>Ga0335072_10016363_pt1 | contig 10518 bp, 7 predicted proteins | sample Lox_Sample_21_FD_206725 | JGI IMG/M metagenome (GOLD analysis project Ga0335072, IMG submission 206725) | Soil microbial communities from Loxahatchee National Wildlife Refuge, Florida, United States - Lox_Sample_2.1 | ecosystem: Environmental > Terrestrial > Soil > Wetlands | place: USA: Florida... | reverse complement strand
AATGGCCGCCTGTGAAAAAACGCTAAGCTGCGAGCATCACTTGAAGTTGTAACACCTCCGTAACTTGGGCGGTGCGTTCTCTTATCCCAAAGTTGACTTTGCCCACCAACTCGATGCAAATAGAACCCTCAGTCTTTCCACAGAAACAGCGGAACCCAGATGAACATCATCGACCTGATTGTTGGGAAGCCCCTGAAAACGAGTGACGAGCGCGCCGAACAAATCGGCGTCTCTTCCGGAATACCCATCTTTGGCCTAGATGCGCTGAGTTCAGCTGCATACGGACCGGAAGCCGCGTTGAGCTTACTGATTCCGCTGGGCTTGCTGGGCGTGCGTTATATCGTGCCGGTCAGTCTGGCGATCATCACACTGCTGGTGATTGTGTACTTTTCCTATCGGCAAACCATTGCGGCTTATCCCATGGGCGGTGGCTCGTATACCGTAGCGCGTTCGAACTTGGGAGCGTTTGCGGGCTTATTGGCGGCGGCGGCATTGTTGACGGATTACATCCTTACAGCGGCTGTGGGGATTTCGGCCGGAGTAGGCGCACTGGTCTCTGCTGTTCCATCGTTGCAGCGACACACGGCGAGTCTGTGCGTTGCGATTTTGCTGGTAATCACGGTGCTGAATTTGCGTGGCATAAAGGAGGTCGGAATCGTTTTCATGATTCCCACTTATGTGTTCATTGCCACGCTGCTCATCATGATCTTCGCTGGAGTGATCCGCGTAATGTTAGCTCACGGGCATCCGCAGCCGGTAACGGCGTTGCCGCCTACAAGCTCGGTGACCAGCGCAGTAAGCTACTGGCTGTTGCTGAAAGCGTTCTCCAGTGGATGCACGGCCCTGACCGGCGTCGAGGCGGTTAGTAATGGCGTACGCGCGTTTCGCGAGCCGGCCGTCAAGAATGCGCAGCGCACGCTCTCGGTCATTATTTTTATCTTGGCCGTCATGCTGGCGGGCATTTCGTACCTTGTGAGGGCGTACCACATCACCGCCACCGATCCGGGCCAACCGGGCTACCAAAGCGTGCTCTCTATGCTGTTGTTGGCAGTGTTCGGCAAGGGTGTTTTTTACTACGTGACCATCGCCGCGATCCTGGTGGTGCTTTCCCTTTCGGCGAACACGGCGTTTGCCGATTTCCCGCGCCTTTGCCGAGCCATCGCGGCGAACAATTATCTGCCGCACGTGCTTGCGTACCGCGGAAGAAGGCTGGTGTATACCTACGGCATCGTGATTCTCGCGGCCTCGACCTGTTTTTTGCTGGTGGTGTTTGGCGGCGTGACGGATCGTTTGATTCCGCTGTATGCCGTGGGCGCATTCCTGGCGTTCACCATGTCGCAGTCCGGCATGGTGGTGCACTGGTACAAAAAGAGGGGACCCCAATGGGCGCGCAACCTCCTGGTCAACGGACTGGGCGCGCTGGTGACGGGAATTACCGTGCTGGTTGTGCTGGTGGCCAAGTTCCGGGATGGTGCCTGGATGACTGTGATTTTTATCCCTTTCCTTATTGTGCTGTTTCGCAGAGTGCGCCACCACTATCACAGGGTAACCGTCGCCATGAATTGCTGCGATCCAGCTGAACCCGCGCTTCACAAGGCTGCACCCATCGCCGTGGTAACGCTGGACCGCTGGAGCCGCATTACCAAACAGGCGTTGGAATTTGCTTCGCGCATTTCTACAGAGATCATTGCGATTCACGTGGAACCCGAGAACCATTCGGAATTACTGCACGATGATTGGGAGCGTTATGTTGTGACGCCGTTTCGCGAAGCCGGTGTAGCAACACCCCAACTGAAGGTGTTACCGTCACCCTATCGATTCGTCATCGTGCCGATCGTGCAGTATGTGCGCAAGCTTTCGCACGAACATCCGGACCGCCGGATTGTGGTAGTGATTCCACAGTTGGTGGAGGATCACTGGTACGAATACTTCTTGCATAACCAGCGCGGGCGATTGCTGGCCTGGGCGCTGTTGGCACAAGGCAATAAGAATATCTACGCGCTATCCTCGCCGACCTACTTGTCAGATCAGAGGAACGTGAAACCCGTAGCAACACCAAGTGGAAAAAGCTAGCTTTTGGGGCTGACTGGCACCTCGCTCAGTATCTGTGGGTTACCCAGCGACGCCGGCGAGGGACAATTTAGCTTGTGCAGTAAGTCTTGGAATTGAGGTTCGTCCTTCAAAAGCTGCAGATCCAAACTCTCGCGAATCATCAAAAACGCAACTTGGTGATGATCGTAATCTTGTTGCAACAATTGCAGAGCTTCCTGCTTTTTGCCCATGCGAGCACAGGTACGGGCCAGCAAGGTGGGCAAAAGCTTCCCGTGCAGATAGAACTCTCTTTGGGACACATACAAATCGTGGAACAAACCACCTTCGCCGTCGCGACGAAAACCAGTGTGAGCGGCCGTTGTAGTGTCCTTGAGCACGGCATCGTGCGTGAGGTCGGCGGTTTTATCGCTCTCGATCAAATAATTGGGATAGTCGCTAAGAGTCAGATACATGCTGGCGAGATAGCGGTGCGGAGAGAGGAAATCCGGGTCGGCATTCTCGACCTGCTGGACCAATTCGAGCCCTTTTTGCCGCTGGCCTGCGTGAAACAGCAATAGTCCCTTATCCGCAAGGATCGCGTGAGAACTCGGATCGAGTTCCTGCGCGCGGTCGATCTCCCGGAGACAAACGGGGTACCATTCGGGCGAAGCGAAGGCGTTTGCGAACCATAGGTGCGTGATCGGGTCGCGTGGATTCAGCTCGATCGCCCGCAGGAATTCCTTTTCTCCCGTTTGGAAATCCCAGTCGCCCCAGATTTCCGCAAAAGCCAATGAGCGGTGCGCCTCGGCGAGCGAATCATCCAGCTCGATCGCTTTCCTAGACGCAGCGATGGAGCGCTGAAGAGCTTCATTTTCAGGCATTACGGAAAATTCACGGAGCAGATTGTAGGTATCGGCCAATCCCACATAGGCCTGCGCGTTACTGGGATCGTGAACGAGGGATTGCGTGAAGTAGTCCAGGGCGCGATTCAGGCTATCGGCGGTCCGCTTGTTCCATTCAAAACGGCCACGAAGGTAAAGTTCGTGAGCCAGTTCCTTCTCGGGAGCAACAGCGGAATGCGAAAATCCTGTTTTTGTGAACAGATTCAACAGAGACGAGGTATGTGCCTTTGCGGTGCGAAGATTGAGGAAGTAGGTGGTGGCCAAGACAATTGCGCCAAGTGCCAAAGGAAAGGCCAAGACATGCCAAATCCCGCCATGGCGCTTCTGGGCCGGCACCGGTGATGGGGGTTCGCGGGCAGGAATAAGATTCGCAGGCCGCTCCGCTTTTCTTTCGCTTTCTCCGGTCGCAACGATCGTCTCGCTCTTTTCCGAGAGCAGCCAGTCATCCAGTTCCGCGGTGAAGGCATAGACGCTTCCATGACCACCTCCCGGGACATGATGCACCGGCAGCTTGCGCTCGGCCTGCCAACGCTTTGCGGTTCGCTCACTCCGGCCGAGGTAATCGGCGATTTCTTTCCAGGAGTCCAAGCGTCTGCGCACGGGTTCTTGTTGGGGACTTCGCGGGCCATGAGGTGAGCCTGGCATGAAATGGCCTGAGGATGCTCAAAACGACATTTGTAATGAGGAGCGAAGTGGTTTGAGTATAGCACCAGCCGGAGGAGCCGGCGCGAAATTGAACTCAGCGACCAGCTGGGTTTGCGGCCAAAACTCAAAATTCTCTAACTAAAGGATTGCCGGCATGACTAGCGCCGAAGGGGGGAATCAACGGCCTTGGCGCTATGTAACCAAGGTCCGCTCACAACCGCTCTGAACATTCTCACAAGGAGACTTTGATGAACAAAACGAACTTCGTAGCACAATGCGCAAGCTTTCTACTCGTACTCACGGCGATGGCGGTTCTTTTCACCGCTCCCGTTTCCGTCGCACAGGAATCCAAGACTCCCGCCGTGCTGCCCGCGCCATCAGCGGGCAAAGCCATCGTGTGTATCTACCGTACGTACAGATTTACCGGGTCGGCCACACACGATGAGGTTTATGTCAACGGCATTCATCTCGGGAGACTGCTCAACAGCGAATACGAATTCATGGAAGTGCCCCCGGGAGCGGTGATCATCTCCGGTTTGGCCAAGGTGTACTACGGAAGCATCACCATGTCCGCCGTGGCGGCAATCAATCAAGCCACGCAGAAAGAGAATGAGCGCGCCCACTTCGAAGCCGAGGCCGGCAAAATTTATTACTTCAAATGGACCGCCGGGCCAATGGGAACGGAAGTCAAAGTCACGCCTGAGGATCCCTCGGTTGGCGCTAAAGAGATACGCAAGCTTCATCTCTCCAAACCCGCTGACGACCAGGACCAAGCGAAGCAAGCGGACAAGGACGCGAAACCCGCAGCAGAGTCCGCCAAGGCTGACGACGCTGCCAAACCGGCGGAATCCGCTAAGCCCGCCGACGCAATGCAACCCGACCAGACTCAACCTGCGAAGCCCAACTGATTCGTTGGCACAAGAGCAAGGGCACTTCGGCTCGCCTCGCGGCTCTGCCGTTTGAAGAGTGATGCCTTTACGTAGATTTGCTTCCTCCATCCACACTACGGAAAATAATAAGAAATGCAGTCCGTAGCGATGGTGCAGAAGCAGCTTCCAAAGGAGCCCTGCGATGGGTATTTTGGCAAAGAGAATCGTTTATTTGGTTGTCAGGACGCCAGCGAATAGGCCCCGCACAGCGCTGATTGTTCTGCTAACTCTGTTTGCTTACGCCATGCCGTCGCAAGCACAGAGGCTGCCACCCGGGTGGGGCCAACCGTTTCCACCATTTCACATCGCGGGCAATTTGTACTACGTGGGCGATCAGGATTTGGCTTCGTACATCGTAGTTACCAACCAGGGAATCATTTTGATCAACAGCGGAGTGAAAGAAGACGTTCCGCTTATCGAGAAAGGAGTGGAGCAGCTAGGTTTCCATTACAAGGACATCAAGATTCTGCTGATCAGCCACGCGCACTACGATCATGCGGAAGGCAGCGCCCAAATCATCAAGGATACGCATGCAAGGTATTACGTCATGGAGGCGGACGTTCCCACGGTTGAGTCCGGCGGCAAAGATGATTTTCAGTATGGGCACAACACTCGGTTTCACTTCCCTGCGGCTAAGGTAGACCGCATTCTGCACGATGGGGACAACGTTGAGCTCGGCGGCTCCGTGCTGGTGGCGCATCTCACGGCTGGCCACACGAAGGGAACCACTACTTGGACGACGGAGGTAACCGAAGGCGGCAAAGTTCTCCACGTCGTGATTGTAGGCAGCCCGAATGTGAACCCTGGGTACAAGTTGGTGGGTAACAAGCAGTACCCCCACATAGCCGACGATTACAAGCAGGGTTTTGCGGTAATGAAAAACTTACCCTGCGACATTTTTCTTGGCTCTCACGGTAGTTATTTTGGACTGAAAGAGAAATATGCGAAATGGAGCGCCGGAGATAAGAACGCGTTCATCGATCCCACCGGCTATAGAACTTTTGTGGAGCAGCGCGAAGAACAGTTTGAACTTGCACTGAAGAAGCAGCAGTGAGCAGGTTTCCAGTTCCGCAAGTACCAACATGCCGTCGTCCGAATGATGAGCCGACCCGTTTCGATTAATGGGCCGCCAGAGTTTCCCCCTCGTGATGCGCCGGAGGCTTCTTGATCAGAAACATCAATGGGACCATGCAGAGGCAAACGACCCCGAGAAGCCAGAACACGTCTATAAACGCCAGCATCGCGGCTTGGCGTTGTACTTCGCCGTAGAGCAGCGCGCCGGCCTGATGAATCGCTGTGGAGGCGTCAGAACCCTTTTCCTGCAAATCGACGGCCAGGCCGTGGATGGCGGCGAGATAGCGTGGATTGAGCGGGCTGACGTGGCATACCAGGTCGCTTTGGTGCTTTTGCGTCAGGCGTGCCTGAATCGTGGTAACCATGGAAATGCCCACGCTGCCACCGATGTTTCGCGCCAGATTAATGAGCCCCGTGGCGTTATTCATCTTCTCCTTGGACACGTACGAAAACGCGGTTACGTTGATGGGCACAAAAAGAAATGCCAGGCCGCCGCGTGAAATCATCCACAGGTACACGTAAGTTCGAAAGTCGGTAGTCAAATTAATGTACGCCAACTGGAACATGCCAACCGAAAGCACCGTCAGTCCAAAAATGACCAGCCATCGCGCTTGGAAACGCGCCAACAGCCACCCAACCAGCGGCAAAGAAACCAGCGTGACAATGGCTCCTGGAGAAAGTACCAGACCGCTGAGTTGCGCTGTGTAACCAGCCAGCGTCTGCAGCATGACGGGAAGCAACACTGTGCTGCCGTAAAGAACTACGCCCAGGAGGAACATCAGAAACGTAGCCGTGGCGTAATTCCGATCCTTGAAGAGATGCAGTTCGACCACAGGATCCTTTTGGCGAAGTTCCCAGATTACGGCGCCAATAAGCCCCACAGCGCAAACCACCGAGCACCATACGATGAAGTTCGAGCCGAACCAATCGTCGCGCTGTCCCTTGTCCAGTACCACCTGAAGGAACCCGAGACCAACACTCAGCAGGCCGAGACCGATGTAGTCGATGCGGACAGACTCCCCATTCTCGCTGCGCGTCACGTGGGGCGGATCATGAATGAGAGCGGATGTAAGAAAAATGGAAAGCAAGCCAACCGGAATATTGATAAAGAAAATCCAGCGCCAGGAATAATTATCGGTGAGCCAGCCCCCAAGAGTCGGTCCCACAATGGGCGCGACCACTACTCCCATGCCGTAAACGGCCATCGCCATCCCCTGTTTTTTGCGCGGAAAGCTTTCCACCAAGATCGCTTGCGAGACCGGTTGTAGGCCGCCGCCGCCCGCGCCTTGCAGCACGCGGAAAAATACCAGCAACGGAAGGCTCGTGGCCATCCCGCACAGGAAGGAACTTACGATAAAAATCACCACGCACGACATGTAGAAGGCTTTGCGGCCAAATAGCCGGGAGAACCAGCCGGTCAGAGGAAGCACGATCGCGTTCGAAACGAGGTAGGAAGTCAGCACCCAAGTGCTTTCGTCGACACCCGCGGAAAGGCTTCCAGCGATGTGCGGCAACGCCACATTGGCGATGCTAGTGTCCAGCACTTCCATGAAGGTGGCCAGCATCACCGTAAATGCAATGAGCCAGGGATTTACGCCCGGCCGGGTGAAATCCGTGGCGGAAAGCGTTTCGGTTTGCGCCAACGTGCTCATCGGATGAGCCGTGACCGAAGGCGGCGGGAGCGTTGGCGTTACGGAATTGGCGGCCGTTACACCGGGATGGTCACGCTATCAGGGTAGCGCGTGCGGCCGTAAGGGACAGTGGCATGCATCACAACACATAGAACGACGTGCCATAAGCGGCAAGCAAAGCGCTTATTTGAAGGAAAATAGTTTCAGGAATTCGGGGTCGTTATGCAGGCTCTTCAAGTCAGGGTCTTGGCGTGGCCAGTCGAAATTGGCATAGCCCGCGTCGACCGACCGCCGTAATAAGGCAAGAGCCTCTTGTTTTTTCCCCAACACGGCATAAGTGCACGATGCGTTGTAAAGCACATTCGAATCGTTAGGCCGAAGCGCCACAGTCATTTCCAGATGGCGCACCGCATCGTCCAGCCGGCCCATGTTGGCATAGTCGGCTGCCAGTAAACTGCGCGCGCGAACATCTTCCGGAACCAGTTCGAGTTGCCGCTCGAGCGCATTCATTTCTAATTCCCGAAAGCGCTGAAGTTCCGCGGTCCGGCCCAAGCGCTCCAGCGCGTTCACGATCGGAATAAACACGTTGTAATCGTCACCGTTCGCCTCGATGGCTTTTTCACTGAGCTCCGCGGCTTCCTGAAATCGGCCCGAAGCAAAATACACTCTGCCGAGCACGTTGTAGACCCCTTCGCAGTCGGGCTTGAGCGCGATTGCACGCCTGGCTAAATCGATGGCTTCCTCATGCTTGCGTTGCGAATATGAAATGCGTGCTTGCGCTACAAGGGCTTCGGCGAGGTTCGGGTCAACTTCCAGCGCTTTGCTGCAGGCGGCTTCGCCGCGCACGACCCATTTGGGATTGTGTTCCCGGACTTCGTGAATGATTCCGCAGATGTAGGCAATCCCTGCGTGCGCAAGAGCAAAATTGGGATCCAGTTTGATGGCTTGCTCGTACATTTGCAGCGCGAACTCCAAGCTTTCCCGGCGAGCGTAGCTGCGGCCCCGCAAGTAATAGTCATAGGCGACGGAGTTCTGCGTGGGCTTGCTTGCAATCTTTTGCTCTTCCTGCGGGGAAAGATTAATCCGGAAAGCTTGCGCAATGCTGCGGGCGATTTCGTCTTGTACTTCGAACACGTCATCCATTTCGCGATCGAAGCGTTGCGCCCACAGCGCGTGGCCCGAATGCGTTTCCACGAGTTGCGCGGTAATGCGAAGCCTGTTGCCGGACCGGCGAAGACTGCCACTGAGTACATAGGCGGCATTGAGTTCACGACCCACCTGCGGAGCCGTAACGGGCTTGTCGCGATACGGCAACAGAGCAGGCCGAGGAAATACCTTGAGATTTTTGATGTTGGTCAATTCGGTGATGATGTCCTCGGTCATGCCATCGCGCAGGTATTCATCTTCCTTGGCACTGCTGAGATTTTCGAAGTAGAGGACCGCTACCGAGTTTTGTGAACGCGCGGCGGTTGTGGGTGGTGACGGCGAAACATAGGAAGCTGTTCGCCCGGAGAGGCTGCGTTTGCCGGAATCCAAATCGCGTTTCAGGCGCTTGAAATCGGCACGCAGTTCGGCAGCGGATTGATAGCGCAAGTCCCGATCCTTCTCGAGCGCCTTCAAAATGATCACATCGATAGACTCAGGAATCTCGCCGTTCAAAGTGCTGGGCGGCGCGGGATTGCTGTTGAAAATGGAATTAAAGATTACCGCCGAGGTGGTGCCGCGAAAGGGCTGCGTACCGGTGGCCATTTCGTAAAGGACGGAGCCAAACGAAAAGAGATCGGAGCGGGGATCGAGCGGCTCGCCTCGCGCCTGCTCAGGCGACATATAGGCAACGGTGCCCATGGAGGTACCCGGAGTGGTGAGCGTATCCTCGTGAACGCTCGAACGCCTATTTGTGGAATCTGAGGGTTCCGTCTCTGACGAAACAGCGAGGATGGCACCAAGCTTGGCCAAACCAAAATCGAGGACCTTCGCCTGCCCTCCACGGGTGACAAAGATATTGGCAGGCTTCACGTCGCGATGCGTTATGCCGCGCGCGTGTGCATGGTCCAGAGCGTCGGCCACTTGCGTACCGACGTCCAGCAGGCGGTCGGCGCGCATGGCTCGGGCGCAAATCAGGTTCTTCAGTGTGTCGCCTTCCAGGAACTCCATCACGATAAACGGGTGACCTTGGGCGTCCTCACCGATTTCGTGTACTGTGCAGATGTTGGGATGGTTCAGCGAAGCAGCGGCACGAGCCTCTCGCAGGAAACGTTCCAGAGAAAGTTTGTCGCGCAGTGCCTCTTCCGAGAGAAACTTCAGCGCCACCGAACGGTCGAGCGTCGTGTCGCGGGCGGAATAAACGACACCCATTCCGCCGCCTCCGAGTTTCTGGAGGATTTGATAGTGCGAGATCGTCTGACCAATCATGAGACGGCCGTACCTGAACCTAGCCCCAAGAGGATAGGGGGAATCAGAGCAAGTGTCAAAGAATCGATGCGGCGCGTTGCCAGGGGTAGTTAATTGGAGATGTGGCCACTTAGAGACCGCGCCCCCGCCTACCGAGTGGTAATGTACGAGCGCATTGTCACAAAACGGAAAGGAGCAGCGTTTTTTCTAGTGTGAACCCAGCTACGGAACCGCTCTCGCAAGCGAACTCGAAGCGCGAAACATTCTGCATTGAAGCCATTTTTCGCGAGCAGTACCCGCGGGTGGCGCGCATCATTGCGCGTGTGGTGCGCGATCACGCTCGAGCCGAAGAACTGGCGGTCGAGGTATTTCTGAAGCTGTGGCGAAACCCAAAAGCACAGCGATACCGAGTGGAAGCATGGCTGTACCGCGTCGCGCTTCGAATGGGACTCGACGAATTGCGGAGCCGCAGCCGCCGGTGGCGCTATGAAACGTTTTTTGGGCTGCTCGCAAGAAACGTGTCTCCGGCAACGCCCGAGCAGATTCATCGAGCAAGTGAGGAGCAAGATCGAGTGCGTCTAGTGCTTAGCCTGCTCAAATCACGGCAGGCGGAACTACTGGTTTTGTGCAGTCATGGATCCCGCTATGGGGAGATTGCTTCCATACTCGACTTGAATCCTGCTTCCGTGGGAACTCTTCTGGCCCGGGCGCAGCAGGCGTTTCGAAAGGAGTACACCCGACGCTATGGACTCGAATAAGCACAAAGATATCGGGGAATGGGTAGATGAGCGGATGTCCGCGCTTGCTCCCGAAGATAGTTGGCAACCTGACGCGGCGGCTGGGCTGGCACGGTTCCGCGGAGTTCGGCCTGCCAACAACTGGGCCGGGAAAGCGTTGATCTGGGCCGCGGCTACC
>Ga0335072_10016362_pt1 | contig 10518 bp, 7 predicted proteins | sample Lox_Sample_21_FD_206725 | JGI IMG/M metagenome (GOLD analysis project Ga0335072, IMG submission 206725) | Soil microbial communities from Loxahatchee National Wildlife Refuge, Florida, United States - Lox_Sample_2.1 | ecosystem: Environmental > Terrestrial > Soil > Wetlands | place: USA: Florida... | reverse complement strand
GATTGCCGCTCTGCACCTCGCGCTGCGTCGCGGAACGATCAGCCGTGCGCATGCCGAACGGCTGAAGAACTTGATCGATCGCTATGGGCCGCTGCCGCCGCTGAGGCTGCGCACGGCGAAGCTTGTTGCCGCTAGCGGCAGCGACAAGAAGAACGTCGGCGGCGTTCGCCGCTTTGTGCTTCCGCTCGGCATCGGCGACGCGGGCGTAGTCGATGACGTGACTCCCGCCGAGCTCGAATCCGCGGCAAAATATTTGCTGGAGCAGGCGCGACCGGCGAATTAGGCATCGCCGTCAGCTCTGCTTCCCCGCCATGAGGTCCCTCTGAATGTCGAACGCCGGCGCACGACCCCAAGGCACCCGCGATGAAGCCGCAGCTGCGGTCGCCGTCCGCGACATGTTCGATTCCATCGCGCCGCGCTACGACGTTCTCAACCATCTGCTCTCGTCGAACGTCGACCGATTCTGGTGGTGGCGGGCCGCGCGCAGTTTTCGCAATGTGCTCGCCGATCCCCATACGGCCATCCTCGACATCTGCTGCGGCACCGGCGATATGACGCTGGCACTACTCAAGCGCCGCCCGCGGAATGCGCGCCCCATTCTTGCCGCCGACTTCGCGCGCAACATGCTTGCCCGGGGTGCAAAAAAACTCGTGGGCCGTGGCGCCATCGCTATCGAGGCCGACGCACTCCATTTGCCCCTGCGCGACCATTCGCTCGATCTGATCGTTACCGCCTTCGGTTTTCGCAATCTGGCCAACTACGAAGCCGGCCTGCGCGAGTTCCATCGCGTGCTGAAGCCTGGCGGACAGCTCGGCATTCTCGAGTTCAGTACCCCTGGCGGGCTCTTCGGAAAGGTATACGCGTTCTACTTCCTGCGCGTACTCCCTGTTGTCGGCCGCATCGTCTGCGGAAGAAGCACACCTTACAACTATCTGCCCAACTCCGTCGACAGCTTTCCACCGCCTCCGGAGATGCTCGACATGCTCCGCAAGGTCGGCTACGCGGAATGCAACTGGCAGCCCTACACTTTCGGCATCGCGGGTTTGTACAGCGCGCGCCGCGGCACTGTAGCCTGAGGTATCCATGATCGGCGCAGTCCACAGCCTGGCGACCATCTCCGCGCAAAAGCGCGGCGTTGCGCTCCGTTCCATGCTGGCCGCGGCGGGCATGACCGTGCTGAAGCTCGCGGCCGGCTTGTTTTCCGGCTCGCTGGGCGTGCTCTCCGATGCGGCTCACTCGGCGCTCGATCTTGTCGGCGCCGCGCTCACTTATTTCTCAGTACAGATTTCCGACAAGCCGGCCGACGAAGATCACACCTATGGCCACGGTAAGGTCGAGAATCTGTCCGCATTTGTCGAATCGGGCCTCATGGCCATCTCCAGCGCTTGGATCATCTGGGAAGCGATGCAGCGGATGATCCGCCACACCGTCGAGCTCCGCCACTCGGTTTGGCCGCTCCTCGTGCTGCTGCTTTCCATCACGGTCGACTGGTGGCGCAGCCGAAATCTGCAAGCCGTTGCCGAACGCACCGGCTCGGCCGCGTTGGCGACCGACGCTTTTCATTTCGCCTCCGACATCTGGTCCACCCTGGCCGTGCTGGCCGGTCTTGTAGCGGCGTGGGCGGGCGCGGTGTTTGGCATTGATTGGCTTCGCTATGCCGATCCCTGCGCCGCGGTCGTCGTGTCGCTGATGATTCTGCGCCTCACCTTCCGCCTCAGTCGCGAAACCGTTGCCGTGCTGGTCGACGAAGTTCCGGCGGAGATCCGGCGCCGCATCCTGGACGAAGTCGAACGGGTCGACGGCGTGCTTGAAGTGGAAAAAACCCGTGTACGCCGGGCCGGCACCGCATATTTCGCTGATCTCACTGTCGCACTGCCGCGGCGCGACACCTTCGAGCATGCCGGTGAACTGGTACGCGCGGTCACCGAGGCCGTTCGCCGTGTGCTTCCCGATGCCGACGTCGTTGTCCATACTGTCCCGCGCCAGCGTTACAGCGAAAGCATCTTCGACCGCATTCGCGCCGTCGCTGCACGCCATAACGTGAGCGTGCACGACCTCAGCGTGCAATCGCATCGCGGCCGCCTGCGCGTGGAACTGCACGTGGAGCTTGATGAGACTCTGCCGCTCCTTCAGGCCCACTCCTTTGTGACGTCGCTCGAATCCGAAATTCGCCACGAAGCCCCCGAGATCGATTCCATTCTTACCCACATCGAGAGCGAGCCGGCCACCATCGAACAGCCCCAGGAAATGGTGGAGGCCGATCGCCGCATCGCCAACGCGCTGCGCCGCTCCGCCACGAATTTCAAGGAGATTCGGGATGTGCACGAGATCCAGGTAAGCAGGTCGGCCGACCACGTCTATCTTTCCTGCCATTGCACGCTTCCCGACGATTTGCCTCTGCATCGCGTCCACGAAGTCATGACTTCGCTTGAAGATCGCTTCAAGCTCGAATACCCGGGCGTATATCGCGTCACCATCCATCCCGAGCCGATGACGGACAACTTGCGATAAAAATGTTAAGGAGAAATCAATACCATGATCGCTCACAGCGAATGGCAGCACGACAAGACATTTCAGGGCATCTCCGAGAACGGCAACACCGCCCTCTTCGATTCAGACTCCGCTCATACGAAAGGACCCAGCCCCATGGAGGCCGTCCTGATGGCTCTGTGCGGCTGCACCAGCGTTGATGTCGTATCCATCCTCGAAAAGAAACGCCAGCTGCTTACCGGCCTGCGCGTCACGGCCGTTGCCGAGCAGGCTTCCGAGGCCCCGCGCGTCTTCACACGCATTCACCTCACCTATGCCGTACGCGGCCAACTGAGCCGCAAGGCAGTTGAAGACGCGGTTGTGCTTTCCAAGAATAAATACTGCTCCGTTTCGAAAATGCTGGAAAAGTCGGTCGCGATCGACTACGAGATCGTCTATCCTGATGGCGAGCCGATGCCGTAGCGCTTGGTTTTCAGCCTTCAGCTATCAGCCATTTGTGGATGGCCGATAGCTAGAAATTGACCACTGGCCACTGCCATGCCGGGACGCTTTCTCGTCAACTTCTTTCAGGTCGCTTCGCTGCTTCTGCTGTTGGTGGTCGTGGCGCTTCTGGCTGCGCTTACCACCATGCACTTCGCCATCCACGGCGCCGAAGTGCAGGTGCCGGGGCTCAAGGGAATGACTGTGGCCGAAGCCCGCAGCCAGACCGCGGGGCTTGGCCTCATTCTCGACGTCGACAACCGCTACTATTCAGCCGACGTTGCCGCCGGGCACATCCTCACACAATCGCCGCCGGCGGGGACCATCGTGCGCCGAGAATGGCGTGTGCGAGTCTCTGAGAGTCTCGGCCCACAGAAAGTCGAAGTGCCTGACACGGTTGGCGCACAGGCGCGCGTTGCGGCCCTGCGCCTGCGGCGCGTGGGCCTCGAAATGGGCATTGTGGCCCAACTCCCCTGGAACGATGCTCCCGAAGGCACGGTGCTGGCGCAGGATCCGCCCGCGCGTGCCCAGGGCATCGAGCGCCCCAGTGTGAACCTGCTGGTGGCCGCTTCCGGCGGCGAAACGCCAGACGGGTTCGTGATGCCCGATCTCGTCGGAATGCCCGTTGTCGCTGCGCAGGCCGCGCTGCAAAAAGTCGGCATCAAAACTTCGCCCCCCACGTTTGTCGACGTTCCCATCGGTTCCACCGGCAGCGCCGGCGCCGCTCTTCGCCCGCCCGTCGTGCCGGGCTCAGTCACTGCGCAAGACCCCTTGTCGGGCAGCCGCGTCGACCAATCCACCATGGTGAAGCTCGCCGTCGCCAAGTAGAGCGCCTCAAGTCGTTTGCCGCCTCGTGCGCATCCAAAAGAGAGCCCATGCCGCCTGAGTTGCGAAATTCCCAATCAGCAGGCCGAGCCGCGACTGGCGTCTCCGACTTTTCCCACGCCTGGCGTGCCCTGCGCCATCGCAACTTCAGGCTCTACTTCGGCGGCCAGAGCATCTCGCTCATCGGTACCTGGATGACCCGAGTGGCCACCTCCTGGCTCGTCTATCGCCTCACCAAATCTTCGCTGCTCCTGGGCACAGTCGGGTTTGCCGGCCAGATTCCCACCTTTCTGCTCGCCCCCATCGCCGGCGTTATCGTCGACCGCATCGATCGCCGCTCCCTTCTCGTCTGGACGCAGGCGCTGGCCATGGTGCAATCGCTGGCGCTCGCCTGGCTCACACTGAGTCATCGCATCACCATCCGCGAGATCCTCGCGCTCAGTGTGATGCAGGGGCTGATCAACGCATTTGACATGCCCGGCCGCCAGTCGTTCATGGTGAAGATGGTCGAAGACAAAGCCGACCTGTCCAACGCGATCGCCATCAACTCGTCCATGGTCAATGTGGCGCGCCTCGCCGGCCCGTCGCTGGCCGGATTGATCATCGCCGCCAGCAACGAGGGCTGGTGTTTCACTATCGACGGCGTCAGCTACATCGCAGTCATCGTTTCGCTGCTGTTGATGCGCGTCCGGCGCGACGCGGTCGAGCGCACCTCCGACACCATGGCCGCTCAGCTGCGCGAGGGATGGACCTACGTTTCCGGTTTTGCGCCGATCCGTGACATCCTGCTGCTCTTCGCGCTCATCAGCCTGATGGGCTGGCCGTTCATGGTGCTGATGCCCATCTTCGCCGCGCAAGTCCTCCACGGCGGTCCGCATACGCTCGGCTTTCTGATGGGCTCGGTGGGTGTGGGTTCGCTCATCTGCGCGCTCTCCATGGCCGCCCGGCGCTCGGTGCGCGGCCTCACAAAAATGCTTCCCATCGCCGCGGCCGCATTCGGCGCGGGCCTCATCGGCTTTGGGCTCTCGCATGGTCTTTGGCTCTCGCTTCTGCTCATGCTCGTCACCGGATTTGGCATGATGCAGGGCCTCACCGCCAGCAACACCATCCTGCAAACCTTGGTGGACGAACGGATGCGCGGCCGCGTGATGAGCTACTACACCATGGCTTTCGTAGGCATGGCGCCCTTCGGGAGCCTGCTTGCCGGCGCTCTGGCGCATGCCATCGGCGCTCCGCGCACGGTCGTCTTCAGCGGCCTCGCTTGCCTCGCCGGCTCACTCTGGTTCTGGTCGCGCCTCAAAAGCATCCGCGCCAAAATGCGCCCCATCTACGAGCAGCTGGGGATCATTCCGCCACGCGGCCTCGCAGTCGAACAGAGCGCGCAGTCGTGACCCGCCGGCGCACTTAGGCGCCGCACAACCTTGCTGAGATTTCTCGGAAAGGAAAAACGACGCCCGGTCTACCTACTTGCGGAAGACCTGCAGCATGGCTTCGTTCTCGGCCTCGTTTACCTGCGCCAGCGTCTGCTGCACCAAAGCCCGGTCTTCGTAACTGCTCGCGTGCAGCATTTCATTCAGACGGAACGCGGTGTGGCGAAGCAGGATCTCTGCATTCTTAAGCCGCTTGTCGTTGGTAGCCACCGACAGGTGGATCTTGTGCGCAAATTGCTGAACCTGCTTCAGCATTCCAGTGGCCTTGTCGACATTGCCTGCCGCGTACTGCTTGAGGCTGATCTCGGTCATCTGGTGAACGAGTTCGGCATACAGGAAGCACTGCTCGCGTGGCTGCGCCTGGCTTACCTTCGCTTCCAGCGCCTCAATGGTCTGCTGATCGAAAACTTTGTCATCAAGGGAAGAAGCACAGGCCGATCCAGCGCTCAATCCTAATATAAGCAGGACTGCCATCGGAACTCGATACCGCATAAGGTACCTCCGCTTCCGCGGTTCCATGAAGCCCGTATGCTCTAAGCCGTCGTCCCCCGAACTAGCGCAGCAGGATGCTTCACTTGCTCAGGTCCGATGCGCTGCCGCCGTCTTGAGTTGTCGCGACCGAAAGTACTTAATCTATCGGCCATTTCAGGGTCTCTTTTCAAGCACCACCAGACGTTGCCGCGCTTGCCACTCCTGATTCGGGAATTTGCCGTCAGCCGAATCCAGGAAATGATGATAGTAGGTTGCGGCTGCTGCGTTTTGGTGAAGCGTATCGTAAGCCGTGGCCCAAAGGAAGTAAGTTGATGGATTCTCCGGAAGATACTTTGATCGCATCGTAAGAGCGTGCAGTGTGATGGAAGCCTTCCCCGTCTTCGATGCCGCGAATGCCAGGCCGCTCCACGCATCCGCGTTCGCCTCGTCCAGCTCAGCCGCCTTTTCGAAAACCCTAAATGCCTCATCGAACTTGAGTTGTCGTACGAGGTTCTGCCCGTGCGCTACCAACAGCACGGTATCGTCCGGTTGGTCGGCGAGAAGAGCGGTGTAAAGCCGGTCCGAGCCAGCGAAGTCACCTGACTCGGCTCGTACCTCGGCCAACATGCGCGTGATCGCTGCATCGCCCGGATGTGCATCGTGGAGTTTTTCGACCAGCGGCAGTGCCTCACCTTTGTTCTGTGCGGCTAGCGCCGTTGCCAGTTGCGCCGTAAGTGTCGGGTCATTGGGCGACTGGTCAAGCGCCGCGCGGAGCATGGTTTCCGCTTCGGGATATTGCCTGCGCGCGAGCAGCAGGTGCGCCAGGCCTGCGGTTGCCTGCGCGGATTTCGGATTCTTGGCTAGCACCCTCCGGTAGGCGGCCTCTGCGGCTTCGTACTGCCCGGCGTCGTCGGCGATCTCGGCCGCCAGCAGCGTGTCTTCCACCGTCTCCGGCGAGAGCTTCAGCGCCTCTAAAAGTTCCCGCGAGGCTGCGGTCGAATCTTTCCCGCGGTCGATCCGCGCCAGCGCCCGCCAGGCCCTCGCCTTCGCCGCCGGACCGGCTTCGCCCGCATCGAGTCCGGTCGCTGCAACCAGCTCCGCGCGCGCGTCCGCCATCTTTCCCTGCCGCGCCAGCAGCAGCCCCAGAGAGAGATGCGCCTCGAACGATTGCGCATCGGCCGCAATGGCGCGCCGGTACAGGGCGGCCGCTTCGTCGAGGCGGTTCTGAGCGTCGGCCACGTAGCCGGCGTCGAACAGCGCGCGCGCATCGTCGGGATGCGCCGCAACCCAAGGTGTGAGCTTCAACTCGGCGGCGTTCCAGTCCGATTTGACAATCGCTGCTTCTGCTTCCGCAACCTCGGGCGGAAGTGGCTCCGCGTTCGCCGCGGCCGCGGGCGGAACCTGTTGCCCGGGCGCCGGTGTCGAGCCTTGTGCCGCTGCCATCGCCGGCGTCAGAACGAACACGAGAAAAAGGAAACGAAGCACGGGAACTCCCGTCAATATTCTATTTTGTGCAAAGGGATTGGACGTTCCCCCGGGCCGAAACGTGCCTTCGCAAGCTGGCTCCCGGTTGAAATCCGGAAGCTGCACGTTGACAGAACTCCAAGGACGCGAGCTTGGGCTCCCGGGCCTGCGTGATAAACTCAGCGACAATCACTTTCCCACGCGGGCCGGAGGAAGAGCTGGAGCAACCTCCGCACGCTGCTCTCAATACAAGACGCGCCCCCAAGCGCGAGCGGCCGAAGCACTCGCTTGCGAAGTGCATTTTTTGATTTCTGGAGCCCAGACGTGACTCGTTCAAGAACTTTCCCCTTCTTGTTCTCAGTTCTGCTTTGCTTTCTCCATCCCATCCAACTGGCGGCACAGGCAACCACCTCATTGAACGGCCGCATCACCGATTCGAGCGGCGCCGTGATTCCCGGCGCAGCGGTGAAGCTCACGTCGCAGGCCACGGGCGCGGCGCGCCAAGGCCAGTCGGACGCGAGCGGGCAATACCAGTTCGCACAGCTCGCGCCTGGCCTTTACACCCTCACCGTTTCCGCGACGGGATTCGCCACCAGTGAGCGCACGAACATGAATCTGCTGGTGAGCCAGCCCGCGACGGCCAACATTACGCTCCAGCCCGCGTCGGTCACGCAGCAAGTGACGGTCGTTTCGGTGGTGCAGCCCATGCTGAACACTACCGACGCAACACTGGGCAACGCCTTCGACAGCAACCAGGTCGCGTCGCTGCCGCTCGACCAGCGCAACGTGCCCGACCTGCTCAGCCTGCAGCCCGGCGTAACCTTCCTCGGACGCACCGACGACGTAAATGGAACCACGGGCGTGGGCAATAACGACAGCGACTCGCGCGCCGGCTCGGTGAATGGCGGTCGCGCCGACCAGTCCAACATCACGCTCGACGGCGTCGACGTGAACGACGTGAACAACGGCTACGCGTTTACCAGCGTGCTGCGCATGACCCAGGATTCGGTGGCCGAGTTCCGCGTGACCACCAGTAATCCCAACGCCGAGGAAGGCCGCTCCAGCGGCGCGCAGATTGCGCTCATCACGCGCAGCGGCTCGAACGACCTGCACGGCGCCGTGTACGAATACAACCGCAGCAATCTCCTCGAGGCCAACGACTTCTTCAACAAGCAGACGGAGGCGGCTGCGGCCCAGCCCAACCGGCCCGGGAGCCTGGTGCGCAACATCTATGGCGCGGCTGTGGGCGGGCGCGTCGTCAAGGATCGGCTCTTCTACTTTCTCAACTACGAAGGGCGCCGCGACTCACAAGGCGAGAGCGTGGAAGCCGGCGCCGTGCCGCTGCCGAGCTACCGCGCCGGCTATCTCAATTATGAGTACGTGAAAGGCGGCGGAGACTCGACCTATACCCTTTCTCCTACCGACATCAAGAACATGGACCCGTCGAACATCGGCAACGACGCCGCACTGCTGGCCCTGCTCAACACCTATCCGCAGGGTAACGATCCCACCCAAGGCGACGGGCTGAACAGTCTCGGCTACCGCTTCGAGTACACCGATCACCGCAAGTATGATACCTACATCGCTCGTCTCGACTGGAACGTGACCCGCGATGCCAAGCACATCGTCTTCTGGCGCGGGAATCTTCAGAACGACAGCGAGCCCTCGGCGCCGCTGTTCCCCGGCCAGCAGCCGCAGGTTACCACCCTGACCAACAACAAGGGGTATGCGCTCGGCTATACATGGCTGGCGACGAGCAATCTCGTGAACGACCTCCGCTATGGCCTTACGCGCGAAGGGGTGAGCAACTCCGGCATCGCCAATCAGCCGTTCGTATATCTTTCTGAGGTTACGCAGCCGGTCTCGAACTCCTACTCCACGAACTACATCATCCCGGTGCAGAACCTCGCCGACAACGTCTCCTGGACCAAGCACGACCACAACATGGCGTTCGGAACCAACATCCGGTTCATCGACGACAAGCGCTCCAGCAATGCCGGCTCATTCCCCGACGGGCAGATGAACCAGGGCTGGCTCACGCGCAGCTCCACCATCGCCAACAGCGGCGGACCGTTCGATCCGCCGACCTACAAGAAGTATGGCTTTCCGTCCGTTGACCCGGATTATCAGAATGAATACAACAATGCGATCATGGACCTCGTTGGCACCATCACCGAAGGCGACGCGGTCTACAACTACACCAAGACCGGCGGCACATTGGCCATTGGCGCTCCCGTGCAGCGCGAATACCGATGGAACGAATATGAGTTCTTCGGCCAGGATAGCTGGCGCCTGACCAGCACGCTTACGTTAACCTACGGCCTGCGTTACTCCTATCTCCAGGTTCCGGCCGAAGTTACCGGCACGCAGGTGGGAACCTGCCAGCCCACGGGCGGCGCGTGCAATCCCTTTGCGCTCGGGCAGTATTACAAGGGGAGCTGGGAGCAGGCGCTTGCCGGCGGCGCTGCCAATAAAGTCGGCGAGCTGGGCTTTTACCTGAATGGCCGCTACAATCACGCGCCCGACTTCTGGACTCCGGACAAGGGCGACGTTGGTCCCCGCGTGGCCATTGCTTATTCGCCCAAGCCCTCGGGAGGCGTGCTGCTGAAGCTCCTCGGCGACCAGCAGAGCAGCGTGCGCGCCGGCTATTCGCTGGTCTACGACCACTTCGGAGCGGCCACGGTGCAGACCTTCGACACCACCGGCTCCTACGGCCTGTCGTCGCATCTCTCCAACGCGCCCGGCTCAGTGGCCATCGAGCAGGCGCCGCGCTTTACTGGAATCAACAATATTCCTCAGTCCATCTTGCCCGGTGCGCCCAAGGGTGGTTTTCCGGCCATTCCCGCGGCCACCGGCAGCGGAGCGTTCGCCATCAGCTGGGGGCTCGACTCCGAGATCAAGACGCCTTACTCGCACCTGCTCGATCTCTCGCTCACGCGCGCGCTGCACAATGGCGCGTCGGTGGAGCTCTCATGGGTGGGACGCTACGCGCACCGCCAGCTGGCACAGGAAGACGTGGCCATGCCGATCAACCTCACAGTCGGCGGAACCCCCTATTTTGCCGTCGCATCGCAGCTGGCCAAAATGGCGCGTGCCAACGTCAACCCATCCTCAGTCGCTCCAGTCTCCTACTGGCAGCAGCAGTATCCTCAATTGCAGAACGTGGACATCGGCCTCGGCTATGGACCGCTCACCGCAACGCAGAATGTCTACGCACTGTTCCTGGCTAACATCTACAACGAAACCTACGCGCTCTACCAGCTCGACACTCCCGGCTCACTGCCAGACAGCAACATCGGCGCCGGCGTAAATTACCCGGCGTTCCGCTACTATCACGACCAGTATTCGGCGCTGTACA
>Ga0335072_10016361_pt1 | contig 10518 bp, 10 predicted proteins | sample Lox_Sample_21_FD_206725 | JGI IMG/M metagenome (GOLD analysis project Ga0335072, IMG submission 206725) | Soil microbial communities from Loxahatchee National Wildlife Refuge, Florida, United States - Lox_Sample_2.1 | ecosystem: Environmental > Terrestrial > Soil > Wetlands | place: USA... | reverse complement strand
CACAGGGCTCGGCCAGCGGTAACAGCCACCGGGAGGCACGGTGTACGAGAAGAACGGTGAGAAGTACTACGTGGTCGACGGCCACATGCACTACTGGAACGCCGCCCCGGACAACTGGGTGCCGGGAGCCGAGCAGTACGCCAAGGGCTGGATCGAGTGCTTCCACGCCTACCAGGGCCTGGGCCCGCCGGCGACGCACTGGCCGATCGAGCACTTCCAGAAGTACTCCGAGGATGACCTGATGAAGGACGTCTTCGAGGACGGGCACGTGGACGTGGCGATCTTCCAGCCGACCTACCTGCGCGAGTGGTACAAGGAGGGCTTCAACACCACCGAGCGCAACGCCGAGATGGGCAAGCACCACCCCGGTAAGTTCGTCTACAACACGCGGTTCGACCCGCGTGACGGCGATGAGGGGCTGAAGGTCCTGCAGGAGAACGTGGACCGCTACGGGTCGAAGGGCCTCAAGCTGTACACCGCCGAGTGGAACAACGGCTCGCGCGGGTACAAGCTGAGCGACCCCGGGGCGTACCGGTTCCTCGAGGCCGCCCAGGGGCTCGGGATCAAGAACATCCACGTCCACAAGGGCCCCACGATCTGGCCCCTGGACAAGGACGCGTTCGATGTCGCGGACGTCGACCACGCCGCGACCGATTTTCCCGAGCTCAACTTCATCGTCGAGCACGTCGGCCTGCCCAGGATCGAGGACTTCTGCTTCATGGCGACGCAGGAGCCCAACGTCTACGCGGGCCTGGCCGTGGTCATCGGCGGCCTGATGCACGCCAGGCCGCGGTTCTTCGCCAAGGTCATGGGCGAGCTGCTGTTCTGGGTCGGCGAGGACAAGATGCTGTTCGGCAGCGACTACGCCATCTGGGAGCCGAAGTGGCAGGTCGAGGGGTTCGTCGACTGGGAGATGCCGGCCGGCGAGGAGTTCGCGGACTACCCGAGGCTGGGCGCGGACGGCAAGAAGAAGATCCTGGGGCTGAACGCGGCCAAGCTCTACGACATCGACGTGCCCGCCGAATATCAGCTCAAGGACGGCGGGACGCCCGGTGCCCATGAGGTGCTCGCGGGCGAGCCCGAGGAGCACGCGGCGACAGGGGCATGACCAGCAGGGTGACAGCCGGATCCCCGAACGCGTCCCCGGGGGAGTCGCATCCCCCGGGGGACGCGCGGGTACTGGCCGCGCTCGACGCGGTGCGTGACCCGGAGCTGGACGAGCCGATCACCTCGCTCGGGTTCGTCTCGTCCTGCATGATCTCGGCGGACGGGGATGCTCAGGTCCGGCTGCGGCTCCCGACGTACTTCTGCGCGCCCAACTTCGCCTTCCTCATGGTGGCCGACGCCTACGACGCGGTCTCGGCCCTGCCCGGCGTGCGCGCCACGGAGGTGGTGCTCGAGGACCACTTCGCCTCGGACGCGATCAACGGCGGGGTGGCGGCCAGGGCCGGGTTCGCCCGGTCCTTCGACGGCGAGGCGGTCGGCGAGCTGCACGGGCTGCGCGCCGACTTCCTGCGCAAGGCGATCATGGCCGGGACCGACCAGGTCTGCCGGCCGCTGCTGGACGCGGGCACCGACCCCGGCCGGCTGCTGGAGCTGACCCTCGGCGAGGTCCCGCAGAGCCGGCCGCTCGAGCGGCTGCGCGAGCGGCGGGCCGAGCTGGGGCTGCCGGCCGGCGATGAAGCGCCGCTGGTCATCGAGCCGGTGACCGGCGAGCCGGTGACTCCCGACGCGGCGCCGCTGCACCTGCGGCGCGCCCGGACCACGCGGATCAGCCTTGAATCGAACGGCAGCATCTGCCGCGGGATGCTACGACACAGGTATCAGACGTCAGGAGTTGGCGAGGAGGAGCCGTGAAGGCCGTCCGATTGCACGAGTTTCACCAGCCGCCCGTGATCGACGACGTGCCCGAGCCCGCGATCGGCGGCCCGCTCGACGTCATCGTGCGGATCGGCGGTGCCGGGGTCTGCCGCACCGACCTGCACATCATGGAGGGCCAGTGGGACGCGGCCATGCACACGCCGCTGCCCTACATCCTCGGCCACGAGAACGCCGGCTGGGTCGAGGAGATCGGTCCCGGGGTCAGCAACGTGGCGGTCGGCGACACCGTCATCCTGCATCCCACGCCCACCTGCGGCCTGTGCCGGGCCTGCCGGGCCGGCGACGACATGCACTGCGTCAACAGCGAGTTCCCCGGCCTGTCCCGCGACGGCGGAATGGCCGACTACCTGCTCACATCGGCGCGAGCCTGCGTCAAGCTCGACCCGAAGACGCAGCCGCAGGATGTCGCGGCGCTGGCCGACGCCGGGATCACCGCCTATCACGCGGTCCGCAAGGCCGTCCCGCTGCTGTACCCGGGCACCACCGCCGTGCAGATCGGCGCCGGCGGGCTCGGCCACATCGGCATCCAGTGCCTGGCCGCCCTGACCGCGACCAGGATCATCGTCGTGGACCGGAATCCCGAGGCGCTCAAGCTGGCCGAGGAACTCGGCGCCGATCACACCGTGGTCGCCGACGGCGGGCAGGTCGCCGCGGTCCAGGAGCTGACCGGCGGGGAAGGCGCCGACGTGGTGCTCGACTACGTCGCGGAGCAGGGCGCGCAGAACGACGGCTGGGAGATGACCCGCAGGGCTGGCTCCTACTTCGTCATCGGCTACGGCGGGACCCTCGAGATCCCGACACTGGGGATCATCTCGACCGAGCGCAACATCATCGGCAACATCGTGGGTACCTATAACGACCTGGCAGAGCTGATGGTGCTGGCCCAGGCCGGGAAGGTCACCCTGCACACCAAGACCTATCCGCTGGACGCCGCGCCCGACGCGTTCGCCGACTTGGACGCAGGCCGGGTCCGCGGCCGCGCGATCCTCGTGCCGTAGCCAGGAACCACCGGGGAGGACGATCAATGGCCAAGGAATTGCGCTTCGGCACGGACGCACGCGGCCTGCTGCTGGCCGGGGTCGATCAGCTTGCCGAGGCCGTGAAGTCGACGCTCGGCCCCAAGGGCCGCAACGTCATCCTGGAGAAGATCACCGGGACGCCGGTGGTCACCAACGACGGCGTGACGATCGCGCGCGAGATCCACTTGAGGAACCAGTTCGAGAACATGGGCGCCCAACTGGTCAAGGAAGCCGCGATCAAGACCAATGACATCGTCGGTGACGGCACGACGACGGCCACGGTGATCGCGCACGCGATCGTCACCGAGGGCATGCGGGCGATCAGCGCCGGCGCGAATCCGGTGCTGGTCAAGCGGGGGATCGACGTCGCGGTCGGTAAGCTGGTCGAGTACCTGCAGGGCGTGGCCCACCCGGTCAGCACCGAGCAGGACTTTGCCCGGGTGGCCGCGATCTCCGCCAACGATGACGAGGCGGTCGGCTCGGTGATCGCCAGGGCGCTGCACGCGGTCGGCGACGCCGGGATCGTGACCGTGGAGGAATCGGCAGCGCACGGCATGAGCGTCGACTTCGTCGAGGGCTTCGAGTTCGACAACGGCTACGTGTCGCCCTACATGGTGACCAATCCGGCCAGCCTGGAGGCGATCGTCGACGACCCGTACATCCTGCTGTGCAGCGAGAAGATCACCAAGGTGCAGCAGCTCATGCCGCTGCTGGACAAGATCATGCGCGCGCCCCGCCCGCTGGTCATCATCGCCGAGACCGTCGAGGGCACGGCGCTGAGCATGCTGGTGCACAACCATGTCAACGGCGTCTTCCAGTGCGTCGCGGTGAAGGCGCCCGGGTTCGGCGACCGGCGGCTGCACAAGCTGGAGGACATCGCCGCGATCACCGGCGGCTCGGTGTACAGCCGGCATTCCGGGTTCACCCTGGAGACCATGGTCGCCGACCAGCTCGGGCGCGCCTCGCAGGTACGCGTCACCGCCGACCTGACCGCGATCATCGGCGGAAGAGGCTCCCGCGAGGACGTCGACTTCCGGGTCGCGCAGCTTCGCGCCGAGCTCGGCCGGGCCACGTTCGGCGTGGACGAGGACGTGCTCACCGAGCGGATCGGGGCGCTGACCGGCAAGGTCGCCGTGATCAAGGTGGGGGCGCCCACCAACGCCGAGCTGAAGGAGCTGCAGCACCGGGTCGAGGACGCGCTCTCGGCCACCAGGGCCGCGATGGCCGAGGGCATCGTGGCCGGCGGCGGGGCCGCGCTGCTGCACGCCGAGGGCAGCCTGGACGATCTGCAGGTCAAGGACGACTACGCGATCGGCGTGGACATCGTGCGGCGGGCACTGAGCGAGCCGGCCAGCTTGATCGCCAGCAACGCCGGCTACTCCGGCCAGGAGGTGCTGGAGCAGATCGGGAAGCTGGGCCGCGACGAGGGTTTCGACGCGCTGCAGGGTCGTTATGGCAACATGATCGACATGGGCATCATCGACCCGCTCCGGGTCACCCGGTCGGCGCTGCAGAACGGTGCCTCGGTGGCCGGGCTGCTGCTCACCACGAACACCCTGGTCGCCGAGGAACAGACGCCCTGGGGCGGGAGCCCGGCGCTGATGACCGAGTACGGCGCGCTCGATGAGGGCCTGCATCAGCCCTCGCCGGACGCCAGCACGCCCCAGTCGCTCGGCCTCGGTCCGTCGGTCGGCTGAGGCCCATGGGGGCGACCGCGGAGCAGGCCCCGCTGGCCGGGGCCGATCAGGAGGCCCCGCGGATCGCACCTAGCGCGCTGCGGCTGCTGCGTGCGCGCGGCCGTGCCCGCGGCGTCATCGCCCTGCTCGGCCCGGCCTTCGTGGCCGCGGTCGCCTACGTCGATCCCGGCAACTTCGCCACGAACTTCGGCGCCGGCGCGAGGTTCGGCTACGCGCTGGCCTGGGCGGTCGTGGTCGCCAACCTGATGGCCATGCTGGTGCAGTACCTGTCGGCCAAGACCGGGGTCGCCACAGGCCGCGACCTGCCGCAGCTGTGCCGCGACTACTTCGGCCGGAAGGTGTCGCTGGGGCTGTGGGTGCAGGCCGAGCTCATCGCGATGGCCACCGACCTGGCCGAGTTCGTCGGCGCCGCGCTCGGCCTGAACCTGCTGTTCGGCGTCCCGTTGTTCCCGGCCGGCCTGATCACGGCCGTCGTGGCGTTCGGGATCCTGGCCCTGCAGCAGCGCGGCTACCGCGGGTTTGAGCTGGCCATCGCGGGCCTGCTCGGCATCGTGTTCCTGGGCTTCGCCTACGACCTTTCCGGCGTCGGGGCCAGCGCGAGCGGCATCGCGGCCGGCCTGGTCCCCGACCTGCACAGCGACCAGCTCCTGCTGATATCGGGGATCATCGGCGCCACCGTCATGCCGCACGTGATCTACCTGCACTCCGCGCTGACCAAGTCCCGCGTGACCTGCGAGGATGATAACGAGCGGCGCGAGCTGCTGCGGTTCCAGCGGCTCGACGTGCTCGTCGCGCTGGGCGCGGCCGGCCTGATCAACCTGGCCATGCTGTTCGTCGCCGCGGCCGTGTTCCACCACACCGGCGGGTCACCGGTCGACTCGATCGGGGCCGCGCACGCCGGGCTGGCCCGGCTGGTCGGCGGGGGAGCCGCGCTGTCGTTCGCGGTCGCGCTGCTCGCCTCGGGGCTGTCCTCGTCGAGCGTCGGCACCTACGCGGGCCAGGTGGTGATGCAGGGCTTCATCCGCCGCAGGGTCCCGCTGTTCGCCCGGCGCAGCGTCACCATGCTGCCAGCGCTGCTGGTGCTGGGGCTCGGCCTGCCCGCGGTCTCCTGCCTGGTCATATCCCAGGTCGTGCTGTCGTTCGGGATACCTTTCGCGCTGGTCCCGCTGGTCCTGCTGACCCGCCGCGCGGACGTCATGGGCCCCCTGGTCAACCGCCGGGTCACCACGGCGGTGGCCGGCGCGATCGCCGCCGTGATCATCGCGCTCAACGTCTTCCTGCTGGTCTCCACCTTCGCCGGCTGAACCCGGGATCCGGGGCGGGCGGTGGCAGGACCGGCTTGTGGCAACACCCAAGATTGAGCGTCCGGGATTTGGGCCGCGACGCCATGGCCGCCCCGCCGGGTGACGCGTAACGTCCGGGGTTGTCATGAGCGAGACAAGCTGCTGCCCGTACTGCGGACTCCCGCTTCGCCACGCGCCGGACGGCATCAAGGCGCTGTACCGCGAGGTGCAGCGGATCGCCGACATCGCGGAGGGCCGCGCAGCCGACGATGACGCGCGCCGCATCGCGGACCTGCAACGTCAGGTCGCCGAGTTGCGGGCCACCGTGGCACGCCTGCGTGCCCCGGGCGTTGTGCCGATACCGGCACCGTCCGACCGCCGGGCCGGCTGACCGAACGGGTTCGCCGGCGGTGCATGCTCTGAAGTGTTTTTTACGCCCTGGCTCCCGCTCAGCCGGACTCGCCATCGGTCGGCTGGGTACCCGCCGCCGCGGCGCGCTGATCGCTCTCGAGCTCGCGTAGCCGGTTCATGGCCGGAACCGCCGCCAGCAGCGCGCTGGCCTGGTCGGCGGGGAGCTTGCCGATCAGGTCAGCGAACGTCCCGGCGCCAGCCCGCCGCCTGGCCCGGATGTACTCGGCGCCCGTCTTGGTCAGCGCCACCAGGACCACGCGCTTGTCGGCGGGGTCGGGCCGCCGCTCGGCCAGGCCGGACTGCTCCAGGCCGGTCACCAGCACGCTCATCGACGGCTGGCTCACGCCCTCGATGACGGCCAGGTCGGTGAGCCGCCGTGCCCCGGTCCGGTCCAGCGTGGACAGCGTCGACGCCGCGGTCAGGCTGATCTGCCGCGGACCGGACTTGACCGCCAGCGTCACCAGCCCGTAGAGCGCCTCGCCGATGGCGATCCGGCTCTCGGTGTCCATGGCCGGCTCCGGCTGCGCGGGCTCTGGTTCCGTCACAGTCCCTGAGCATAACTCAGGCTATATAGATGGGCCAATGTGATATACCCGGCGGGCGTTCTCGGCCCCGATCAGCTCGCCGACCCGCGCGGCGTCCCCGGCCGACCACGCGCCGTCGGCCACGAACGCGCCGGTGACCAGCGCCAGGTCGCGCCGGAACCCGGCGGCGCCCAGGTAGTGCAGCTCCGGGAGCCCGAACGCGTCGGACGAGTACAGCATCTTGTGGAACGGCGTGAGTTCGAGCGCCTCGGCCAGCACGGCGGCCGACCGCGCGCCGACGTGGTTGAGCGCCTCGCCGACGTCCATGTACACGTGCGGGAACACGTGGGCCAGGTAGCCGGCCTGGCGGTGGTGCGGGTAGCAGTGCAGCAGCATGATCGCGGTGCCGCAGTCCTGCGTGGCCCGCAGGAAGTCGTGCATGAGCGACGGGTCGGCCCGGTGCAGGCGCACGTCCGGGTCGCCGAAGCCGACGTGGAACTGCAGGGGCAGCCCGAGATCCACCCCGGCCCAGATCGCGTGCCGCAGCAGAACCGGGTCCTCGAGCCGGGCGGCCGGATCGGCGTCGATGGCTCCCAGCCAGCGGCCAGCCGCCGCCCGCACGTCGGCGGCTTCCGGCCGGGCGGGGTCGAAGTCCAGCCCGTACCGGTAGGCCGCTATGGACTTGAGCCCCACCGCGCCGCGGGTCGCGGCTCGCAGCGCATCGGTGAAGCTCGTCGCGTAGCCGGCGGCGTCAGTTCCGCCCCTGGCCACCCGCTCGGCGACGGCCTCGAGCCGGACGATCTCGTGCGCGGGCCGTCCGCTCGCCTCGGCCAGCTCGGCCGGGGTCTGCACCTGGTCGCTCTGGTACCCGGTGTCCACCAGCCAGGCCTCGACCCCGGCCGCCCGAAGCAGCCGCTCGGTGACCTCGTCGTGCCCGAGCTTGGCGCGGCGCTCCAGGTAGCGGGCGACGGGCGCGGACGGCTCCAGATCCAGCACCGGCGCGCACCAGCGGCGCACCGCGAAGCCGAGCTGGCTGTCGAACGCCGATGCGCCCGCCGGAGCGGGCGCCGTGGCCTCGGTGAGCAGCGCCGCCACGCCGGGCCCGTCGAGCGCGCCCGTCACCGCGCCGTGGACGTGGTGGTCGATCAGAGCGAGTTCCGTCATGGTCCCTCCGGTCGCGGTGTTACCAGCGCCAGCGCGTGCGGGCGGTGATTTCCTCCGGGCTCAGGCCCGCGAACAGCCCGGCCTCGCCGCGGCGCACCGCCAGCACCGCCTGCAACAACGGCTCGCCCATGGCCTGGCGCAGGACCTGGCTGCGTTCCAGGTGCCCAGCCGCCTCCGGCAGGCTCTGCGGCAGCCGTGCGATCCCGCGGCGGGCGAGCTCCTGCTCGCTCAGTGCGACTGGGTCGCCGTTTGTCTCGGCGGGCAGCCGCGCCCCCTCGGCGAGCCCGGCCAGCCCGGCGGCGATCACCGACCCGGCCACCAGGTACGGGTTGGCGGCCAGGTCGAAGCACTTGACCTCGAGGTTGGCGCGCACGCCCGTCTCCCCGGCCGAGCCGGTGACCAGCCGCAGCGCCGCCTCGCGGTTCTCCCGGCCCCAGCACTGGAACACGCCCGCCCAGTGCGAGGGCACCAGGCGCAGGTAGCTGGCCACGCTCGGCGCCCCGACCGCGCTCAGCGCGGGAAGCTCGGCGAGCACGCCGGCCGCGAACGCCTCGCCGTCGGCGGTCAGGCCGTGCCGCCCGGGCCCGCCGGACAGCAGGTTCTGCCCGTCCCGCCAGACGCTGAGGTGCACGTGCCCGCCGTTGCCGACCGCGCCGGCGACAACCGAGGGAGCGAACGAGACCCGCAGGCCGTGGCGGGCCGTCACCGCGCGGATCGTCTGCCGGACGAGCACGCTGTCGTCGGCCGCCGCGACCGGGCCGGCCGGCGCCACCGACACCTCGAACTGGCCCGCCGCGTACTCGGGGTGGTACTGCTCGACGCCGATGCCCTGCCGCTCGAGCGCCTCGACCACCTCGCGGCCGTAGTCGGACAGCTCGATCACCCGGGTCATGCCGTAGGCCGGGCCGGTGCAGGCCGGCCGGAACTCCCCGTCCTCCGCTGTGCTGGCTTCCCCCGTGCCGACAGCCCACTCGACCTCGAAGCTCATCCGGAACTCCAGGCTCTGCGCGCGCGCCCGGTCGGTCATCCGCCGGGCGAACGAGCGCTGGCACGCGGCGTAGACCCGGCCCTCCTGGGTGAACCGGTCGACCGGAGCGAAGGCCCACCCGGGCTGGCCCGCGAGCACCGTGACCCGGCCGGTGTCCGGCACCAGCCGCAGGTCGCCGTCGGGGCCGCCGATGATCGGGCTGGTCGTGATGTCGTCGGTGACCAGGAACACGTCGAACACCGGCGACATGCCGACGCCCCAGCCGGCCGCCCGCTCCAGCCGCCCGAGCGGGATGGTCTTGGCCCTGGCGATGCCGGTGTTGTCGACGAAGCACAGCGCGACCATCGACACGCCGGCCTCCGCCAGCCGGCGGGCCACCGTCGCCTTCACCCGGTCGGTGCGCTGTGCCCGTTCGTCCGCGTCCAGCACCACCGGCCCGATGGCCGCATCCGGCGGGCCGGCCGCGCCAGCGCCTGCTCCGCTGCCGGTCACCGGTGCCAGCCGGTCAGCCGCGCTGCTCGAGAGCGCGCCTGGTCAGGACGCGGGCCAGGTGCCGCCGGTAGTCGCGGTCCGCGTGCACGTCCTCGCTCGGCTCGGTGTCCTGCGCCGCCAGCTCGGCCGCCTCGGCCGGGCTGGCGCCTTCGGCCAGTGCCTGCTCGGCCGCGCGGGCGCGTAGCGGCACCGGGCCCATGTTGGCGAGCGCGATCCGGCCGTCGACGGCGGCGGCGCCGACGATCGCCCAGTCGTTGGCCCGCCGGACGAACTTCTCGTAGCCCCATCCCTGGCCGGGCCTGCGCGGCACCCGCACCGCGACGATCAGCTCGCCCTCGTCCAGGCTGGTCTCGAAGAAGCCGGTGAAGAAGTCGTCCGCCACGACGTTCCTGGTCCCGTTCCGGCTGAGCAGGTCGACCGATCCGCCCAGCGCCAGCACGGCCATCGGCAGGTCGGCGGCCGGGTCGGCGTGGGCCAGCGAGCCGCCGATCGTGCCGCGGTGGCGGATCTGCGGGTCTCCGACCTGGGCAGCGGAGTGGGCCAGCAACGGCGCATCGGACCGGACCAGCTCGCTGGAGGCCACGACCGCGTGGGGTGTGGCCGCCCCGATCACGAGCTCGTCGCCATCGGCCCTGATGCCCCTGAGCTCGGCCAGCTGGCCGATGTCGATGAGCGCCGAAGGGGCGGCCAGGCGCAGTTTCATCATCGGCAGCAACGAGTGGCCGCCGGCCAGCAGCTTCGCCTCGTCGCCCAGGCTGTCGAGCAGGTCCAGAGCGTGAGCTGTGGACTGTGCTGCGACGTACTCGAACGGCGCGGGGATCACGCGTCCACCTCCGTCCCGGCGCCCGCTTCGGCGGCGGCCAGCACGGCGCGCACGATGTTGTGGTAGCCGGTGCAGCGGCAGAAGTTGCCCTCCAGCCCCTCCCGGACCTCGGCCTCGGTGGGGTGCGGGTTCTCCGACAGCAGGCCGACCGTGGCCATCACCATGCCCGGGGTGCAGAACCCGCACTGCAGGCCGTGCTCCTGCCGGAACGCCGCCTGCACCGGATGCAGGTCGTC
>Ga0335072_10016360_pt1 | contig 10519 bp, 12 predicted proteins | sample Lox_Sample_21_FD_206725 | JGI IMG/M metagenome (GOLD analysis project Ga0335072, IMG submission 206725) | Soil microbial communities from Loxahatchee National Wildlife Refuge, Florida, United States - Lox_Sample_2.1 | ecosystem: Environmental > Terrestrial > Soil > Wetlands | place: USA... | reverse complement strand
TCCATCCCGATGCTGTTCTCCAGCTAGTGTACTTGGAGCAGTATCAGCAGATTGACCTGCTCGACTACCTCGCAATGCCATCGCCCCTTCCCATGGCTCAGCCTGTTTCATTTCGACCTCCAACTTCACGATGTGTTTGCCTGGCACAACGATCAATCCAACAAAACGGCTCGTCATGTCTGCTCGCCCAGTTCCTTGGCCTGCTTGAGCCTTTTCGATTGCTTCTTTCTTCGCCTTCTCGCTAGGTATTCGGTACTCGTATGTCTTTGCTAGGATGATATTGCTTTCCTGTAAGGGCCGATCATTGAGGGACTGTCTCTAAGGAGAGTGGCTAGCCTACATTATCCGTACATTTGAACTCGCCCACAAACATGCGCTGCCGGAAGATACTTAGTCTGCGGGCGCAATAGTATTTCGTGAGGTACTTACGCCGTCTGTAGTGTGAGCGTGGAGCGTGTGGCCTAACAGTGATTCGAGATACTTTACAGCAGCGTTATTATCCATTCCCTTGGATTAGTGCAAAGAGGAATCTAGGATAGGCCGGCCAAATCCACCTGCTCTGACTAAACTGAGGGATATTGTGAGACCGAATTAATTACAACGGTTTGCAACTTTGAATTACGCCATTTGGTTTAGCTGACCTGTGATCTCATTCACCGCCCGCCGCGTCCGGTATGGTGCCTGACCTGGCTTCATCTGCCAGCCCCCCCCCCCTCGACCAGGGGTTAGTGGAGCCCAGAGAGGGCAACTTATCGTAATTTGACATCCATGGCTAAAGGCGGGATTGGTTCGGGGGCACCCCTTTGCAACACCCCCCCTCCAACTCGCATGACTAATCCTTCAATTACTACGGCGTCTACCTTCACTGTATGAACATTGGCCTCTACCCCTCCTTCGCAGTCTACATAGACTCTCAGTCCTCATATTGCCATTTCGGCAAAGAACGGCATCAGGCACAAGAAAAATGCTGATACCAGAAAGGCTCTGGCACCAGCATTCCTCTGGCATCAGTATTCCTGCAGCGGAGGCTCACTAGAGACCGTGGGAACGGCGAGTACGAAACAGGGAAGGAAAAAACCATCCTCGCCTCTCTTTTAGCTACCCTCTTTGAAGCCGCGTTCTCGAGCCGGAGACAGTTGACGTTTACAGAATGGATTCAATGTAGGTCAAATCAAATGTCCTACATAAAACCCCCCGGCACGAACGAGTCGATGATCTCAGTCCTCCCACTCCCCTTACCTGTTAACTCCACCGACCTCAACCCGCGCATTCGGCACTTAGCCGTCGTCTCCGTCCTCAAGATGTCAATCTCCCCATACGCCACCGACCGTCGCGCTTCATCCATCACGATGCGAATCGGCTTCCGGCACACCCTACCCAACCTCGAACCAGCTCGTCCTCTTCATAAACTCTTCCGACAATATCGCCGCCGCAAATGCGGCCTTACAGGCGTTGCTGAACCTGTCTCTGCTGCCCCATTCAAGCTTGTGCTTGTTCACGCAAGAAAAGCAGGTAGTGTGCAGGAGCCAAGAGTAGGATTCGCGATCAGAGCCCATTGATGATGTGATACGGTACGGGTAAGGCCCGTCGTATTCGATCAGGAGCATGGTCGTGCAGGATGTGCAGATTATAACCACTTCCCCGTCATCAGAGTCCTCGGCTCTGGATTTACTCGGGACACTGGGCTCCTGCGTGGCCTCTGGTTCACATTCAGCCGTGGCTTCATCGATCGGCAGATATTCCACTGGCTCGGCTTCGACAGCATAAGGGGCTTCAGCCTCTGGTTCACATTCAGCCGTAGCTTCTTCGATCGGCAGATATTCCACTGTCTCGGCTTCGACAGCACAAGGGGCTTCAGCCTCTGGGGTCGGTTCCGCAATAGGATAATCTTCTGCTGGATACTCGTAGGTAGGTGCTTCAGCAATCGCCTCTTCTGCAGGAAGATCATATGGCGGTTCTTCCTCTGCGGGAGCAGCAGGAGACTCCTCGGTTGAGGCATTTTCGGCAAGAATGTCGGAAGGGTAAGCTACTTCGACTGGTGAGACGGTAAGGGTGTCCTCTTCAGGCGTGGGAGGAGTATATCCGCGGTGCTTTCTTCTCGGCATGGTGACGGGTTTTGGTGTGAAACATATAGTGCTGCTTTCTGCGTTTTCAATCTTCGTTCAGACAAATGTAACCACAAATACAACAGGACTGAGAGAAGATGTAGACAGGTCACTCAAGCAGCGGGGGGAGGACCATCCGCCCGGCTAGGGAATAGCGGTCCATCTGCGGGGCTCTCAATCTATGGCCACTTAAGCCGCTGGACGTTTGCATCTTGTGTTTGAGTGACAGCGCATGCATGAATGCATTAAGCAGACAGCAGATCTACTGTATGGCGATAAGCACTGGCTACATACATTTGGTGTAGCGCGTATCGGGCTCGTGCCAAAAAACTCCTGAGATTTCTTGTCCCATTTCCAGTGGTTGCCTCACCTGGTTTTTGCTGAAACTGTGCATGCACTAGAATTGTTATGCCCATGCAGTACTAGGGTTTCTAGAACCATCGCAAAGGACCTTGTATTAGCTTCAGGTGCCGACCAATCATAGTTAATGGAGGGATATCCTGCTCTTCAACGTGGCAGTCATCCTAGGGGGATGGAGAAGGGAGGGGAGCTAGAACTCATGGGCTCGCAGTCCCGCGGGGGAGGTGACCTTGGCTTCGGGGGTAAAGAAGCTAGAACTCTCCATGGGCCTGTAGTGCGTGGAGGTTTAGAGACTCTAATTCAGAATCCCCGCCACCTCGCAGAGTCAAATTTGGCCAACTATTCAACTTTGTATTGTGCAGGGAGCCCGATTCGGCGCCTAGCACAGCGGAGAGAAACAACTAAATTGCCAAGGCTATCATGTGAAGGCTAAATGTTATTGCCCAACTCATCGTGATTAAGTCCTGGAATCCTTCCTAAAATCTTGGAACTGCCTTAATGGTATACCTTTTGATCGCGTGGCTTCAGCCCTTCAAGCGATCCGATTACTGAAAGAACGGGCCAACTGGTCTAAAGCAATGGGCAATCGCAAAACAAGCCGTACACCTTCTCGCCCCAGTAATCAATCGTTCTTTGAGCGATGAAGATCAGCAACATGTGGTCTCAAGCTTCTCTGGCATTGCCGTGGATGCCTGTTCGCTCTCACTTCAGTGGTAACGCTTGATGCCGGATGACTCTGCCGCTGCTTACTGCTGTCGTGATCCCTTGCGTGAATGGTTAGCTGGGCATTTTGCCACTTGTCCCTCCCTAACAGCCCCGCACAATGAAAAGCACAAACATCTATCCCGATCATGAACGACCCCTAGCTAAGGTAGGATAAGCGACGCCAGAACTATGCCAAACCAGCGTCACAGATACCCACACCAAAGATGCCAGCACCGAATTCTCACGATGCAGGTAAACGGGGACGGAACTTAGGACCAGCCTTGACGACACTGGTGGTTCTTGCCCACGGCTTGGACTGGTCTTCCGTCTCTAAACCCTTCAGAACTTTGTGGACAGTTATCTCTGTTGTCTAAGCAGCAGGCGCACTACGATATCCATGACGACCAAGGCCCCCCGGAGGATGCGTGCGGCAACGGAGCTAGAGATGGCATACAGGACGAGGATGAAGATTAGGACTCGCAGGACGTAGGGTTGGAGGAGAGACAACACCATGGCGAGGAATCTCTTCAGCTAGCTTTGGCCCGCCTACGAAGTCATTTTCTCGATCGACCGTCCGAAGTCCTTGCCCGCACTAAGGATCCACCTGAGGCCGTCAAACAGATATCGAGCGCTTATTTGGAAGAGTTCGGTAGTGATCCTAGCAGCCAGCGTGTTCAGATTCGTGTTTCCAAAAACGAGGGATTTTCAGATCAAGATGAAGACTATCTGAAGACACTGAGTGCTTGTCTAGAACAAGTCGTGCGAGGAGGTACGGTCTCTATCGAATGATGTCCACTGTTCTGCGATATGCGCTGACTTATACGTGGGAGGAGTAGATGTACCCGCTGACGAGGTCCCTGACACCATGTTTAAGGACGTGTTAGCTTTTGCACACCCTCGTCTCGCATATCATGTCAAAATCTTCAAGAAGAGTTCATCCTCGAGGTTCGAATGCCATCAGATAATTGTCAGTCGAGAAGAAATGGGAGGACAACACTTGGAAGAGTCTTGACTTCCCATCTGCCCCATACCGGGTTGGTCAAGCTGGTATTATGGCAGACCATGAGACCACAAACAACAAGGAGCGCCCAGAATCACATCACCAAATCGAACAAGAGGCGCGGCCTATTTTTGACAGTGTCATGCGATTCTGCAACCCGACAACCCCAGGCTCCGAGAAAGACATCGGAGAATTAATCAAGTCAACTTGCAAGTTGCAGATAGACCCGAGAAGTCGTGCCGCCTTTAACAGCTACTTTGACCAGCATTTCAAATTTGAATCTGGAAGCGCCTCCCAAGCACGACAAGCCTTACTATTTATGTGTTGGTTTTATTCTGCTGTATCAATATTCATTGAAGCTGCCTGGCGCATACCTTCTTGCCGCAAAGTGTTATTTGTGCTTGTAAGACCACTTGGCATTGTACCTGGTTCACAAAATGGGACTTCGGGACGGACAGTGATCAACGAATTGACCGCTCTGGGAGTGTCAAGACTACAGATCATGACACGCGAATACTTTCCTGGCGCAGAAGATACGGAGAGCGCCATTAACTTAAGATTCAACGACATTCGCCAGAAACTCTTGCATGTCCACGCGGAAATTCAGCTGATCAACGACTTCGGGAGCCGACGAGCCGAGTCGATTAACGAGCGACGAGTTCACCCTTATATTGGCGGCAGCAAGCTTTACTGCTATCTCTGCCACTGCTTTCTCCGTCATCATGGCTTCTTTCAGTCTCGAGGCTGCCATTGGAAATTGTATCCCCAGTGGATAGTTCCAGGGTCGTTCATTTCAGGCAATGCCGCTCAAACATTCCAAGAGTGTCTACGTCGCGTCTACGTGGATACCGTTGCGCAAATAAAGTTGATACTTGCGGGGGAGAGACTGCCCTCAAAGGAATGCATGAAGCCAGAATCAACGATCGACCTCTCTTCAGTGGCAACTGTGTCCTCAAAAGATTCACTCGAAATGAGCCTGAGGCCACGAATCAAGCCACTTATTAAAAGGGTATGTTTCCTCCACTCAATCACCTTCCCTTTAAATACCCCCTTTTGACCTAGACATTAGCGCCTACGGCCCTACAGTCTTCGACGACGCATGTCACGATCTTGGCATATAGGTATTCCACCATGAGTCTTAGCAGGAAGCCAAAATTCGTTCTGTCTTTTTAGGGGCCAATGGCCGAGTTAAGGGTGGAACCTTACAACGCAGTACTGTCAACTCCTATGTCCAACAAGCCTGGCCGAATATTCGTCCAACAAGGCGGCCGAGGTCGAGAAATATCCATCGAGGAAGCCGACACATTCAAAGACAACTTTAAACGCAAAAAGCTTTTACCAAATCTCAGAAGAATGGAAATCCAGCAACAACGCCACCGACAAGCCTACAAGGTAGCCCCCTGGGTTCCGCTGTAAGGCGTGTAGAGCGTCGTATTGCTCACGAAGCTGCCAACTCTCCTTCCAGTGATCAGGTCGCACTGAACCAGCTGTCGTCCGATTGATGTTTCTCAGCTCCCTCGTCATTACCACCATGATCAAATCCCTGAAGAGTCTCGAGCTTTTGGTTCATCGAATATCCTTTCACAAAAACAGTGGAAACAAGGACGGCTCCACTCAGCACTGCCATGACAAACCAGATGATTTTCAAAGAATCCGCGTACGCCTGAATGAGCTGAGTTTTCTCCGTTCCAGCCTCCATATTCTTGATAAGGCTTACCATTGCCGTGGCGTCCTGGCTGAATTGTTCGGCCAACGGTGCTAGCCGGGGATATTTGCTCGTTTGCCTTCGAATCTGGTTTTGGAAAATGATACCTCCAGTAGCGACGCCCAAGGACTCGCCAAAGACGCGAATGAAGGAGTAGAATGTGACACAGTGTCCAGCATCTTGAGGTCGGCCAGCAGCTTGAATTCCAAGTGACATCGAAACAAAGCATGAACCTGTCCCAAGGGCCACAGGAACGTTCAAAAAGATGAAAGCAGGAATGCTGGTGTTTGGGTTGAGGAGACATAGAATAGCAAATCCGAGAGTGGTCATTGCCCATCCACTCCAAATTGCCCACCTGTAGCGACCAGTGATGGAAGTTACGACTCCCACAATTAACGACATTGCTAAGAGTTGATCAGTCTATAGCTCCGAACTGGTCTCTCAAACAGAACCTACGAGCAATAAGAAGAGTCTCTGGAAGAACAGCAACACCGGAAATGAGTGGCGTGTACCCCTTAACGCCCTCGTAGTACAAGGGAAGGAAGTATAACAACGACCACAGTATCATTCCATGAACCATGGTTTGTAGGAAAAGCAATCGCAGGGTCCAGTTGCTGAAGATACTGAAGCGGATGATGGGCTGTACATGGTGTCCAATTGTTTCCTTGCCATCCGCGTCGAACGCTTTGACTGAGAGTCTGTATTCGTAGAGGCTGAATGCCGCCATGCCTGCAAGTCCAAGGAACAGAGGCACGAGTGTGTGCCATGAACTCCAGGCGTACATTACGCCGCCTGTGGAACCCGTAAGAAAATTTTCAACAGGGTCAAGCCGAGGTGAGCCTTACCCCAAGTAATCGGGATCAAGAAAGAGACGATTGAAGCAATGAATATCGTGGATCCGAACCAATCAAAATTTCGGATTTTGACCAGCATATCTCCATGCAATTTGGTCACTTTCAAGAATAGGGCTATGGCAACGGCGCCGATTCCAATCAGAGGGAGGTTGATCCAAAAAATCCACCTCCAGCCGGAGTATGAGGCTTGCGCAAAGCCTTTCGAAGAGTCAGCAATTAAAGAGTGGTAGGAGGCGTAGAACCTCACCTCCGCCCATCAGGGGTCCTCCGACAGTGCCTATGGCCCAAGTGCCGCCTAGCAAGAGTTAGTGCAAGCTCGATCAAGATGACGGGGGCTTTGCAGTACTGATCCATCCAAGCCAGGAACCTCGAGCTGATAGAGGAACTAGATCTGTGATCAGGACTTCTTTGAGGGCTAAGATGCCTCCACCTCCAAGACCTTGGATTGAGCGTCCGACAAGTCTTCAAAATCTCAGTCAGAATGCTGCGAAGCAGTGCAATAAACAGACGAAACTTGCATTATGGTGAAACTATGGGCCAAGGCAGCAATGAGAGAGCCGATGCCAAATAACAGAGCTGCTATGAGAATCAACTATGAGGTCTTAGCATTGACGAATGTTGTAGAGGAAGGCCTTGAAAAGGTCTCATACCAGCTTCCTGCCGAATGCATGGCTCAAGCCACAGATCACAGGCTGGACGACTGCGGAGGCAATGAGGAATGAGGTTCCAGACCAGAAGGCATCAATGGCCGTTCCATGAAGTCTGTCGGTAATTGTTGGCAAGGTGATGCTCAGAGAAGTCGCATCGAGTGCTGCGGCGAGCGTGACGATGCAGATAGATGTAAAGGCAAGCTGGAATGATCTCCCGGTTCTGAAGTCGGGTTGCGCCTTGTTTGCTGATAGATCTCCAGCTTGGTGTTCGGCGGACGGAGGCGCCATCTGAGAGACTTCAATGTGAGATGAAGAATTTGCAGACACGCATTGCTGCTCGTTGCTTTTTGTCCAGGTACGACGCATGAACGTGGGCACAACTAGCGGAGATTTGGCTTCGCGTCTAGCGGGTCGGAAATCCCACAAATTGTGTCCACCGTCTTAACGGGTAAGCCGCGCCGACGCAAGCTCGACCGGTCCGTCATCTGTCTATCTGGGTAGCGAGCTGATACTTCTCCATCGGCCAGGTGTCCTCTAGTTGGCGTACCTGGTTCCGCCTGTGCAACGTCACCACCTCCCCACCTTCTTGCATACCTAGCTAACGTGTATAAGCTGTTGCCTATAACCAACTCCTCTAAACAGAAAAGGCTCAAACGCTAGTAGTACCACCGGGAGGGTACTGCGGGTGTTACATCGCGCCAAGCGTCTGATCCTGTCTGATAGCTACTTGTTGAGTGCCTCCTTATTAACCGGGGCCGGCTGGATTCTTCTCGTTGAAAGCAGAGGTGGCCGATGCAAATGATGGACCTAGATCGTCGCCGTAATGACCCTTGAATCTCGACAGTCCAATGCTTATTTCTTCCGCAAGGAACTCCGCGGATTCGTCAAGGTTGGAAGGACGGGTGATACAGGAGAAGTCGAATTCCAAAATGAGGTATTGTCTGTATTGACCTGTGCCATTTTGGCAGCCTTATCCACGTCGAGATCATAATTTGAGCATAGGTGATGTGAGCACACAAATCCTGCATTTAAGAGCCACACACCTTGAAAAGCTCGTCGTATTGCTTGCGGGACTAGAATCCATGGAAGTATCGCAGCACATTAACAGTGAGTGACTTTCCAGATCACCTGGGACGGCAAAGGAGCTGAACCTTTGATGTCTTGTTAAGCTCGGAGATATATCTCGTCTTGTCGAAGTATGCCAATCCAGGCCCGCGAATTTCTCTGAAGTCTGATATGCTCAAGGGAAACCTTTCCAGCTCGCCGGATACCACGAGCGTCGAGCTCGATGATGTAGTGAAACTTGTGCGGCATGCCACGAGAGATATCCCTTCTATGCGAGCATGGGGTTGCCGGCGGAGGGAAGCGTGAGGAAGCGTGGGACTCGTTGGAACAGAGCAGCGCCTGCATAGGCTCCTATGCAGGTTGCCGATCGTCAGCATGTTGAACGAGTGGTGCAGTCCGATAGAAGGTATGTAGCAGTAGTGAGAGGCTCTACAAAAATGTAGAGGGGCGATGCGCGGGCTAAAGCCGGCTACCCGTAGATACGGCGGTTGCGGCGCGTAATAGGGACCTTTTATCTCTTAGCGCAAAAACTCGTATTTTGCAAAGTAAGATCTCGACAAATCGCATGAGGACGCTTATGATTTATTTGTACCTCACGGGCGTGCATCTCCACGTGCGTGCATCTGATTGGTGGGTGTCTCTTAGGCCTGTACCTCACGGGCGTGCACCTCACGGGCTTGCATCTCATGGGCGTGCATCTTACGGGCATGCATCTCATGGAGACACACTTCATGGGAATGCACCTCATAGGTGTGCATCTCATGGCATAGGCGTGCATCTCACGGGCATGTGTCTCATGGGCGTGTACCCTATAGGCATCATCTGCATCTCATAGGCGTGTATCTCACAAGCGTGCATCTCATGGGCGTGTACCTCATAACATTGTTTCGGGGCTGCACTGCCACCGGAGATATCGCCGGTTCTTGCCTACAAGAGTGTCGCCGGTGCGGGTCGGCCGCCCCTCCTGAGAGCGTGATTAAGGTGTTCATCCGCTTATCTCAAGACTTGAGCGTGGCAAAGTCTAGGCCGGGCCCAACGTCACACCTAACGTCCGAGAGAGAGAAGGAGGAGAAAGATGCTTGTTGGTTGCCCAAGCTGGGCTGGCTAGCTACCTATGTAGGCTATCTACCTTGTGTGTCCACCTGTCCGTACTAGGGGGTCATATCCACCCCACCACAATATATTTGCGCTCACCCCCGGACCCCTCTATGAAATAGAGATATCGAAAAACATTAGACAGTTAGTTAGCTCTACATGAACGCTCCTAATAATGTTACGAGGAATCGTCAACCTTGAAGTTGCATACCCACACCTTTCCAGATCCGACACCGATGCCGATCGTCTTTCCCGACACGGCTGAACATGACGGCCGATATTCTGAGGGTAGCCACACTACATTCTCTGAGTTACATGTTATCCACGCTCCATCTGAACTTAAACCGCACCCTTGATATCGAGGATTTTGAGGGTCCGTTGCACTCGGTGTCATATTTGAAGCCGACGATGCATCGATAGCGATAGTACCCATTTCAGTGTGGAGATATGAGCCCGTGGTATCGAATGATATGTTGAGCAGTACTCTGCTAATTTGGAGCGTCTGCAGGCACTCGCCGCTACTGGCATCCCAGATCCTGGCCGTCTTGTCGTACGATGCCGACGCCAGCCGTGCCGAGTCGTGCGAGAAGGCCACCGACCAGACCCAACCGCTGTGGCCCTGGAGCGTCTGGAGGCACTCGCCGCTGCTGGCATCCCAGATCCTGGCCGTGTTGTCGTCCGATGCCGACGCCAGCCGTGCCGAGTCGTGGGAGAAGGCCACCGACCTGACCCAACCGCTGTGGCCTTGGAGCGTCTGGAGGCACTCGCCGCTGCCGGCATCCCAGATCCTGGCCGTCTTGTCGTACGATGCCGACGCCAGCCGTGCCGAGTCGTGCGAGAAGGCCACCGACCAGACCCAATCGCTGTGGCCCTCGAGCGTCTGCAGGCACTCGCCGCTGCTGGCATCCCAGATCCTGGCCGTGTTGTCGCTCGATGCCGACGCCAGCCGTGCCGAGTCGTGCGAGAAGGCCACCGAGCTG
>Ga0335072_10016359_pt1 | contig 10519 bp, 9 predicted proteins | sample Lox_Sample_21_FD_206725 | JGI IMG/M metagenome (GOLD analysis project Ga0335072, IMG submission 206725) | Soil microbial communities from Loxahatchee National Wildlife Refuge, Florida, United States - Lox_Sample_2.1 | ecosystem: Environmental > Terrestrial > Soil > Wetlands | place: USA: Florida... | reverse complement strand
AGGTAGTGATGTCTGCAGAAGTTCGGCCGCGGTCATCTAGCGGAGCGGCCAACAGCCCGCGCGAAGATCTTCGGAAAATAGATGTGGCTGCCCCCAGGCGGCGAAGTGGCCGCCCCTGGCGGCCTCGTGGAAATAGATGAGGTTCGGGTCGGCCTTTTCCAGCCAGCTGTGCGGGCCGGGAAGATCTCGCCGGAGAACACGGTGCAAACGACCGGGAGCGAGACCTGCGGTGGCGCCTGCCCGGCCGCAGCGGCGGCGCTGCGCCCGCTCTCCCAGTACATCCGCAGGGCTGGGACTACCGGCTGTCACGGCAGCAGATCACCCGAGCCGGTTCCGGCACGGCGGTCAGGTGCCGCCCTGCTCCTGGCTCGCGGTCGCGGGCTCGGACGCCAGCGAGCACGTAGCCTGTGGCGGCAGGGTCACCTGGTGCCGTTCCTGGCCTGCCGCATCGGCAGCGACCACAGGGCAGCCGGCCCGGCGTGGTCCCGCAGCGGACTGCCCAGGCCGGTGAGAGGAAGGGAAGCCCATGGCCACCGAGCATGTGCGTGAGGTTGCGGTTCGCCGGCACATCATCGAAAGCCAACAGCCGTTCGCCAGCGTGCTGGACGGCATCTTCGGCGGCATCAGCCGGCCTGACATCGGGCCGCTGTTCCGCGACCTTGAGGCCAGTACGTCGTATGAGCAGTTCAGCTCCCTGGTCCAGCAGGCGCAAGGCAGCGCCGGGCTGATGCGGTTCTGGCAGCTGGACCTCGACGTCGCGCTGACTGTTGATCCGCAGGCGCGGCAGCAGGCCGGGCGCCGCCTGGTCCGCCTGATCGCGGGTAACCCGGTCACCATGGGGCAGATGACCCGCCATGTGGCCGACGCTGGCTCGTATGCGCCGGTCACCATCTTGGTCCAGGAGCTGCCGGATGGGGGAACCCGTGTCGCTTACGACTCGGTCGCCAGCCAGATCGCTCCCTACCACGATGCGGCCGCCTCGCAGGTCGCCCAGCGCCTCGATACCGAGGTACTCACACTCTTGCGTGAGGTGACCGGAGCGCCGGCATCTGGAGCTGCCTGAACCACGATGTTGCCGTTCACAGCCCAGCACCTGCCCAGGCACCAGCGCAGGCCTTCCAGGTCGACGTAGACGGTCCGCGGCAAGAGATCAGCCTGAAACGCGCGGTCCCGCCGATCTGGCGCGGCACTTGCTTTCGTGTTACCGATGTCGGCGCGATCTAAACCAGGGCATAACGCGTCCCCTGGGAACCACCCAGGCGGGCGGGGCTAACGGCCTGTGCGCTGGCCTTTCAGGTTAGCCAGGGCGCCGTGCGTCCAGGTCGTAGCCAGTGATGCTGTCCACATCGGCCGGGATGTCGCCCTCGCGCCGGTGCCAGTGGGTTCGAACATCAAGATCGCGCCGCCCGGCGAGGAGGCCCGCCCGCCCGCGCATTTTCTGTTAGAGAGTTCCAAGGCGGTCGCCGAGGTCGAGTTCGAGCGGGCCACGGGTCTGCAGGCCTTGCGCGAACAAGGCGGCCGTGCGGCCCTGGGCCGCGTCCGAGGTGACCAGCTGGTGGAACCGCCGGGCATCGGCCCGGATCGCGTCCCCGCCGGGCAGCGTCAGCCCGTTGAGCACCCGCTTGGCCGATCGCACCGCGTCGGCGGGGAACGACGCGATGCGCCGCGCGAGCCGGGCCACGAACGCGTCCAGCTCGGCGTCGGGCAGGGCCCGGTTGATCCAGCCATACCGTTCAGCCTGTTCGGCGTCGAAGTCGTCCGCGCCGAGAATCGCCTCCATGGCCCGGCCCCGCCCCAGCAGCCGGGCCAGGTGCTGCACGCCGCCCGCACCCGGGAGCGCGCCGGCGCCGACCTCGATCTGCCCCAGGATGGCGTTCTCCCGCGCGGCGAACCGCATGTCGCACGCCAGCGCCAGTTCGCTGCCCGCCCCGCGGGCCCGGCCGCGGATCTTCGCGATCGACACGACCGGCAGCTCGCTGAGCTTGTGCCACAACATGCCCAGCGACGCATCATCCGGGCCGCCCGCCCTGGCCGCCTCAGCCGTGTACTCCGCGACCTTGGTCAGGTCGACGTGCGGGACGAAGTAGTCCGGGTCGGCGCTCTCCAGCACCACGACCCTGGTCTCCTGGCCCGATTCCAGCGCGCCGATCAGCCCCACCAGGTCGCGCACCAGTTCCGGCCCGATCAGGTTCATCGGCGGCGCGTCAATCACCACACCGAGCACACCCTCATCGCCCGGGGTCACCCGCAGCGTGCGGTACACCTCAGTCATCACCAGCTCCTCTACGACTCGTGCTTGCGGCCCTGCCAGACCGCTGCGCCGGCCGCCGGCGGCCCGCAGTGGTGAGCAACCTGGGGTAGCCGACCGGGTGGCACTCGGTCGGCCACCACTGTCAGGGGTGTCAGATCCCATCCGCCCAGTCTGGAGGTCAGCCGGCTCTGGACGCGCAGAAGCAGGCATTCTGTGCTACCTGCGCCGATAATCCCTTTCAAACCAATAGGGATTCATACTCGGCGTTAGGCGCTGGATCGCTGCATTGATGACCCGAGAGGTGTTCACTCTGTGTGGATACCGCTGTCAGTGACCTTGACCGGAGAGAGCTGCTGCCCCACCAGCCACAGGCTCGGCTCGGCGGCGAACTGGCCTCCAGCTCCTGCTCGCCTGAACAGCCGACCCACCGCTCATGACGGTCGTGGCGGCGGGCGATCTCACGCCCGCCGGGCAGCGAGCCATCCTCTGCCCGATTGACCGGTGCCCACAGGCACGCCTGCCGCTGGAGATCCCGCCCCGTCGTACCACCAGCCCGCCCGCCCTCACGGGTTCGATCTGATGCAGGACGCCACGGCCGCGGCACCGGGCCGCCGTCACTCTCCTGGGTGGACGATCGGGGAGCTGGTAAGGCCGCGTTGCTCAGCGGGCCCTCGTTCAGGGGTGTCGGGGCTGGCCTGGCCAACCGGCACAGACTGCAGGCGCTAGTACCCCCAGGGCAAGACGACCCGAGTACGGACACATCCGACGTGTTCGGGACGATCGGACTGTCGGTAGCTAGGGGGTATAAACGTTACTAGGTGAACCATGCGGGCCAAACTGCGTCTACTTGTAACGATCCAGGAAGTAGACGCAGGCGTAAGCAAGGTGTTTCCCTGGAGGGCAACACTGGAAGTAGCGCGTGCGTCACAACTAGTGGAGCAGTGCCGTCAGCCGCCGGGAGGAACGCAGGGCAATGGACAGGGCAAGGATTCACCCTGACGTGGTGCACGTTCATGATCACGATGGTGCCGGTGGCCAGGAAGGCCCGGAGGTCATCGAAGTCTCAGCCGCCGAGTACCAGCACGCCGTGGACCAGGAACTGGCCGATATTGGGCTGACCTACAAGCAGCTGCGTATCCAGGCCAAGAGCGGCAAGTTCTCCTCCCTGCACGCTCGTAAGCTCTGGCTGGCCATCGGCGAGCCCCGGGTTGCCGGGTGACCTTGAGGGGCTAGCCCGGGACTTCTCTGGCAGGATCCAGCGGGTACTGAACACGACGCTGTGCACCGGCATCAAGATGTCAACTCTCGTTTCCGCTGACCGCAAGGTTGTCAACGTGGGCTACGGCCTCTCCAAGACGCAAGTGACCACACTGCCCATCCCCGTCCGCCGAGGGACCAGGCGCCCGCGGTGCTGGCTCGACGTCCAGTACAGGCTCAAGCTCGATGAGGAAGCCACGTACCTCATGGTCCACTCGTCGTTCTTCGGACTGTACGGAGATGCTGAGACGGCGATGTGCCTGTGCCACTTCGACTACGAACGCAACAAGTCGGATGGCTACCCAGAAGCCCATCTGCAGGTGGACGGCGAGTCAGCCGCCCTCGCCGGATGGACTGGTTCGCCGCGCACCAAAGAACTCGGGCGGCTGCACTTCCCCGCTGGCAACCGGCGGTACCGGACGATCCTCGAAGACGTGATCGAGTTCATGATTGTCGAGCGTCTCGCTGACCCGTGTGAGGGCTGGGAACAAGTCATTGCCCGGGAGCGGCAGGAGTTCCAGCGGCTCCAGTTGCGTGCGGCCATCCGCAGAGACCCTGAAACCGCGCGTGAGATGGTGCGCGAACTGGACGTCTGAGCCGTGCTCGTGCCGCTGCGGTGGCGTGCTCCCGCTTACGGCCGGGACGTGGTCTGGCCCTGTCGCGCCAGATGCTCCCGCCCTGACACCGAGAAGGCGGTCGGCGGCTTCCGGCGATTGGGCAGGTATGACGGGCGCGCCAGCTGCTACAGCACTGGTCAGCGCGAGCAGATGTATGTCATCATCGGGTGCAGAATTGGTTCCACTAGTTTCTGTTTAATCAAAGGGCGGCCGATTACTTGTTGTTGCAAGTAACTCTCTGTTTTGGGGTATGCCTCTTAGCGGAGGCGGAGATCGCAGGACTGGTGACGACGGAGCCACCCTGCCCGCTAAAGGTTGTGATTTCCGGTCAGTCGTTCAACGCCTGAATCCTTATAACGCCGAGGGCGGCAGCAGGGTCTCCCTGCTGCCGCCCTCGAACCGGCTCGCTAACAGGCGGGACTGCCGCGCCGTTAGTGCTGGTGTAGAGCCAGGCTGGCCGCCCTTTGCCTGATCGCCCGTTAGCTAGTCGTCGCCGGTGGGCTAGTCGGCGGTGCTGACGTAGAAGTAAGCCGACCAATGGGTGCCAGCCCCGTTCTGTGCGCCAAGCTGGAACGTGTAGCGCTTGCCCGGCTTGAGCCCGCGGACCGTCATCGACGTCTGGCTGGCATTGACCGATGGGCCGTTGACCCAGGCGCCGTTGGCGATCCGGTACTGCGAGACGATCGTAGCCGCGTTGTTCGCCGGGTTCGTCCATGTCAGGACGGCGCTCGTCGTCGTCGCGGACGTGTCCCTACCGTTGGTCGGCTCCGCCGGCAACGACTGCCGCACGGGCGCGTGGATCACCCCGATGGTGGTGAAACCCTTCCCCGTGTTGAGAGTGAACTTGCCGTTGACGAACGTGCCGTAACTGATGGTTTGTGACCGCGGAGTGTTTTGGTTGACGAGGGTGATGGCAGAGCCCTTGACGTCGCTGACGACGGCGGCATGCCCGGCGCTGTTGCCGCTGTAGTCGAAGCTGATGACGTCGCCCGGGGCCAGGTAGGTAATCGACCCCTGGGGCTGCTTCCAGCTGGTGAGCCCGACGGCGTTGGCATTCTTGTATAGCTCGTTCCCGTCGCCATACCAGGTCGCGGTGATCCAGCCCTTGGCGATGTAAAGCCGGTTGACCAGCTCCACGCACTGCCACTCCAGACCGGTCTTAACGGATTTTCCCGATGGGGTAGTGGCGTAGTTGTAGCAGGAGCTCGGGGCAACATACGTGCCGTACGGGAACCCCGCATCATCGTTGGAATATACCGGCACGCCGGTGAACCCCGGCCACGCTGCCGACAGGTACCCGCTCCCGAAGTCACCCGGCTGCCCCGCGCACTTGGTGGTCGCTAGCGCCGGCGGGGCGGGCGCACCCGCCACCGGTACGAAGGCGCCGACAACCAGAGCCGCGGCCAGCCCCCAGGCCCGCAGTCCGCGCGGTCGGCCGACGGAAGCCATCCCTCGCGATCCCTCCTCCCCGACCCTGCGCCTGCCCCTAATGCCATCTCGGATCAGTCCCAACGCCCCACCTCTTCTCGGAGAACCACGGGTACGAAAACGATCAGCGATCAGCATGAAGGATTGATCGCCTTCCGCGCATCCTGCACCCCTATGCGCACTTCACGCACCCTTGAGCAGGTGAGAGCGTACCGACGAGTCTCAGCAAAGAACAGGAATTCCATGAAAGCCAACGAAACGAATGAATAACGATCGCCACGAATGCGGACAAAACCCTCACACGGTAAGTTCGACCGCTGTTGCGTCCGGCGCTATTGCCAGAGATTAACTACGAAGGTCTCAGGTCAAGATTGCGGGTCAAAAGCAGCGGGGCACGGCGGCGGGGCGGACATTTCGCTCATCCGGTCATGAAATGCCACCCGGAACTGGCGACCCGCGATCCTTGGCAGGTACCCCATAGGGGTATGATCCGACGGCACAGAGCCGGGCCCCGGACCTTCAACTTATGTAACACCGCTATCAGTATTTCCCGGCTACCTCCGCGCCGACCGTAACAGCACGATCTGCGCTCAACTGGAGGCCCTATCCGGTCCAGCCAACAGGCGCTCGTAATCGGCGATCAGCACGGATGTCACTCGACGGTGGCCCAAGGTAACGTTTACTATCTGTGACCGCGCCGAGGGCTTCAATCAGAGATGATCATCCTTGGCTGGATCCGGGCAGGCACCAGCATCCGGCCGCCGGGGAAATGACAGATCGGTGAGAAAAAAGCCGACGACAGATCGATGAGACAGTCTGCCGCAGCCCAGGTGAGGGGAGCGCTGGGCGGCAAGAACGATGAGAACCTGCACGTTATATGTTTCCAGCAGGTTGTCTTGTGCCCACCAGAGCAAGTGGTGGGGGGCGCCTTGAGTTCGCAGGATCACCCAGGGGAATGCCCCGGGGCCCGGGACCAGGCGGACCAGCCCGGCGCGGGTGATGCTGGTGACCTGCCCGAGCCAGAAATCGTCATGCTCCTGTGGCTGGCCGTCGTTCCGGTCGCGGTGTCGCAGGTGGATGACGACGAGGTCACCGCGCTGGGCAACCGCGTTCCGTGTCCCGCCCGGACCGGGTGCCCTGGCTACTCGTGCCGTGCTGCTGGGCTGCGTTCTCACTCATCGGTGGCTGCTTGCCCGGGTTCGCCGGGCGCTGCCCGGCCGGCCTCGGCGGGGCTGGGCGGCGGGAGCGGGCCAGAGCCTGGCCTGGCGATGGCTCCCGTCTGGCGGGCGATCTCCACGGGCGGCTCGCCTGCTCGCATCCGCTCGATGATCCGGGTTACCTCGGTGGACTCGGGGTCAGTGCCGGGCGCGGCCATGGCGGAGGCGATCGCCTCGCGCATCGCCATGCGCTCGGCGAGAATGGCCTCGGCGATCAGCCCGAGGTGCCGGTGCGCGCCCGCCGGGTACGGCTGGTAGGCGGGGTTGCCCGCGTTGCCTGCCTCGGCGTCGTGGAAGGTGCGGTTGGCCTGCAGCATGAACCCGGAGCGGGGCGTCCCGTCCTCGTGCGCCAGCTCGGGCAGCGGCACGGTCACCACCCCGGCCGCCATGATGGCGATGATCGGGTTGCCTTTGATCCGCTCGCGGGCGGCGTGGTAGTCACGGGATTCAACGACGGCCATCGCGGTGCTCCTTCGCAGTGGAACCGGACGGGGGCTGGCCGGGCGCGGCGGGCACGGGCAGCGGGTGGGTGCCGTGCCCGGCAGCGCGGACTTCGTTCAGGCCGCCGCGGACGAGGGTCCAGCCGATGCGGCCGACCGCGAGCGGGACTTCGCCGACAGCGACGACGTCGCCGACTGACAGTGACCGCAGCTCGCGGGCGTGGTAGCGGCGGGACAGCTCCGCGCCGTCGGCGTCGCGGGGGTGGCCGTTGCAGATGGCGAACGCCTCTTCGGCGATCGCCTCCGGTGCCCGTCTGGCGGGGTCGGCCTGGTAGGCGAACACGCGGACCACGGGATCACCGGGCTGGTACCCGTCGATCATCGCGGTGTGGCGGCCTTCCGCGTCGTGGGCGACGTTGTGCCAGATGGTGACGGTGATCATGGCCGGGTCTCCCTTCGCCCCAGCACGCCGCCGGCCCCCGGGGGTGGGGCGGGCCGGGGATCGCGTCGTGGCGGATGGCCAGGGTGCCGGCGGCAGCTGAGCGCGAGGGGGGCCGGGGCGGCGTGCTGCCGCCCCGGCCGTCGGCGGGGGGTCCTCACGCGGCACCCGCCAGTTCCGTGCCCTCCTCCTCCTGGGCGCTGTCCGCGGTTCCGGCGGCGGGTGTGGCCGGCTTGGCGGGAGCGCGGCGGAACCGGCGTGGCTTCTCGGTGGCCAGCTCGGCGTCGCCGAGCTTGACCAGGGTGTCCAGGGCGTTGGCGATCGCCCCGGAGCTGTGGCCGAGTACCTTGTGGATCTCGTGCGGGGTGAACTGTTTGCCCGGGTGGGCGTCCAGGTGGGCCAGCACCTTGTCGCGCAGCCCTCCGGGCCGCACGGCCGGGGCCTTCGTCCCGCCGATGGCTCTCTTCAGCGACCGGCGTGCCTGGGCAGCCTGCTCGTAGATCTCGTCCAGGCCGGCCAGCGCGGCGCGCAGGTCAGTCCCCCCTGCCAGGACGGTGACGGCTGCGTCAGCGGCGGCCTTGATCTGGGTGAGGCGCTCGGTCAGGTCCGTGATGAGGGCCGGGTCCGGCGCATCGCCGGCCTCGCCGCCGGAGTCCGCCGGATCGGCCTGGTCCGCCGGGGCGCCGCCGTCGTCGGGGTCTGGTGAGCCGCTGCTACTCGGCGCGGCATCGTCGTCCTGCTCGCCGGGCCCGGACTCTGCCGTCCTGGGGCCGGCCGTCCTGGGGCCGGCCGCGGCACCGTCGCCGTCCCGCGGCGCAGGGTCATCGCCGGTCTCGGCAGCGCCGCCCGGTCCGGTACCGCCGGCCGTATTGTCCTGGCCGGGGCCGTCCGGGCTGCCGGCGGGGTCCTCTCCGGGCTGCCCGGCCTGCCCGGTTTGCGGGTCTGGTGCCGGGCTGGTGCCGTCTGGGGCTGGCCCGGTGAGGGTCCAGGTGTCGGGGCTGCCGGGCTTGGTGCCCTTGACCCGGGTGGCGGTGCCGGCGGTTTCCATGGCGAGCAGGGCGGTGCGGGCGGCGGGCTTGCTGGTCGCGGCGGCGCCGGCGATGACGGTGACGGTCGCGCCGGGGTTGGCCGCCAGCGCGGCGTGGACGGCCGCTGCCGGGCTGCCGGGGGCGGGTGCGGTACTGGGTGCCGGGGCGGGGTCCGGGGCGGCCTGTGCGGCGCTGCGGGCGGCGGCGGGGCGGTTCTTCGATCGTGCCATTTCGTGACTCCATTCCATTTCCGGCGGCAATTTGGATTTGCCTGCGTCCGGTGATTTCTGGACGACAATCCCTCTGAGCCGGATGTGAAGTCAAGCCGCTCCGCAGATATTTTCCCTGCTGCCGGAAACAAGGAACTCTTCGTTTGGCGCAAGCGGAATAGGGCGCACGCCAGGGCTTCACCGAGCCTGCCTCCGCCTGGCACTACTTCTCAGCTCAGGCTCACGGCGGGCCTCACGGGAGGATTTTAACGGGAACTCCCCGGGATGCCCCGCGAGTTTTATCTCCTCGCCGCATCTCTGTATTAGCTTATCCTTTCCGGCACGCGCTCTCCTTTTACCCGGTGATGGTTTTAGCCGGGTCTCGTGATTGAGGCTGTCTGGCCTCCCCGGGAACCCCGGAGAGGCCAGACAGCCTCAATCGGTCTTTTTGGCGGTGGGCGGGACCTGGTTTCTAGCTAGCCGGTATGGTCGCGGGCGGTCCGCTCGGTTTCCTGCCAGAAAGCGCTGGTGAAGGCGCCGGTGTAGGCTGACACGGCCCGGGGCAGGGCGCGGTCGGTGGGGTCGATGCCGAGGTCGCGGGCGAGGTCGTCCTGGCCGTAGCTGGCCTCGGGGCCGATGGCGGGCGGCTCGAGCGCGTCGAGGACGGCCGGGTCGCCCTCCTCGATGCCGCGCAGCACCCGCTGGTATGCCTCTTCGGGCGTGCTGCCGTCGAAGGCCCAGGTAGCGGCGGTGGTGCCGGCGTTGCGGCCGAGTTCCTCCGCTCTGGCAACGAGCGGGGGCGGGACCTCGGTCAGGCGGCGGCCCGCCTGCAGGATCAGCAGGTCGCGGCTCCGGCCGCGGTAGGCGTCGAAGAATCCCCGGCAGATCGCTGGCCCGTAGCTGGGGAAGTCGCCATACGTGAGAGTTTCGTGACACACGACGTAAGAGCCGGCGTCCAGGGCGTGGCGGATGAACGCCGCGGTCCGCTCGGGGCCGAGGTGCATCGGGTCGCCGGGGCGCAGGATGCAGGTCGGGCAGCGCTCGGACAGCAGCCTGCTCAGCCCGCTGCCGGGGTCGGAGATGTCCTGCCGCCAGTCCGGGGCAGGCTCGCCGTCCCCGGGGCTTTCAGGCCCGGTGCCATCCCCATCCCCGTCTTCGGTGCTGGGTGTCAGGTGCCGGCGGGCCAGCCGGGCGGCCTCCAGCCAGAACTCCTCGCGGGCGGCGGCCAGGTACGCCGCGGCGGCCTGAGCCAGGGCCGGGTCGCCGGCGGCCAGCTGGAGGTCGGCGGCCAGGCTGGCGCGGTCGTATTCCCACCGGCCGGTCAGGTCGGGTACCTCGTACAGGCCCATCACGGCGGGGTCGGCGCTGGCGATGCCGCGCAGCAGGTCCCGGTAGAACTCCCGGCCGGTGCTGCGCTCGCCGATCTGCCAGTACACCGCTGCCCTGGCGTGCCGGCGGCCGAGGTGCCCGGCCCGGCGCAGGCTGGCCTGCAGGGCTGGGGGCTGCGGGGACGAGGCGCTCACCGGCCCGGCTCCGTCCCGGTTTCCCCGGTCCCGGCTGCAGGGGCGGGGGTGATCAGGCGGACCCGGTCCCCGTCCGCCAGGAGCATGGCCAGGGTGCTGCCGGAGTCCCA
>Ga0335072_10016358_pt1 | contig 10519 bp, 7 predicted proteins | sample Lox_Sample_21_FD_206725 | JGI IMG/M metagenome (GOLD analysis project Ga0335072, IMG submission 206725) | Soil microbial communities from Loxahatchee National Wildlife Refuge, Florida, United States - Lox_Sample_2.1 | ecosystem: Environmental > Terrestrial > Soil > Wetlands | place: USA: Florida... | reverse complement strand
CCTGAAACGGAAAAGCCTCTGCCGCCGTCGCCCGCACTCAAGGATCCAGAACCTGAAGCGCTGTCGCGGTCAGCAAGCTCGGGCCGTTTGAGATGGTCACTTATTGCGTGCGTCGCAGTCGTGCTGCTCCTGATCGCGGCGGCTACGCTCCGCCGCAGGCATATAAGCCCAGCCCCGGCTGAACAACAGAGCAGAATCATGCTGGCCGTGCTTCCGTTTGAGAATTTCACCGGAGACGAGCGGCAAGATTATTTCAGCGACGGCTTGACCGAGGAAATGATCAGTCAGCTTGGAAACCTCGATCCGGCGCGCCTCGGCGTCATCGCCCGCACGTCGATCATGCACTATAAGCACTCGCAGGCATCCATCACTGATATCGGAAAAGAGTTGGGCGTGCAGTATGTAATCGAGGGCAGCGTCCGCCGGGATTCGGAGCGCGTTCGAATCACCGCGCAGTTGATCCAGGTCAAAGACCAGAGCCATCTCTGGGCGCGGGAATACGATCGCGACCTCGGCCACCTGCTCGAATTGCAAGAAGAGATCGCGCGCGAGGTGGCGAATGAAATTGAATTCAGCCTGAGTGGCCGGCGTCCCATCGAGTCCCCGCACCCGGGCGCGCCGCTGCCGGGAGCAAATTCCTATGAAGCCTATGACCTTTATCTCAAGGGTCGTTACTTCTGGAATAAAAGAACGGCCGAGGGATTTCGCCAGGCGGCCGATTATTTTCAGCAGGCGATCGACAAGGATCCTAATTATGGCCGCGCCTACGCTGGCCTGGCCGACACTTTCAGCCTGATGAGCACATGGTTTGTGGAGCCGCAAAATGAGCTCATGCCGAAGGCACGCACAGCCGCCTTGCGCGCCCTCCAACTCGACGAAAGCCTTGCCGAGGCTCACGCCTCTCTTGCCCTGATCAAGGAGAATTATGACTACGACTGGGCGGACGCGGAGAAGGAGTTCCGGCGAGCCATTCAACTCGATCCACAATATGCGACGGGGCATCAGTGGTATGCAGAGTTTCTTTCCTGGCAAGGCCGATTCCCGGAAGCCTTCGCCCAAAGTGAGCAGGCTCGCCGGCTCGATCCCTTATCTCCCATCATCGCCACCGATCACGCGGAGATCTTGTATTACGCTCGCCAGTATGACAGCGCGCTCGAGCAATGCCGCTCGGTCCTCGAATTAGATCCGAACTTTGACCACGCGCGCGTGTTAATGATTCGGTTCTATCTGGAACTGGGAAAATATAACAAGGTATTCGACCTGATTCATTATTGGGAAGCCCGCAGTAAAGATCCGTGGTTGTGGGCCTGGAAAACTGCCGTTTATGGCCGCACCGGCCATATGGAAGAGGCACGCCGCACGCTTGCGAAACTCAAGCAGGTTTCTGGCTCTCTTCCGGATCGCAATGCCACTCTGTTGGTCGCTTACTTGGGTGTCGACGATAAAGAAAAGGTCATTGAACTCCTGCAGAAAGCCTCTTCGGAGCACTCGAACGCCGTCATGCAGATCAAAGTAGACCCCGCCTATGACCCGATTCGCAGCGATCCCCGCTTCCAGGATTTGCTGAAACGTCTGGGATTTCGGCAATAAAAAACACCATCATAATGCCGCTGAAATAATGCCGAGAATTCGGGGGCGTTTTGCATTTCCAGACGTAGCCAGTTCCGGCATGGCGGGCCGCGATCGATAGCAGTACACTGCTGTGCATGAAACCAGTCATTCTTTTTTTTCTTCTGTCGGTCGTCGGTTGGTGTGTGTCCGCTGCGGCTCAGGTCGAAACCTCGCCGTCCCAGGCGCTCGCGAATTCCATGCAGATGATCATTGTCGCAACTCCAAACTGGGATGCGGTCGAAGGACGATTGCAGCGCTATGAGCGCGCGGCCACGACTGAAAAGTGGCGTGCGGTGGGCGATCCCATCGCGATCGTCGTCGGCAAGAGTGGATTAGCCTGGGCTAGCGGCGCGATTTCGACCGAAGATGCCCAACTCCGGTCAGCAGCCGATCCGATCAAAAAGGAAGGCGACGGCAAATCTCCCGCCGGGGTCTTCGCTCTGGGCACGGCATTCGGCTACTCTTCTCAGCCTCTCCCCGGATTGAAGATGCCCTATCTGATCCTGACTCCATCGATTGAGTGCGTCGACGACGCGCGCTCAAAGTACTACAACCAAATCGTGGACCGCTCCCTCGTTTCTCCTGACTGGAATAGTTCAGAGCACATGCGAAACGTCGGTGAGGCGTACCGCTGGGGAATCGTTGTCGATTTCAATCGCACCGCTTCGGCCAGCAACGCGAATCCGCCTGAGCCGGGAGCCGGTTCATGCGTCTTTCTCCACATTTGGCATAGCCACGACCACGGCACAGCGGGATGCACTGCTATGTCACAAAGCAACCTGCAAACGTTGCTTGCCTGGCTCGATCCGGCGCGCAAGCCACGGCTGGTACAACTCACGGAACCGATCTATCAGCGTCTCGTGAATCAGGGAACGCTGCCGAAATAGACTAATGCTTCGCGGGGTTGAGCTTTGGCATCCCGTCGCGCTAGCCATGAAATGTTTGCAGGCGTGGCGGAGTTCCGCGCAGCGCAGGGGATCCGAGGCTTGGATCATTTTCTTTTCTGTAATGCCTGCAGCTTCCATGTTGCGGGGAGATGAGTGAGAGCGGGATTTTTCCGCACCTTTCGCGGTGAGGCCAGCCTCCAGGCTTTCATTGACTTGACCGGTCCCCAGTCCTAACATTTCACCCTATGATTGGGCAGACGATCTCTCACTACCGGGTTATCGAGAAACTCGGCGGCGGCGGGATGGGTGTCGTCTACAAAGCCGAAGATATAAAGCTCAATCGGTTCGTTGCCCTAAAGTTCCTGCCCGAAGGTGTTGCGCAGGATGCTCAGGCATTGGCGCGCTTTGAGCGCGAAGCCAAAGCTGCCTCAGCTCTGAATCATCCGAATATCTGCACAATCTACGAAATTGACGATCAGCACGGGCAAGTTTTCATCGTCATGGAGTTTCTGGATGGCGTCACGCTGAAGCACCGCATTGGCTCAAGACCAATGGACATTGAGACGTTGCTCTCGCTTGGTATTGAGATTGCCGATGCTCTGGACGCCGCCCACAGTGCCGGCATCGTCCATCGCGACATAAAACCGGCAAACATCTTCGTCACCAAGCGAGGCCATGCCAAGATTCTTGATTTTGGTTTGGCCAAGGTTGCCACATCGAGTTTTGAGAGTGGATTGGAAAATACGGCGACCGTACCAATGGAAGACGAACATTTGACCAGCCCGGGGACGGCGCTCGGTACCGTTGCCTACATGTCTCCGGAGCAAGTACGCGGAAAAGAACTCGATGCCCGCAGCGATCTTTTCTCGTTCGGAGCTGTGCTCTACGAAATGTGTACGGGAGCGATTCCTTTCCGCGGAGACGCGACCGGCGTCATCTTCGATTCCATTTTGAATCGGCCAGTGTTGCCGCCGGTTCGGCTCAATCCGGACGTTCCGGCGGAACTGGAGCGCATTGTCGCCAAAGCGCTTGAGAAAGACCGCGATCTGCGCTATCAGCACGCCAGCGACATTCACACCGATCTGAAACGCCTGAGGCGTGACACGGGATCCGGTACGAGCGCCCACATCCTGGTTGCCGGGTCCGCCGACGCGATCTCGACACCCGCCTATGGAGTTCCTGCAGCGACTTCGCGTGCGAGTACGCCGGCGCTGCAACCATCGGGATTGTCGCGTTCGAGTGGTGCCGTCATCGCAGAGACAGCTTCGCGGAATAAAGGAAAGGTAGCAGGTTTGGTGGCGGCAATTTTGTTGGTTCTCGGGCTCGCCGGGTACGGCCTATTTCGCCTTTTCTCAGGTCATGGTGCTTCCGTTCAGCGAACGGTTACACAAATCAGCCATTGGCACAAACCGATCGGAGAAGCGATTCTTTCGCCAGATGGACACACAGTCGCCTTCACCTCGTATTACGAAGGGTACGAGCAGATTTTTGTAATGTTGACCTCCGGGGGCGAGCCGTTGCAACTTACCAGCGATGAAGGCAGCAAGGTCCTGGACAGTTTTTCGGCAGACGGAACTCAGATCTATTATCAGCGCGAACTGGGCGCGGGAGAAGAGATTTGGGCGATGCCAACCTTGGGCGGGAGCCCAACTCACCTGCTTCAGGGATACGGTTTAGCTCCTTCCCCAGATGGCAACAGCCTCTTCTACCTCAATCCGGATGGCAACGACCTCATGCAATCCGGAGCCGATGGTGCGAGAGCAAAGATTCTTCTCAGCGCTAAAGATATGGGTTTCGAGTTGCATGGCATCCGTGTCTTTCCGGAAGGAACAGACCTGCTGCTGATCGGATCCAGCGCCAAAGATGCGCCTGGCACGGTTCGCTTATATCGATGGAATATCGCCAGCAATAAATCTAGCGAGATCGCCCAACTCACCGGCGGTCCGCACTCAATCTCCTGGGGAGATCCGGGAAAGACCTTGTTGTTTCACCGCGAAATCAACGGGATCGTGAATCTGTGGGAGTACAGCCTCAAGGAGAAAACCTACACCCAACTTACTTCCGGTCCAGGCCCCGACTACTTTGCCATGCGAGATCCCGCAGGCAAGGGGATATTTTTTGTGAACGGCAAAGACTCCGGATACCTTTCTGTATACGACCTTCACACCAAATCTTCGACGGATATCGTCTCCGATCTCGCGACTCAACCCACGCTTTCGCCTGATGCCAAGCACGTCATGTATGTCACCCAGCCGGATGTGTCGCACAGCGAACTATGGGTCTCTAACATCGATGGGAGCAGCAAGATTAAGATTGCTTCTTCGAAAGACGCATTGTCTACAGGAGATTGGTCTCCCGACAGTTCACAACTGATCTATACCGACACAACCCGCGATGCCGACGAGAACTTCGTGGTCGATGCCGACGGCACTCATCTTCGTCAACTAAAGCACTCTCTTGGAAACAGTGAATCAACCGTGTGGACCCGCAACGGCAAGGATTTGTACATCACTGGCTATCAGCATTACCAGAATTCTCATCCGCTTGAGACCTGGAAACTCAGTCCGGATGGTTCTACGGCCGAGTCCTTCTCCGAAGGTTGTGGGTTTGCGATGGACTCATCGCTGGACAGCAAGTATCTGCTGGCCTCGATGATGTATGGGGATCATCCCGGAATCTTTGAAGTGTCCATCGCCGACAAAAAGTGCACTTCACTGGCGCCCAATGTAGTGACCTTCATCCCCCGATTCGGCAGCGATGGAAAATCCGTGCTCTATACCATCTCGACTCGCGGCGAAGTCACCTTGTATCGCTTGCCTTGGGCGGACGGGAAAGTGACGGGAACTCCGCAAGTCGTATTGAAATTACCCTTTGCCTTTGCCCAGCGCTTTGGGGGGAATGCTTACGACATTGCCCGCGATCTTTCCAGGATCGTGTACGCTCGCCCCGGCGGGCAGTTTGATGTCTATCTCCTGTCACAAAAGTGACGGATGCCCGCGGCGCGAACAACACCAAGATCGGGTCTCATTGACAGGGACCGCTGAGTCCGCTCCCGTCCTGACAAAGGCGGACGGAAGTGGGGGGCCGTGGTCCATTCAGCAAGGTAGGGATTCTTCGACTCGCGCGCGCATGCGCTCGTGCTCGCTCAGAATGACAAGAATCAAAGTTCCCACCTCTGGCAAAGGCGGCCAGAAATGGGGGCACCGCAGCACGCCAGGTTTGACCCTCTGGAGCAGGCATCTTAGACTTAGAGAGTTCTCCGCAAATTGGTGATCCATTCTTTGGTGACCCATTCCTTTGGAGGAGCTCCTGAGGTTTTTCTTTATTTCCAGAAACCTGCCATGCTGGGCGGCGGGGCTGTTGTTGGTGACCAGCGCACTGGCGCCATTGGCGCTCGGGGACAACGGTAGTCCGATCTCGCTGGACACGAGCGAGACGTTGTTTGCCGTGCTGACCGCAATCAATACGTGCGGCTACGACGCGGACATGGCGCACTCCGATCCACAGCGGGAAGCGATCCGGGAAGAGGTGCAGCGAAATTTGCGAGAATCCGACGAGGCGACGGCAGCGCTGCACGGGATTTGCGACTTCTACACGGCGAACCGGGCGCGGGATGCGGCGCACGAGCTGTCGCAATATGTGTCGCTGGCGCTGTATCTGAATGGGCCGCCACAGTTTTTGCCGCGGGTGAAAGAGGACGACATGCCTCCGGATGCGGCGGAGATTTCCGGTTTCGGAGCGCTGCTCGAAAAATTCTATGAGAAGGCGGGACTGCACGGGATCTGGATGCGGCACCGAGCGAATTATGCGGCGCTGACGGACCGCTATAACAAGCCGTTGGCCAAGATGATTTTCGATACGGATATTTACCTGAAGCTGCAGAGCGGGGGATATCTGGGACGGACGTTCACGATTTTTCTGGATTACATGGGCGATCCGAATCAGGTGAACGCGCGGAATTATGGAGCGGATTATTACGTGGTGGTGTTTCCGTCGCAGAGTACGGACGCGGAACAGGGACTGAAGATGCAGGAGATCCGGCACACGTATCTGCATTATCTGCTGGATCCGATGGCGATGAAACATCCGGGTGCGGTGAGCCGGATTGCGCCGCTGCTGGGGTCAGTGAAGCGAGCGCCGCTGGAAGAGAGCTTCAAAACGGATGCGTCGCTGCTGGTAACGGAGTGCATGATCCGGGCGATCGAGATCCGCACACTAGGAACGAAGCAGACGCCCGAGCCGATGCGGCTGCAACTGGTGGATGAGGCGGTGAAGCAGGGATATATCCTGACACGGTATTTTTATAATGCGCTGGCGGCGTTTGAGAAGGATCCGGCGGGATTGCGGGAAATGTATGGCGACATGCTGGACCAGATCGACATAGCGAAAGAAGCGAAGGCGGCGTCGCAGATACAGTTCGTGAGCCAAACGTCTCCGGAGTTGGTGCAGTTGTCGCGGCTGGAGGACCGGCGGGTGCTGGTGACGGCGGAGCAGCGTCTGAAGGCGGGCGACACGAAAGGGGCGCAGGATCTGGCGCAGGAGGCGATCGACAAGAAGATTGGAGATGAAGGCCGCGCTCTGTTCATCCTGGCGGAAGTGGCCGTGGCGAATAAGAATATGGATGGAGCGCGGGAGAATTTTCAGAAGGCGATCGACACGGCGAAAGATCCGAAGGTGATTGCGTGGTCGCATGTGTATCTGGGAAGGATCTGCGATCTGAACGAGCAGCGCGAGGCGGCGCTGAATGAGTATCGGGCGGCGCTGATGGCGAGCACGGGGTTGCCGGAAGTGAAAGCGGCAGCGGAGCGGGGATTGCAGCAGGCGTATGAGCCTCCGGTGAAATCGCAGTGAGAGATGAGCAGTGAGCGAGCGGGGCAACCGGGCTCGGTCAGGATGAGAAAATCCCGACTTCTGGCAAAACCGTCCAGAAATGGGCACCCGGCGGGTGCGGTAGAATTCACGGTTATGAAAATCCCCAGTTCTGGCAAAAGCGGCCAGAGTGGGGCACCCCAGTGTGAAGGTTTGAGGTTTGAGGTCGAGGAGAAGGCATGAAGCGAATAGCGATAGTGATCGCGGTGGCAGTGGGCATTAGCGGATGGAGTTGGGCGCAGAGCAATCAGAAGCCGGCACAGAGTTCGACTCCGGCAACGGGGCAGGGACAGGCGGCGGCGCCGGCGGGGAAGCGCCCGCCACAGGCGAAGACGCAACCGGAATTTGAGGCGTACAAGGCGGCGATCGCGGCCACCGATGCGGCGGCGCTGGAGAAAGCGGCGGATGATTTCGCGGCGAAATTCCCGGACAGCGAGCTGCGCGTGGTGCTGTACAAGGCGGCAATGCAGAAATATCAGCAAGCGAATAACGGCGACAAGATGATGGAGATGGCGCGCAAGGCGCTGACCTATGATCCGGATGATCCGGAGGCGTTGCTGGGCGTGGCGCAGGTGGTGGTCGAGCAGACCCACGACACGGACCTGGATAAGGATCAGAAGGTCGCCGAGGCGCGGAAGGATTCGGAGCGCGCGCTGGTCACAATAGATACGGATGTGCCGACGTCGGGATATCCGCCGGCGGAGCTGGAGGCCTTCAAGAACTTTCTGCGGTCGGAGGCGTATCTGATATTGGGGACGCTTTCGTTCAAGTCGAACCAGTGGGCGGATGCGGAGACGAATCTGCGGAAGTCGATTGACGTTTTTCCGCAGCAGCCCGATCCGGTGGCCGTGTTCCGGCTGGCGGTAGCGCTGGATGAGCAGAATAAATATCCGGAAGCGATGAAGTACGCGAATCAGGCGGTAGATATGACGAAGGACCGTCCAGATTCAGGGGTGGGAAAAGCGGCGCGGGATGAGAAAGACCGTCTGGAGAAGCTGACGGGAACGGCGGCACCGGCGGCAGCTCCAGCGAAGCAGTAGGGAATTGAAAGGCAGATTCCTCCCTGCGTTCGGAATGACAAAGTCAAAATCCCACCTCTGGCAAAAGCGGCCAGAGATGGGGTACCCGCTCGTAATGCGCCGCAGAGGCGCGGCAGCGGTGGCGGTGGCTTTCCCATGTCCTCGACTGGTGCAAAGGCGGCGCTCGCTCAGGATGACAAGGATAGTGAAGTATTGAAATGAAGGAACGGGAAATTTCGGCGCTGGAAGAAAAGCTGGGGTATCACTTTCGGCGACGGGCGGTGATCGAGCAGGCGGTGACGCACAGTTCGCAAGCGCGGGAGCAGGAAGCGCAGCAGGCGGGCGAGAGCAAGTACAAGGTCAGCGACAACGAGCAGCTGGAGTTTTTGGGCGACGCGGTGTTGTCGCTGGTGACGAGCGAGAATCTGTATCAGCGGTTTCCGCAGTTTCGCGAGGGCGAGCTTTCGAAATTGCGAGCGCACCTGGTGAGCGAGCGGCATCTGATCCGGGTGGCGCAGCAGCTGGAGCTGGGACATTATCTGCGGCTGGGACGCGGCGAAGAGAAGAGTGGCGGACGAGGCAAGACGGCGCTGCTGGTGGATGCGCTGGAGGCGATCCTGGCGGCGATGTACCTGGATGGCGGGCTGGAAGTGGTGCGCGAGCTCGTAGTGAAGAACGTGATCGAGCCGGAGCTGGCCCGCATGGAGACCGCCGGCGGAACGCTTCCGGTGACGGATTTCAAATCAGCGCTGCAGGAGGTGGTGCAGGGTCTGGGATTGCCGCAGCCGGCCTATGTGCTGGTGCAGGAAGAAGGACCGGAGCACAGCAAGACATTCACAGTGGAAGCGCGTTTAGGCGCGCGCAACGGAAAGGAAGGCGAATTTGTAGGCCGGGCACAAGGCTCGACCAAGAAGACGGCGGAGCAGGATGCGGCGCGCCAGTTGCTGACTTTTCTGGCGTCGCGCTCCAAAGCGGCGGAAACCAAAGCCGCGGCTAAGCCGTCTCATCCTACAGATAAGTAACCTGCATGGATTCTTCTGAACCTGTCACCAGTACTCCTGCAAGTCCAGCCACCAACATGGAGGAGGCCGCTGCGGAGTTGAGCGTGGCGAGCGTCGCCAGTGCTGAGGCGCACGCAGCTGAGACGGAAACATCCCCACCTCTGCCAAATGAAACCCGGGCACACGCGGCGTTGCCCTCCAACCGTGGCGGATTGGCCGGCGATCTGATCGGTTCGGTGCAGTCCCTGTTAGGGACGGTGATCATCGCGATCTTCGTGATCACGTTTGTGGTGCAGGCGTTCCAGATTCCGTCGGAGTCGATGGAGAACACGCTGCTGGTGGGCGATTACCTGCTGGTCAACAAGCTGGTATATGGGGGCGGGGGATTTTTCGATTTTCTGATGCCGTATCAGAAGATCAAGCGGGGTGACATCATCGTGTTCCATTACCCGGTGGATCCCACCCAACATTTTGTGAAGCGGGTGATCGGATTGCCGGGAGACCGGTTGCGGATGGTCAACAAAACGGTGTTCATCAACGGCAAGCCGCTGAATGAGCCGTATGTTGACCCACAGCTTCTTCAGCCGCCAAACAATATGTTCCGCGATAATTTTCCGCGGACGGATATTCCGGCGATTGGGCTCGAGGGCAAGTGGTGGCTGGAAATGCGGAAACTGGTGGAGGATGGCGAACTGATCATCCCTGAAGGACATTATTTTGTGATGGGCGACAATCGCGACAATAGCCAGGACAGCCGCTATTGGGGATTCGTGCCGCGGGCAAATATTGTAGGGCGGCCGCTGGTGATCTATTGGTCGGTGAAGGATTGGGATCATCGATGGATGGCGACGCCGCTAGGAAGGCTGTATCACGTGATCTACGGGATAACGCATATCGTGCAGATCACGCGCTGGCATCGGACGTTGCGGCTGGTACACTGAAACGGGTGGTGAAGCTTCCCTAAGCGTAAAAGACGCGCTTAGGATGGGGCACCCGCCCTTTCGAATCGCTTTCATTGAGCCGGAGAGAGCACAGGATTGGCGAAGAACGAAAAGCTTGTTGTAGAGCAGAAAGAAGCACCGGAAGAGAAGCCGAAAGAGACGACGGTCGAATTCCTGGCGTCGCTGGCGGC
>Ga0335072_10016357_pt1 | contig 10520 bp, 12 predicted proteins | sample Lox_Sample_21_FD_206725 | JGI IMG/M metagenome (GOLD analysis project Ga0335072, IMG submission 206725) | Soil microbial communities from Loxahatchee National Wildlife Refuge, Florida, United States - Lox_Sample_2.1 | ecosystem: Environmental > Terrestrial > Soil > Wetlands | place: USA... | reverse complement strand
GCTGACCGCCGGAGGTCACCGCTCACGAAATAGCCGACCCGGACCCGGGCCGCGCGGGGCCCGGCCGCGTCCAGCGCGAGCGCCCCGGCCAGGTTCCCCGGCACGAAGTCGTAGCCGAATGCGGTCAGCAGTACCGCGCCGGTCCGTTCCGCCAGCGGACCGAAATCCTCGAACACCTGGCGGATGAACGGCGGCTCGCCGGCGGAGTCCAGGTAAACCGCGCCGACATCAACCGCGGCGGCCACGATCGGCCGGCCGACCTGCAGGAACGGCCCCGCGGTGGACACCAGCACGTCACCGGGCCCGAGCAGGTCCCGCAGCGGCCCGGGCCGTTCGGCGTCGACGACCGCCGTCTCAGGCTCGGTCCCGTCGCCTGCTTGCGCCAGCCGGGCGGCCAGCGCCGACAGCCGGCCTTGGTCGCGGCCCGCCAGGAGCAGGCGCACCCCGCCGGCGGTCAGCGCCTGCGCGGTCAGCGCGCCCGTGTAGCCGGTGGCGCCGTACAGCACGATCCGGCTCGCCATGGCATTAACGTACTCGCCCCCGCGCGACCGCCGGAAGGCCGTGGCGGCCGAGAGCCGCCCGTCAGCTCCCCGGCGTCTGGCCGAAGATCGTGGCTCGATCCGAGGTGGCCCTCTTACTTGCAGGGCAGATCAAGTCGCCGGGAACGATGGGCAGCGGCCGCACACGCATCCGCCCTCGCGCGATGGTACGACCCCACCCGATTCGAGGTCGTTTGCTACGGCTGGCAGGGTTGGCGCGAGCAGTGCCGCTTGCTCGTCCGACGTAAGCCGGTCTGCGGACCGCAGGAGGACGACCGAGGGCCTCGTCGCACCGCGCTAGCTGCGAGCATCTCGCCGAAGTCGCTATCAGCAGAGACGATCACCAGATCGTTTGCTGCGGCGTAGTCGAGGATGCTGCGGTCAGACGCCGCCAGCAAACCCACGTCACCAACATGAACAGCCTCGGGCCCTGACTTTCCCAGGGCACGGGCCACCTTGGGCGACAGGTTAGCGTCGATCAGAAGACGCACGACGGCTAGGCCGACCGGGGCCAGCGGGAGCTCACGTTCCTGCACCGCCGCCGCAGCGTACTCGCCTGGGAAGCCCGCGCTACCCAGCAGATATGGGCGTGTGCATGCAAACGTCCGAGGGCAGGCGGGAATACCGGAGGCCGCCGGTACGCTGACATAGCTGCGCAGGACTTCGACCTCTGTGGCTGTTGGTGCGCCTGCTGCGGTTGGGGAACGTGGCGGTGGCTCAGCGCGCCGCGAGAAGCTGTTTGGCCGAGATGCCGAGACGTGTGGCATGTACGGCTGGCTTCAGGACAATGGCCTCCCCGAAGGAGGCCAGATTTTGGTCCTGTCCTGCAACGAGTCCAAGGGCATGGGCGAACGGTGCACGCTCGCGCATATTGACAGCAAGAAGTGCCGCTATGCCTGTAACGAGATCAAGCTGCCGGCGATGGAATTCGACCGAACTGCCCGTGACGGGCACGCTCGCGCTGCACGATGTGCGACGCCGCAGCCAGAGCAATGAGGAGAATCGCAATATGCCGAAGAGTGACATGATCGGGACCGAGGGCGAGATTACCGCCGTTGACCGGAGCGGAGTGCGCCATGCCGAGGTCTGACTTCATCGAGACCGAGGGGACGATCACCCGGATGCGCGGGCACGGCTTCTACACCGTGGTACTTGCCAACGGGCACGAGGTTCTCGCGAGGATGTCGGGGCGGATGACGAAAAACCACATCCGCGTAATCCAGGACGACCGCGTGCTGCTGGAGATCAGCCCGGCGGACTGGTCGCAGGGGCGCATCGTTTACCGCTATAAGTGATCCTGCCCCCTCCCGGGAACCGCGAAGAGCGGCTTCCGAACGCCTAGCGAGGCACTCCACGGACCGGCCAGATCTTCGCGCAAAGCCTTGGCGACCCACCGCGGCTCTAAAATTCTCGGGTGCGCGGGGGATGCCGTGATGGCGTGAAAGTGGTGGAGGTGCGGGTCGCGGGTGGTTGATAAGTACGGGGGCTAGTGGCGGCGGTAAACCGTTGAGCGGTGCTGGATGTCCTCGACTACTACGATGCGTTTCGCCTCATCGATCCGGTAGGCGACCCTCCACTCCGTGCCCAGCCGCGCACTCTACAGGCCCGCCAGCTCATCGCGCAGAGGCTTGCCGACCCGGCGCGGGACCTCCAGGAGAGGGCCGGTGATGAACTCGACCGCCGCCGTCGCAACGTCCTCTGGCAGTGATTCGGAGATGGGCCGCCTCGCCGGGGCGGGTCATCCCCAGCTCGTAAGGGTCCGAGGTCACCGCTTGCGCTCAGCCAGCAGCGCGCGGGCCGCCTCGATGCCATACACGACGTCGCCCGCCTGCTCGGACTCCATCGCCTTGGCCAGGCCCCGTAGTGCAGCCGGATCGGCGAGGATCTCCGCCGTCTCCCCCGCCGACAGGTACTCCTCGATCGCCAGCAGCACCGTCTGCTGCACGCTCCGGTGCTCGCTCTCCGCCGCCTGCTTAAGCTGATCTTCGAGTTCGGCCGGAAGCCGGAGAGTCATCGCCATGGACCTGTTGGTGATCGGGCCCGCGATCTGTCAGAGGCGCCGGCCTCGCCGTCGGTCGATGCCTGTGGCTAGGGCAGGAGGTCGAGCAGGGCTTGCGCGGCGCCGGTGGGCGGGTGCCCCGCGGAGACGACTGCGCAGATGTCACGGCGGATCGGCGGTGTGATCTGCAGGGCGGAGACCTGCGCTGTGACCGCGCGCAGGCTCATCGGGGGCAGGACAGAGATACCGAGCCCGTGTTGCACGAGTTCGGTGAGGTACTGCATGTTCTGCGCTTCGCAGATGGTTCGCCGGGCGAGGCCGGCCGCGGCGCAGGCCACGTCGATCTGGGCGTGTAGCGCGGAGTCGGCTCGGTAGTCGACGAATCTGCGTTCACGCAAGGCGGGGTCGTCAAGCCCGATGGTGGTGCGCTTGGCCAGCGGGTCGCCTCGGGGGACGGCGAGGATGAGATCGTCGTGGCCGAGGTCGATCCGCCTGACTTTGGCCGGGTCGGTGGGGCCGTCGATGAAGGCGATGTCCAGCTGGGCGTCTGCGGCGGCGCGGGCGAGCGCGGCGGCGGTGTCGTGGGTGAGACGGATGCTCACGTCCGGGTGCGCGCGGCTGAAGCGGGTGAGCAGCGCCGGCAGGTCGATTACCCCGAGGATCTGGATCGTCCCGATGTGCAGCTCGCCGCGCAGGACGCCGCGGACACCGGCGACCGCGTCACGTCCTTCGTCGGCTGCAGCGAGCGTCCGGCGCGCCGCGGGCAACAGCGCCCGCCCGGCCTGGGTGAGCGTGACGTGGCGGCTGTCGCGAACGAACAACTCTGTGCCCATCTCGCGTTCGAGGGCGTTGATCGATGCGCTGAGGCTGGACTGGACCACGTGCACCCGGGCTGCGGCACGGGTGAAGTGCAGTTCCTCGGCGACGGCCACGAAGTGCGCTAGCTGACGAAGCTCAATCGATCGATTTTATCGATGTTGATCAGCGGATCAAAGTGTTGGACCGATCGGCAGTGCCCGCCGAAGCTGGAACGAACAGCAATCCGCGAAACGCGAAAGGGGAACTCGACATGTCCGCGACACGGACCGGCCCGTACCCGCCCGTACTGGTACGCGGCGGCGAGGCCGAGCACCTCGACCTGATCGGCCATGTGCTGCTGGCCGACAGCAGCGCCACCGGAGGCGCGCTGACCAGCCACCGGGTCGCGCTCGGCCGCGGCGCCGACGGCGCCGTGCCGCACCGCCACGACCACGCCAGTGAGTTGTTCTACATCCTCGACGGCGCGTTCGATCTCCTTGTCGATGAGAACGTCGTCACCGCAACGGCCGGCGACCTGCTGGTCGTGCCGCCAGGGGTCGCGCACGCGTTCGCCGCGCACCGCGGCTTCATCGCCGAAGCTCTGGTCATCGCTACTCCCGGCATCGAACGCTTCGATTACTTCCGTCACGTCGTCCGCCGCCGCGAAGGCACCGAACCGCCCGAAGTCCTGGCCGGGCTGCAAGACCGCTTCGACACCCACTTCCTCGACAGCGCCGCCTGGCAGCGCGTTCGGGCCGCTGGCTGACGCCATCCCCGCGCGGCCAGCCCGCCGCAACATCCAAGGCGTCCCGCGCAGAGGCTCAAATCTCCGAACGGGTCAACGCATAACAGCCGACACGGTCGGGCCAACTGCCGCTCCAGACGCCTGGGGACAGGCCCGGCCGCCCCGTACCGGCCCCACATCCCCAACAGGTCGCTAGCCCGCAATAACCGCGACCGCTGGTGGGTCTCACAGGCACTGAGTCGAGCATCACTTTCTAACTCGCATAGATCGGCTCGTCCACCGTGAGCGGTAACAGGCGAGCCGCTCAGCCAGCCTTACCACGCGCCTCGACCAGCGCATAAGCTACTAATAGGAGTCGGCCACCCGGCTGTGGCCGCACGGGGACCGGTGGAGGGCGGGGCTGGTTCACATGCCGGGCCAGAGATCCTCGGGTTCCCGGCCGCGGGTCTCCGGCAGCAGCCAGAACAGCACCATGATCAGTGCCGCCGGCAAGAAGGTGACCAGCCCGGCGACCGCGAACCGGTCGCCGGCGCCGACTACCGCGCCGAAGGCGACCAGGCCGGCGACGGCGCCCAGCACGCCGGCGGCCAAATACCAGCCTGCCGCTGATGCCCGGACCGTGGTGGGAAACAGCTCGTTGACCAGCGCCCCGGCCGCCGGGGCGAAGACCGAGGCGGCGAACACTCCGAGGATGTAACCGGCCAGCAGCGCAGGTGAGGAGCCGGTGTAAGTCACGATAGCGAGTAGCGCCACCGCCACCATGGCCAGCGCGCCGGTCAGACGCCGGCCCGCGCGGTCCGCCAGCCACCGCCCGGCCAGCAGCCCGGCCAGCCCGGCGACACCGGCACCCGCCACCATGCTCGCCGTCACGATGCCCGGCAGGTGAAGGAGGTTCTGCGCGAAGAGGAAAACGAAGCTGTTGGCCGGCCCGGTGATGACCGACACGGCGAACCCAAGTACCGCGATCACCGCTAGACGGCGCCGGAACGGCCTGGCCACGGCATCAAAGACCGGGATGCGATGCTCCGATCCGGATGCGGCCACGGTGAACCGGTCGGGCTCCTTGATCCAGCGCCGGAGCAATGGCAGCACCGCCAGGGGGACCAGCGCCAGCACGAACACCCCGCGGAACCCGAGGGTGCTCGCGGCCAGGCTGTGCACGATGGCGATAACCCCGGCGCCAGTGCCGTATCCCGCAGCGATAAGCGCCACCGCCTTGGCCCTGTCCGCCGCTGCGGTCTGCTCTGCCGCGATAACCTGGGCCAGCCCGTTCGTGGCGGCCAGCACAGGACGGCCGCAGGCAAAAATGACCACGAACCACCAGTAACTGGGGCTGGCCGCAGCCAGCACAGTCATGGCCAGCCCCGCGCCGACCGTGGCCAGCAGCAACCTCCGGCGGCCGAAGCGGTCGGCGAGGCCAATGACCGGGAGAGCGCCCAGCGACGCCAGGCGCATGATGGCCAGTCCAATGCCCAGGTCCGTGCCGGAGATCCCGACCTGGGCCGCGAGGGTTTCGCCGTTGTGCACCTGGCCGAACCCTCGGGCTACATCGCCGAGAGCCGCTACCACGCCGAATTGCCCGAACCCTGAGGCGAAAGCGGCGACAGCCGCGCCGACGACGACCCGGTCGTTCCAGCGGTGCAACCGCAACGCGCCTCGCCGCGCTGCAGTGACGTTGTCTGGATCGGTGCTCAATGCTGGCCGCCTTGTCCGTGACGAGTCCCGTGAACATGCAAGATCACGCAGAGGTCCGTCCGGCGCCCTTCTACCTCAGATCCTCCACGGCAACGTCGCACTATGGCAATGGGGCGGGTTGCGGCGGCTACCCCCTCCTCAGCCGCTTCTGACGCGGCCCTCCGCGACGTCGATCCGGCGGTTTGTTGCCACCGCGCTGAGCATCCGGCGATCGTGCGTCACGAGAAGCAGCGTCCCTGGATAGGACGCGAGCGCGTGTTCCAGTTGCTCGATAGCGGGCAGGTCGAGGTGGTTGGTCGGCTCATCGAGCACGAGCAGGTTGACGCCGCTGGCCTGGAGCAGGGCCAGCGCTGCGCGCGTGCGTTCGCCAGGCGAGAGCGTCACAGCCGGCCGCAGCACGTGGGCGGCGCGAAGACCGAACTTCCCCAGCAGCGCGCGGACTTCCGCCACCGGCAATTCAGGTGCGGCGCGCCCGAACGCCTCCATGAGCGGCTCGGCCCCCAGGAACAGGCGCCGCGCCTGGTCGACCTCGCCGACTACCACGCTTGCGGCCAGCGTGACGTGTCCCTCGTCAAGCCCTATCCGGCCGAGCAGCGCTCCGAGGAGCGTCGTCTTCCCTGACCCGTTGGCGCCGCAGATCGCGACCCGGTCCGCCCAGTCAATCTGCAGGTCCATGGGGCCAAGGCTGAATGCGCCGCGGCAGACGACAGCGCCCGCATGGAAGCGACGATCGTCCCCGCCCGGGGTGCGACCGCTACTCCATCTGCAGGTCCCATTCCTTGCGCGGCTCCTCGACGACATCGAGCCGTTCGATCAGGCGCTCGGTCTGGCGGGCTTTCGCCGCCTGCTTCTCAGTTGCCTCAGTGCGGAACTTGCGTCCGGTCTTGTCGTTGTCCGGCTGTTTACGCCGTGCATTCTTGACGCCCTCCTCCGTCCAGGCACGCTGCGTGCGGGCACGTTCCTCCAGGCCAGCTCGCGTGCTGGCGTACTCGTCGTACTCCAGGCGCGCGTGGCGTGCCACCGCGCGTTCGGCCAGGTATGCCTCGTAACCGCCGCCATAGGAAATGACCTGCTGCTGAGCGATGTCGAGCTCGACGACCCGGGTAACGGTCCTGGCGAGGAATTCGCGGTCGTGGCTCACCAGGACCGTCCCGGCACGCAACCCCTGGACGAAGGCTTCCAGGCGGTCCAGGCCATCGAGGTCAAGGTCGTTGGTCGGCTCGTCGAGCAAGAACACGTCGTAGCGGCTGAGCAGCACAGAGGCTAGGCCGGCGCGCTGGTCTAGGTCCGCGCCGCCAACCGCGAGCCAGCGCTCCAGTGCTGCGCGTAACTGTCATCCGCGCCCGGCGTCCCGGCCGTGAGTCCTTCCGCGGCCGCCTGCATCGCGTGGTCCGCCGCCGCAACACCCGTGCGCCTCGCGAGGAATTGCCGCACAGTCTCCTGCGGACGACGATCCGGTTCCTGCGGCAGGTGCCCGATCATCGCAGTCGGCGGACTGATCGTGATCGTCCCGGCATCCGCTGGTCTCAAGCCCGCGAGGACCCCGAGCAGCGTGGACTTGCCCGCACCGTTCGCGCCCACCAACCTGATCACGTCGCCGGGCCCGACAACCACATCAAGATCGTGGAAGAGAGAACGTTCGCCATACGCCACGGCGAGGCCCCTGACAACGAGTGTGGCGCTCATAAGACCGCACAGCTTACCCGGCGACGTCCCTGTTCCCTCACTCCCCGGAACGCGCCCACCCGTCGCTGGCCGTCCGGGCTATCCACGGGCAAAAGTCGTTTATCGAGACACAGAAGCCACCGCCCGTTCGGGATGAAGAAGATTTTTCCGAACGTACGGTGGTGCTAACCAGACCCCCAGACCCAGACCCAGAGGGGGCGGACGTGTTCGGCCTGCGGGCCCGTGCGGAAATCAAAGATACGTTAGGACCGAGGTGGCTTATTAATGACCGAAAATACCGTCGAGGACGCGGGCGGCTTCGCTGATTTGGCGCTGGCCCCGGAACTGCGCCATGCCCTCTCCGGTCTCGGTTATGAGGAGCCGACACCGATCCAGCAGGCCGCCATCCCGCCACTGCTGGCGGGCCGGGACCTGGTCGGGCAGGCCGCGACCGGGACGGGAAAGACGGCAGCCTTCGCGCTTCCCATACTCCAGCGGGTCCTGATGGAAGGCGAGCGGCCAGAGCTTCTCGCCTTGGTGCTCGTGCCGACGCGCGAGCTTGCGATGCAGGTTTCCGAAGCGATGCACCGCTACGGACATGATATCGGAGCGCGTGTGCTGCCCGTCTACGGCGGCCAGCCAATTGGCAGGCAACTGCGGGCGCTCGATCGTGGGGCCGACGTGGTGGTGGCGACGCCCGGGCGCGCGCTCGACCACATCACCCGCGGGACCCTTGACCTGAGCGGCCTCGGGATCGTTGTCCTCGACGAAGCGGACGAGATGCTTGACATGGGCTTCGCCGAGGACATTGAGGCGATCCTCGGCAACACCCCGAAGAATCGGCAGACCGCGCTGTTCTCGGCGACGATGCCCCCGCGCATCAACGGTATGGTGCGGCGTCACCTGCGGGACCCGGTGCGCGTTGAACTTGGCCGCGAGGCGCCGGCCGATGGCTTGCTCGTGCAGCAGAGTGCCTACATCGTGCCGCGCGGGCACAAGCCCGCCGCTCTCGGACGGGTGCTCGACCTAGAGGCACCGGCAGCGGCGGTCGTCTTCTGCCGTACCAGGGATGAGGTGGACCGGCTTACCGAGACCCTGAACGGCCGAGGCTATCGGGCCGAGGCCCTGCACGGCGGAATGGACCAGCAACAGCGTGACCGGGTGATGAGCCGGCTGCGCGGCGGGAGCATCGATCTTCTGGTGGCTACCGACGTGGCCGCACGCGGCCTCGACATCGATCAGCTCACGCATGTGGTGAACTACGACGTGCCCAGCGCGCCGGAGTTGTACGTGCATCGCATTGGGCGCGTCGGCCGGGCCGGCCGCGAAGGAGCGGCCATCACCCTGGTCGAGCCGCGCGAGCACAGGATGCTTAAGGCCTTCGAACGGGCCACCGGACAGCGGATCGCGGCCGAGAAACTGCCGACCGTCGCCGACCTGCGCGCCAGGCGCTTGGAGCTGACGCGGGGCGCCCTCAGGGAGAGCCTCCTGGAGGACGACCTCGAGACCTTCCGGCCCGTCGTTGAGCTGCTCGCTGAAGAGTTCGACCTTTTCGAGGTGGCGCTCGCCGCAGTCAAACTGGCGCATGAGGTGAGCGGGCCCGTCGACGAGGAAGAGCTCCCTGAGGCCGAATTGCGCCCGGCGGACGACCGCCGAGGCCCTGGCAAGGCTGCCGGACGCGACCGGCGGCGGGGCCGCCCGGCAACTGCGGACACGACGCGCCTCTTCGTGGGAATCGGACGTGCCTCCGGCATCCGGCCGCAGGACCTTGTCGGTGCGATCACCGGCGAGTCGCGCCTCTCCGGCAAGGACATCGGAGCGATCGAGATCGCCGACCGATTCTCGCTCGTCGAGGTCCCAGAGTCAGCCGCCGACGACGTGGTCGCGGCGCTCCGGAAGACCAGCGTCAAGGGCCGGCGGCCAACCGTTCGCCGCGAACGCTACCCGGCGCGGTAGTCCGCGCGACCGCAGTCGCCGAGGGCCTGGCACGCGCCCAGCCGCAAGCTGTCCCCTGAATGCCCGCACAACGTCGCTGCGGCGATTCAACCTGCATGGCACGCCGGCCGGGCCGGCCGAGGTACCGCCAGGCTCCGCGATCGATGGCCTGGTCCGGCTGGACGGAAATGAAGTCGCCTACACGACCGAGTCGTTCACCGAGCCGCGGTCATGGTGGCGTGCGTCCGGCCAGTCGGCGCCGCGCCCCACCGCCCTGACGACCAAGACCCCGCTGGACTTGTCGGGATTGGATGTTAGCCGGGAGTTCGTCACCTCCGATGACGGCACGCAAGTGCCGGTGACCCTGATCGCCCCGCACGGAACACACCGCGACCGGACCGCACCCGTGTTGCTCACCGGCTACGGCGGCTACGGCATCTCCCTCAAGCCCCGGTTCGACCCAGGCTGGCTGCCCTGGCTGGAACAGGACGGAGTGGTCGCGGTCGCACACACCAGCGCGTAGCGCATCCATAGGATGCGACCCGATCCGCCCCAGTCATCGCGAACTGCCAGCAGTAATCGCGAACTCCGTGGTCAGCGCGATGCCGATCATGTACATAAGGTGCGAGTCGGTCCTCGGACACATCGCTACAATCTCCTGACCTGCGAATACGTGCATTGGTTGAGGCCACGGACCCCTTTGCGCGACACATTTTCGCAGGTCAGAGCCATGGGGGTTTAAGTCGGGTTCAAATATCAAAACGATAACGTCCGGGACTCCCCCATCATCGAGCCATCGCAGGCGGATCCTGGTCGACCGACGCTCGCCCTGATCAGTTGGCTAGCGCGTCCACTGACGTGAGGGCATCACGCAACGCCGCGGGGGGAGGAGACGCCAAGCTGGCGGCCACTCCTCCAGGCCGCCGACGGCGCCCATTCCACTGGCCTCCTCTACGTCCGACCATCCCCGTGATGCTGAGGAAGGCTCCAGGTTCTAGAAAGGACGCCTCAGCGACAGCCAAGCCAGGGGCTGGCCCGCGAAAGAAGCGAACCAAACCCGCTCGCTACCGCGGTTCTGTCGGCCTCTGGCCGATAAGCTAGATAGCAACGGCAGCCGATAGGAGGTGAGGCGTCGTAGTGACCG
>Ga0335072_10016356_pt1 | contig 10520 bp, 12 predicted proteins | sample Lox_Sample_21_FD_206725 | JGI IMG/M metagenome (GOLD analysis project Ga0335072, IMG submission 206725) | Soil microbial communities from Loxahatchee National Wildlife Refuge, Florida, United States - Lox_Sample_2.1 | ecosystem: Environmental > Terrestrial > Soil > Wetlands | place: USA... | reverse complement strand
TTCCACCGGCAGCCTCGTCTCGCTGCTTGCGCTCTCTGTCAACGCGCTCTGCGAATCAGCGTGGACCTCGGTGGTCTGTTGTACGAGTGGTTTCTTGATCAGCGTAATCTCAAAGGCCGCTTGATCTTGCACGGGGACGGGAGTCATAGCAGGGATGTAACCTTCAAGGTTCACAGTAAAACGAAGCCCGGCGGCAGAACCGCAATCGCTGAGAGTGGCGATGCCATGAACATCCGTGACGGCCTTGCATAGCAACGCCGATCCGGACCTGCCTTCGATCGTCACACCCGCCAACGGATTCCGATCGCTATCCATCACGGAGATGTGAATCACCGGCTCAGACGCTGACTGCGCCGACGACGTTGGAACAGAAGCAAGGAGTCCACACAAAACCGTACAGACCAGCAGTGCGAATCTGAAACACCGCCCGAAAGCCTGGCGGACGGATCGCGTGGATTGCGAGTTTGCAACCCTGAAATGAGTCATCGTACGCTTCCGTAAAGCAGGCTGCAGGAGCAAGAAAACGCCGAACTGATGTCTGAACGCGCACGCCGCGTCTACTATAAATTAGACTAGGCAAAATTAGACTAGGCACACTTTGGTACGGCGCAGCTGATTTTCTTCAGCATCAACACGGAGCATCACGCGAATGAAGCGGCTGCCGCCCTCTCAATTGCCCTTAAAACCATCTTAGGTACTCCGAAAATGACGGTCGGGCTACGCTGGAAACTAAGAGTCGATCAGGTGCCCAAGGACAATCCTCCTATTGCGAAATGTGTTCCTCGGGATTGCCGCGATCCCCTTTATCTACTACGCTCTGATCTCACCCCAGTTTGCTCCCCCAATTTCTGCTTCCGGAGCCGCTGCACCAAAACGCCGCTTTTCGCACCGAGCCACAAACGAACCGTCAGACCTGGAAACCACTTGGATTCGGACCGTGCCTTGATGGCATCGTGAAACCCTCGAATCCGGAGTCTTTGAAACCGGGAGAATGCAACCTGTGCCTGAGGCCCGGGAAGAATCCTTTCCCGGGTCTCAGTGGCGGCGATTGCCGCAGACCCGCAGTCTCAGAGGCTTGGCACTGAGGTGTTAAGTTGGTGGATGCGTTGCGCCTAGCAAATTCCTCGTTCGCGCGCCAATGTGCGGACCGCGGGAACAGCCCCGAGTGCAATCTCGCAATTCACCGATGGCACCTTCGCAGGGCCATTTCAATCCTGTTTCGCCCAGCAGGATTGTTTGTGACAATCTCAATTCGGTCCGGCAGGTGTTGCGGATTCTGCTCAAGCCAGCAGGCGACGTCGTAGCCGGTCAACTCCTTGCCACCAATGCCTGAAAAATCTTCGAGATCGTGATCTAGATAGAGGAGATCCCAGTGCTGCTCTCCGCTCTGCTGAAGGCCTCCGACGATTCTTATTTCTGGTACCAGCGCGCTCATCACATTGTGTATGACGGATATGGCGGCGGATTGGTGGCCTGGCGGCTGGCCGAACTGTACACCGCCTATGCGAGAGGCATGGAGCCGGAGCCCAACTGCTTCTGCACGGTGGAAGCGACGCTGGAGGCATGTCCCAATTGGCGCTTGGTTTTCTATCGGCGCTGCTGCCCCGCAAGCGAAAGACTTACTCGCTGAAGCTGCTCATCTTTGTCCCTATGCTTTCCACGTTCGTGTTGTGCGCAAAGTTGGGACTTCTTCCGCGGACCCAAGCTGCGCCAAATAGCGGTTCTGGCGCACATTTGGTGAAAGGGAACTGAAAAGAAAAGAAAAGCCCGACCCATTCAAATCGGAGCAGATGAAGGCTCGGCGCGTGGATCAAAAGCTCAATAACGTGATGCTCGCGACCGTCACTGGTTTACCTGTGACGCATTTTTCCGTCTGAACAGGGCATCTTCAATATGCGAAGGGAATTGCGTTTTAAAAACGATGTCCCAAAACCAACTGCTTAACCCGAATCCTCGCTCCACTCCACTTGGGCTGTGGTGATACAAGTGATATCGCTTCATGGCTCTGAAGTAGCCATTTTTGAAACTGCAGAAATGAATTGAGTGGTGTAGCCACTGTTCCGCAAGGTAGCCTTGGATAATGCCGACCAGCAATATGGGCATCGTGTAGATGGGAAGAACAAAACTCATTGGCGCGGCTATGGCAAAGAGTGGAAGTAGATCGCTAAACTTGCCGCTTATGTGCGCCCCGTTTAAGGGGTGCTTGTGGTGTTCCCAATGCAGAGGATCCAGACGCTCGTGCAAAAAGCGCCTGACAAATCCTTCTCCTGGAGGAAAGCGCCCATGGAGGACATAGCGATGGAATAGGTATTCGAGGAGGGTCCAAACTCCCATCCCAAGCAGGTAGAATGGAATGCCCACCATCGCATGCCGCGACCGGCAAACCAGAATCCCCACCGCTACAGAATACAAACTATAAAAGAGGGTGACTGGATAAAGGCGCCTTCGCGAGATGCGCGCCTGTTCCGTTTTGTAAGCAGTGAACGGAGATTGGTGCGTTGCGCTCTGCATGATCCACAAAAGGGACATCCCAACATCCCTGCTGCGGGTTCCAAACGGAAACCGCGATGAGTTTCATGTACATCGCCAACCCGAGTCTTCGCTGCCGTTTTCTGCAGATCAAACGTGCGAACGGCATCAAAAAACTTCAATTCGTATAGATTTCGATTTGCGGCTTAGGGATTCATCGATAATAGAAATAGGTGTGATAAAATGGATATGATTGGGAGTGATTGCATGCGCTGTCTTTTTTGCCCGATCGGATGTCTCCGGGAGATCAGGTAGCGCCAAGTTGGGTTTGAACTCAGGGGGAAGGAGCTTTGCAAAATAAGCTCGTAGTGGCGAATCTCTGCCACAGACCCGTGCGCACGCTTCTGAGCCTGCTGGCTATCGGTGTCGAAGTCTCCATGATTTTGACACTGGTCGGTCTAAGCTATGGCACGCTTCATGCAACAGCGCGTCGTGCCCGCGGTGTCGGCGCCGATATTCTCGTTCGCCCTTCCGGGGCGTCGTTGCTCAATCTGAGCTCAGCTCCCATGACCGATCGTTTCTTACCATTTTTCATGTCACAGCCGCACGTCACGTTCGCAATGGGAACCGTGATCTTACCAATCTCTGGTTTTGATTCGATAACTGGACTCGATTTGGAACAATTCAAGAAACTGAGCGGAGGGTTTCGGTTCCTCGATGGTGGTCCATTTACAGGTGACGCTGACGTGATCGTCGATGAATACTATGCGCGAGAAAAGAATCTTCATGTCGGAAGTACTCTCAACCTAGTCAACCACGTCTGGCGAGTGGCAGGAATCTTCGAATCTGGAAAACTGGCAAGAATTTGCACCAAGCTGAGCGTTGCCCAGAACCTCAATGGTAGCCGGAACAGACTTAGCCAGATTTATCTAAAGGTAGATGATCCTCATCGAGCTCAAGCAGTGGTTCAGCAACTTCGCTCGAAGCTCCCAGGTTACGGGATCTACACGATGGAGGAGTTTATTTCTCTCCTGTCGTTGAGCAGTGTCGGACTATTGAAGGACTTTATTGGTGTTGTCATCAGCGTGGCGGGAGTTGTGGGGTTCATCGTCGTCTTCATGGCCATGTATACCGCAGTTCTGGAACGCACGCGTGAGATCGGTATTCTCAAAGCAGTTGGCGCATCGCCGGGATACATCCTCAATCTCCTGTTTCGGGAATCGCTCGGTATCGCTATCGCAGGAGCCGCTGTGGGAATCCTGATGACCTATGGAACGCAGTTCATAATAGAGCACACCGTCCCAGCCAGCCTGGTTCAGGAAACTGTGTATTGGTGGTGGCCAATAGCCTCGGGTATTGCAATCGGGGGTGCTTTGCTTGGCACCGTCGTACCAGCAATCAAAGCGCTTCGGCAAGATGCTACCGAGGCGCTTGCCTATGAATGAAGGCCCGGTCATTGAGGTCAGAGATCTCACTAAAGTCTACCGCGTCGGTGACATCGCTGTTGCCGCCCTGCAAGGAGTGGATTTGTGCGTCGGCCGAGGAGAGTTTTTAGCAATTTCTGGTCCCTCAGGGTCTGGCAAATCAACTCTGTTCAACATTCTCGGAGGACTCACACTGGCCACCTCAGGAATAGCCCGGATCAACGGGCGAGATTTGGCACAGATGTCGGATTGGGAACTCACTGAACTGCGCAAGACAACGGTAGGTTTTGTATTTCAGAAATACAATCTTTTGCCAACACTCACCGCGGAAGACAACATTCGAATCGTGAGGCACGTTGCCGGCCGAGACTTGGCTTTTGAACCACGCTTCAGGGATGTGCTGAAGATGCTGGGTATCGAACGTCGCTTGCAGCATAAGCCGCGGGCGCTTTCTGGTGGGGAGCAACAGCGCGTGGCAATCGCGCGAGCCATCGCGAACGGACCAGCAATTTTGTTAGCCGATGAGCCTACAGGAAATCTAGACAGCAAGAATTCAGACATAGTGCTGAAACTGTTGGCCGAGCTCAACAAAGAGATGGGGCAAACAATATTGCTCATCACGCACAATCCATACGCAGCGGCATATTCGCAGCGTACGGTTGAGATGCGCGACGGCCGAGTGGTCGCGGAAACCCGGCACGTAATGTAGGTATGAGCGCCGGAGCAAAAATAGGCCACAGAGTGCCGCGTGAGCGGTGCTTTGCGGCGGAGTAAAAGTAGTCCACCGCCGGATCGTGGTTTCTTGGGCTGGGTTGCGCTAGCGACGTGGTTCATGGAACAGCGGAGGGATGTTCGAGGTGGAGATTTATGGACGTGTTCGGCGAGCGATTCGAGTTGAGGGCAAGAGTCAGCGGGCGGTAGCCAGGGAGTTTGGGCTTTCGCGAAACCACAGTAACGCTTGCCGTGCACTGCCTAACACTGCGACCTTTGCAAAGATCAGTTCCACGGCCTGTTGCACGCGACGGTCGGGATCAACTTCGATCTTACCGCTCGGTGTCCATCGATAGCCGACCGGTAATCTGAACTGTAACTCTCCGCGGCGCGCCTTTTGGCGAATCGCTTCCAGTGAACGCTGCCTCAGTAGGTTCAATTCAAACTCACTCATCGTGCCCTTGAGTCCCAACAGCAGCCGGTCGTTGAGAATACACGGATCGTAGATTCCATCGGGATCGATGACGACCGTGCGCACCAGTCCACAGAGTTCGATCAGATGGTGTCAGTCCCGGCCATTGCGGGCGAGGCGCGATGCTTGTATCCATCCGAGCAACTACACGGTTGATTGGGCTGGCGTTGAGCTGAGAGGTTAGTCTGCCATTCTGGAAGCGCAGGCGGTGGGGGTCAGTTCGGCGAGGGACTGGATCGAGCGGTTGGCGAGACCGGGAAGTACATCATTAAGGTACTTACGGGTGGGGATGTTTAGCCGGCGGCAGCTTTCGACCACGGAAAAGATGGCGGCGATCTTTGGCCCGGCTTCCTTGCTGCCCCGATGCAGCCAGTTTTTCCTGCCGATCGCGATCGAGCGCATCGCGTTCTCCGCCAGGTTTGTACTTAGCTCGAGTTCTGGATGCTTCAGGAACACCGTCAGCTTGCTCCAGAACGACAGGGTGTAATTGGCCGCCTGTCCAGCTGCGCTCTTGGGCAGCGCGGTTTTCTTCAAGGCCAGCGCCGCAGCGCGCAACTGTTCCAGCAGTTTCGGCGCCCGCTCCTGCCGCAACAAGTCACGCTGCGCGTGATCCAGATTCTGTTCGCGAGCATTGCGGTCGATGGCGAACAGTTCGTCCATCAGGGCAACGATGCGTGCCGATTCCTGATCGTTGGCATTAACCTTGACGGCATCGACGTACTTGCGTCGCGCTTGCGCGAGGCAGCAGGGGTGAACCATCTTCGGACCGCCGACGTGGTTGTAGCCGTCGGTTTGCCAATTTGGCCGGATCATGCCGTGCCCTGTAATGAATCCCATCCGGCTCGGATGCGTGCTTGCGCAGGCAGCCGACCAGCGTTGCGCCACTGCGTGGGAACCATCCATTAGACGCCCGTCGGCACCTATGCGAGCAAGGCCGCCGCTCGTGGCCAGATCGATGAGGCTCATTGGAGCGGTCAGCTTCATTTCTGCCAGATGGCGCTCATCCAAGTATGCTCCCGAAACAGACGCGATGCCCGTCGTCTGGCCACATGTTTCGCTGAAACAGCAGTACTCATCTTCACCCGCGTACAGGACACCGAAAGTTCCGTCTGGAGCATCGAACCTGTTGTCTCCTGTCCTGCCAAAATACAACGGGCTCAATCCAGCACGATGCAGGCGAAAAATACCCGCGGTGCCTCCCATGCGGTATTCAGCGGCATGAAGTCACCTTGCCTGTGACGACGTCGAGAATCCACTGGCGAGACTGAGAGTCGTGGAGGCGCAAGGCCATAAGTTCGCGATGGCCCGTAGGGCAATCGGGCTCAAGGGCCGCAAGATTGGCGGGGTAGTTCCAGACCTTTTGGACGCTTGTACTGCCACTCATTTCTACCCAGTCATTTGACCCGGCCACTGTCCGCTCATTGGCATTGTGCTGGTGTATACTGATTTCGTAGTTTTGCGAATTAGCAAAACACGGGAATCCCAATGACCCAGTTGAAGCTTATCAAGGCAGTAGCGAGCCCGATTCGGCTCGCCATCTTGCAGTATCTAAAGGATCCAGTCGCCAACTTTCCTCCGCAGGTGGATGGCGATCAGATTCGTGTCGGCGTGTGCGCTGATTTCATTCGAGAGAAGCTCAACATTGCTGCTGCAACCGCTTCGCGCCACTTGACCATTTTGGCCGAGGCAGGATTTTTGATTGCTACGCGCAAAAGGGGCTGGACGTTTTATCGGCGCGACGAGGGAGCCATCCGAGCTTTTGCTAAGCAGCTAAGGACCGATCTTTGACGGAGAGCCCATGACGCGGACGACCAGGCGGACTTTCGTCTTGACGGCGGCAATCTCAGCGATTGCACGGCCGGCATTGAGCCGTATAAAAACTGCAGGATCCATTGCGGACCACGAAGCGGAATCCGGGATCGTGTCGCTGCCGCAATTGGAGTTTCGGCATGTGGATGTGTTCAGCAGGGAACTGTTGTCCGGCAATGGCCTGATCGTATTCGAGACAAGCGAAGGTCTACTACCAGGCATGATGCAGGCGTTAACCCGGGAAATGCGTCAGTTCGAATCGATTTTCCTGATGCCAACGGCCGAACCGAATGTAGTGAGAGCGAGAATCTTCACGATGGAAGAAGAGTTAGCCTTTGCCGGACACCCAATACTCGGCGCGGCTTCGGTGTTGCACGAGAAGCGGTCGCCAGAAAGCCGTACGGCCTCGTGGACAATCAAACTGCCACAAAAGACCGTCCTGACCACCACCACGCGTGAAAAGTCCTGGTATAGGGCAGAAATGGACCAGGGAACAGCTGAATTTGGCCGCACCCTTTCTCTCGAGGAAAGCAAATCATTCCTGCAGGCTCTGAACCTCAGAAAGGCACAAATCGCACAACAATTCCCGCTGCAGCGAGTCTCGACTGGACTCCCATATCTGATCGTGCCGATTTTGCATGGCCTGGAAAATGCTCGCATCGTCCAGCCTGGATTCGAGGCGTTATTGGCGACGGTTGGCGCAAAATTTGTCTACGTCTTAGACGTACATCGGCGCGAAGGACGAACTTGGGACAACCAAGGGCTAGTCGAAGACGTTGCTACCGGGAGTGCAGCAGGCCCGGCTGGAGCTTATTTGGTCCGCCACAGACTCAGCGAATCGGGTCAGGAACTTGTATTGACGCAGGGACGCTTTGTCGGGCGACCTAGCTTCCTGTTCGTGACAGTCCGAGACAGTGGCAACGAGAAACTCGACGTCTATGTCGCTGGCGATGTTCGCTTAATCGCCCGCGGCACCCTCGGAGGGTAGGGTCGTCTTCCGCGCGTACTCTGGGATGAGGTCTCTCGGATGTTGCGGGTGCCGAACAATCTCTATGACACAGGATATGGTCGATGGGAGAATACCTCGTCGTGATAGCCCCTCGATCCGACCTTCTTTGCCAAAGGGCTTCTAAAATCATCACCGGTATTCAGAATATTAATGATCGAGCTGAAATCGTATCGCGGAATCCAACCGAGGGCGTTTCGGGCACGTTCGTTGACGTACACTCGATCGATACCGGAAAACATCTTCCAACCGAAGCGCCGGTATGTGGTCTCATAGCCGGGGACGCGCTCACGCATTATCTCGAGCGCGTCGCTTCGCAGCCTTCCGAGATCGTCCTGACGAAATGGCGTAGTGGCGCTGATTATGAATTTACGAAAGCCTAAACTGGGAGCGCGCTCTGCGGCCAGCATGTGGGCACTGACCACGTCTTCGATGTCGACACGTCTGTAAAGATACTCGTTGGCCTTCAAGTTTTGATCAGAGAAGACTTCTCGCACTTCTCGGTTGTCATCTTGCTCGGGAAAGAATCGAGACGTTCGCAGCACGATGCATGCGAGCCCATGATTACGATGGAACAACTGGCAGAGATCCTCTGCGGCGGCTTTGGTCACGCCATAGATATTCTTAGGAACTGGCATAACATCCTCGGTAATCCATGCCGCAGGAGCGCCGGCGGGTGGAACCAGCGCGTCGCCGAACACACTCGTTGTACTTGTATAGATAAAGGATTGAACACCGGCGGAAATAGCAGCTTCGAGGAGGTTGAGTGTGCCGGTGATGTTGGTATCCACAAACTCCTGCCGGCTGTGGGTCGCAACATGAGGCTTGTGGAGCGTAGCGGAGTGAAAGACTGCCTGCACTCCTTCTAGGCAATGCGTTGCGAGAGGCCGCTCGGATATTGAGCCGACGTGAGTTGTAAAAGGAGATTTGAGAATATCCAGTCCCACAACCTCATGATCCAACTCTCGCAACGTTCGGGCCAGGGCTTCTCCGAGGTGACCTGCGCTTCCTGTTACCAAGAATTTCATAGTCTTGTCGTTTCGATCGCAATTCTGAATTAGCCGATTGCGAGGTCTTTCTACCATGATAAACAGAATGAATTCAGTTCCCGGAGTGCAGCAATTATGAATCCGAGTACGCACTCCTTCTCTCGCAGAAGGTTCTGCGCGGTATGACCTTTTGCCCCAAGACCGAGCATCCAGTTCCACCCCAACCACCATGCCGAAGACATAGGGGCCACATTAAGAGAAGCGTCGTCATTGAGAGTGCTGATTAGTACGACCGGGGTTCCGAAGTAGAGTATGGATGGCTCGATCGGAATCTTCATAGACCAAGTCTGAACCCGCTTGACGAAAGCAGATATCCGATTCTTGCTGTTCAATTCGAGGCGTTAAATTACGAGCCTTAGTTGTTGACATCTTGGTGCCAGAGCCAGGTTCCGGACAATACATGTCGGGCATCAGAGCGCGAAAAGTGCGTCCGCAAGTACGTTCGCATGGAGCGAATGCCCTTGACAGATTTAGCTCTGAAACACCTGGTACGGAGGCCACCCGAGCATCCAGCCCATGCTCAAGTTCCGCGGGCTGGTGGACGAAGGAACAAGGTAACGGCGCCAATCTGGAACGAGGCGTTGCGGGCAACGAAATTCGGCCGTATACTTTTGTATACGGCAGGGGCATTCGTCATTTTGCTTCTGCTCATGCACAAGCGGGTGAGGTGATCCATGCAGCGCACAGCCAAGATATTTTTGAATAACCGCAGTCAGGCCGTTCGTTTGCCGAAGGAGTTCCAGTTCAACACCAAAGAGGTATTCATCCGCAAGCAGGGAGATGAGGTGATTCTTTCCGCGCGGCCCGAGGACTGGTCCTCCTACCTGGCTGATGGACCTGTGGCCTCGCCGGAGTTTATGGAAGGGATCGAAGATTTGCCGGTGCAGGAACGGGAGCGCTGATGCCCATCTACATGCTCGATACGGATATCTCCTCCTACATCATGAAGCGCTCTGACAAGATGGTGCTGAGAAAATTGCAAACGGTTCCCGTCAGCGACATCTGCATCTCCGCCATCACAAGATCCGAACTGATGTACGGAGTTGAAGTTTCTCCACGACAGCAGCAGGACGGCGCCGCGCTCGACGCCTTTCTAAAGCATGTAGAAGCGCTCGACTATCCCGATCAAGCCGCTCCTCACTATGGGCAGATTCGCGCCGCTCTCAAGCTTGCGGGGAATCTGATCGGCGCGAACGATCTCCTGATTGCCGCCCACGCACGCTGTCTGGGACTCACGCTCGTCACCAACAACACGCGCGAATTTAGCCGGGTGAAGGGCCTCTCTCTCGAGAACTGGACCAAGCCGGTTCGGTAATTTGACGGATGGCGGGCTGCCTGGGCTTCTGACTCCGCTAACTACGCTCGCTCTCTATAATCCCCTTTATGAGCGCCGACGCCGCCGCGAAGATCGAGAAGCTGCGGAACATAATCCGCCACCACGAGCACCTGTACCACGTGCTCGACCGCCCTGAAGTTTCCGACGCGCAGTACGACGCGCTGATGAACGAGCTCAAGCACCTGGAGGCCGAGCACCCGGAACTGCTCACGCCCGACTCGCCCACCCAGCGCGTGGGCGGAAG
>Ga0335072_10016355_pt1 | contig 10520 bp, 7 predicted proteins | sample Lox_Sample_21_FD_206725 | JGI IMG/M metagenome (GOLD analysis project Ga0335072, IMG submission 206725) | Soil microbial communities from Loxahatchee National Wildlife Refuge, Florida, United States - Lox_Sample_2.1 | ecosystem: Environmental > Terrestrial > Soil > Wetlands | place: USA: Florida... | reverse complement strand
ATGCTGCTAGTTGTGCCAGTTTGGGGTGCAGACAAAACGAAGGATGAAGAGACGATTGGGAATGCCACAACTGTCTTGCAGGCGATGATTGAGGGCAACAGCGTGCCGGCTGACGTGCTCGCTCGCGCTGATTGCGTTATCGTTCTACCCAGCGTGAAGAAATTCGGCCTTGGTATCGGCGGAACTGGCGGGCGCGGGCCGATGAGTTGTCGCGGTGGCGAGAACTTCACCGGAAAATGGTCGGCACCGGCTATGTTAACAATCGGCGGTGCAAGCGTGGGTCTTCAGGTTGGCGGTACTGCAACTGACTTCGTCCTCCTGGTGATGTCTCAGAAGGGCGTTGACGCGATCCTGCAAGGCAAGACCAAGTTGGGCACCGATGCAACGGCAGCAGCCGGTCCAGGAGCAACGACTGCGGGTGAAGCGGGGGGAACCGACGTATTCACTTACGGACGAGCCTCTGGATTGTTCGCCGGAGTGTCCCTCGGAGGGGCAACGCTCGACGCAGATAAGGATGCCAACAAGCGGCTTTATGGCAAGCCAGTGACCGCGCAGGAAATCGTGCTTGGAAATGCAGTGAAAGCCACGGAAGCGGGGCGCGCTTTTGATTCGCTCCTTAACTCCAAGGTGGCAAAACACAGCAGCTGATAAGCGGAGCCTGAGCCGCGTTGTGTTGGCGCGCGGCTGGGGTTCTCCACAATAACAGCCGGGTTTTTCGCCGCGATGTAGGCGTCTGGCGTTCCAGCAAATCGCGTTACCTGACACACTTAAGTGGAAGTGTGTTCGCTTTTTGCCGATCAATGGCGCTTGCGCCGTTGGCGCTCGCATCATTGGCGCAGGGCACCCCTGATATTTAACCGCCTCCGCTAGGAAGCTGCTATCAACTCTGCTTCTCGTGGGTGTTTAGAAAATTGGTGACTGCCTGGGGCATGAACTGCATCGTGCTGAAGGCCCGCGGCAGTGAATCCGCGAAGGTCGTCATCTTATAGTTTCCCTGGCCGTCGGTGAGGATCAAAGAAATCACCGGCTTCCCTACTTTTTGATTGAAGGTGCCGGCCTCGAATCCGTACTGGCGGTCGCGATAGTTCACCACCGGCCACTTGCCTTTTTCGCCCGCGACGACGATGGCGCGAAAGAAATAGTCGCGCTCGGTGGCGGCCTGCTGAAGTAAGCCGCCAATTGGATAGCGGTAGTGGAAAGCAGCATCGTCGGCGCCGGCGGCACGGTAGGTCCTGCCGGAAAAAGAAATCCCCGCGGCTCCGGTATGGCGCGAGGTGGTGAAGAGAGTGACGCCGCCTTCGCGCGCCTGCTGCGCGGCGGAGGTGAGGGCGTCGAGTTCGGCTTTTTCGAGCGGAATCTTCGCCGGGTCGACGTTAGGAAAATCGCTTTCGAAAACGAGCTGCTCGCGGAAGAGAGTAACTTGCACGGTATGGTCCATCTCCTGCCCGCAGACGATCAACAGCCGGTCGTAATCCGTCACCGCCATCTGATAATCGCGACAATCGCCGCAACTGCCGCTGCCGCCGCATTTATGGCTGTAAAAAGCGACGAAGCGGACGTTTTCCCGCGCCACGTTCGAGCCGAACCGGGCAATCACGTGATTCAACATGGAGCTTTCGCCGTGGATGCCTTCAGGAATCTGGTACTCGGTGTTACCGCCGAGCACCACCTGGTCCATGCCGTCGACTTCCACTACGGTCGCCGCCCTCACCAGAAAATGCGAAATCGGGGTGTAGGTTCCCGAAAATTTTGCAGCGTCGAGCGCTTTGAAAATCTGCGCGCGGAGTTTTGCGTCGCTAACAAGAGCCTCGGATTCCGGCGTCAATTTCCATGGAGCAGTGCCGCCAGCGGAGGGAGATTGCGCGCGGGCGAAGGCGCTGGCGGCGGGAACAGAAAGAAGGCTGGCAAGCAATGTTCTTCTCTTCATGAGAGTGTCCTTTGTAACCGGAGCAGCGGGCCGAGGAGGCACGGGAGGATTTCAGTGTCCTCCGTGGAACCAACTGTAGCCGACGGTGAAGAAGATGGACCCGTTGTAACCCGGATTGTGGTTTCCCAAACTCGCGTTTGAAATATGGATAATCGACATCTCGAGCGTCACCGCCTGCCTGCGCTTCGTGAACAGGTGCGCTCCGAATGTGGCGCCCGGTGAGAAATTCACCTGAGAGGTATCACCGGGCGGAATATTTTCACGCGTAAAAATAATTCCTCCCACGGCGGCGAAATACGGAACGACTTTTTTCTTGCTCGTAAAATTCCACTGCCAAATCACCGGTTTGATGCTGCCGCCGTATACCGCGCTGTTCGGCGGGAAGACGGTGAAGATCGGCATAATGTCCGCCGCCCATTCGAAATTGCCGTGCAGCCATCCGGGGAGATGCTCGCCGGTGAGGATAATTCCCACGCGTCCCCCGGCATACATGAACTGCGTGTTGTCCGATTTGCCCAGGCCATCTCCGCCGCCGGCAATGATTCCGGTTTCCCACGCGAACTTCTTCAAAGTTTCGTGCGCCCAATCGTCCGATGGCGCATCGGGTGCGGCCGAATGAAGAGGCGAAGCGAGCGGCGCGGGAGTGGATGTTGCAGTGGAAAAATCGTCCAGAGAAGAATTCGGGGCAGATGCCGATGCGACACTCGAAGATGAGTCGGACTGAGACTCGTCCGGCGCGGCGACTCGCTCCTGCGCGAACGAGGCGCCTGCAAACACTAATAAAATAAGAATCAGAATAAATTGTTTCATGTCCCGACGAACCTCCACCCGCTGCTTCGTTTACGGGCGAGCGGAGAGCGTATGTCAGGAGTGCGCGGGGGTCAAGCGGCGATCGCGCTTCTAAAATCCTGCGATTTGTGCGATCCAGGAAAATTTCAACACGCGGGCGAAAAGTTTTGCGCACAAAGGGGTCTACAATGTCGCCCTATGCCAAAAATCACTTTTCTGGGTGCGGCGGGGACAGTCACAGGCTCGAAATATCTGCTGGAAGCGGGCGGCAAACGACTGCTGGTCGATTGCGGCCTCTTTGAAGGCTCGAGGGAACTGAAACAACGCAACTGGGAGAAGCTGGCTGTCGATCCAGCGACGATCGATTGGGTGGTGCTCACGCACGCGCACATCGACCACACCGGCTATCTTCCGCTGCTTGTGCACAACCATTATCGCGGCCCCATTTTCGCCAATGCCGCCACCACGGAGCTGTGCCAGCTTCTGCTTCCCGATTCCGCGCACCTGCAGGAAGAGGATGCGAAATACGCGGCGAAGAAAGGCTACAGCCGGCACAAGCCGCCATTGCCGCTTTATAGGGTGCAAGACGCGCAGCAGGCGCTGAGCCAATTTCAAGAAATTCCCCGTTACGGACCCTTCACCATCAGTCGGGAATTTTCATTTCGCGCGCACGATGCCGGACACATCCTGGGCTCGACGTGGTTGGAATGCACGATCACGGAAAACGGCAAGCAGACGTTTGTGGTTTTTTCCGGCGATCTCGGCCGTTACAACAATCCCATTCTGAAAGACCCTGAATCTCCCACGCGGGCCGATTATCTGCTTTGCGAATCGACCTACGGCGACCGGGATCATCCAGCGGGCAATCCTGCCGACTCGCTGGCCGACGCGGTGAACCGCACAGTAAAGCGCGGCGGAGTGGTCGTGATTCCTTCTTTCGCGGTGGACCGCAGCCAGGAACTGCTGTTCTTCCTGGGGCAGCTGATGGCAGGCAACCGCATCCCGCGGCTGCCGGTGTATCTCGACAGCCCGATGGCGATCAACGCAACCTCGCTCTACGTGAAGCACCACGAGGATCATCGCGCGCAATTCGCGGCGGCTGAACAAACAGGCAATCGCGATCCACTCGACATTCAGGACGTTCACATGACCTGCTCGGTGGAGGAATCGAAGCAGATCAACGGCGTCAATACGCCGTGCATCATCGTGTCGGCCAGCGGCATGGCGACCGGCGGACGCATCCTGCACCACCTGGGCCAGCGGCTGCCCGATGCGCGCAATTCCGTTCTGTTTGTCGGCTACCAGGGAGAAGGAACGCTCGGGCGGGCGTTGCTGGATGGTACGCAATTCGCGCGCATCCACGGCGTTCAGGTGCCAGTGCGCGCGGAGATTGTCGACATCGGGCAATTGTCGGCGCACGCCGGGCGCAGCGAACTGCTTCGGTGGCTATCGGGCTTTCAAGCCGCACCGCGGCGAACATTTCTCGTGCACGGCGAGCCTTCCGGGCTGAACGGATTGCGCGATGGCATCGCCGCGCAATTCCACTGGCCGGTGACGATTCCGAATTACCTCGAAACAATCGAACTGACGTAGAGGACGAAAGGGCCGGAAAGTCCAAAATTCAGAGGAATTTTGCGGGGATAGCACAAAAGTATTAGTCGCCGATCCCCATAGAGATGTAGGCGATGGAGCGAAACGGGGGAAATGCAAAATCGGAACTGGAAAATGAATCCTTTTTTCGGTTCGTGCCGTCTAAGTAACCAAAGGCACCATTCAGGCAGGGGGCCGCCACCCCGAAACCCCACAACGGTTCCCCTGCCTTCCTCATCCTTCTTCTTTTTTCCGAGAGAACCGTCAGGCAAACTCTATTGTGCGATTGCTAACGTATCGAGGCAGGTTTTAATTTCGCCAGCCGCTCAGCGGCCGCCTGAAATGTCTTTTCCGTTTTGCAGAAGGTGAAGCGGAGATGATTCTTACCGTCGGCGGGATCGTTGTAAAAACTCGAGCCCGGCACCGCTGCGACACCGATTTCCTGCACCAGATATTCGGCAAAGGCAACGTCGTCGGCAAAGCCGAAGGCGGAAATATCGGTCATGATGTAATAGGCTCCGCGCGGCTGAAAGCAGCGGAACCCGGCTTTCGTCAAGATTTCCAGCAAACGCGCGCGCCGGTCGTAATATTCACGCGCAAGCGCATCGTAATACTCCTTCGGAAACTGAAGAGCCGCCGCTCCGGCCTGCTGCAAAGGCGCCGCGGCGCCGACGGTCATAAAGTCGTGCACTTTGCGGATTGCGGAAGTGACTTCGGGACTCGCGATGGCCCAGCCGACTCTCCACCCCGTGACACTGTATGTCTTCGAGAGCGCGTTGATGGTGATAGTCCGGTCGCGCATGCCGTCGATCGAGGCCATGGAAATATGCTCGGCGCCGTCGTAGAGCATGTGCTCGTAGATTTCGTCGGTAATGGCGTAAGCATTCCAGCGAATGCAGAGGTCGCGAATCGTTTCGAGTTCGGCGCGCGTGAACACTTTCCCCGTGGGATTGTTCGGGGTATTCAGAATGATGGCCTTGGTTGCCGGGCCGAAAGCGGCGGCAAGCTTCTGCGGATCGAATTCCCAGTCGGGCGGCCGGAGCTTTACAAAACGGGGCGTCGCGCCGGAGAGAATCGCATCGGGGCCATAATTTTCGTAAAAAGGTTCGAAGACAACGACCTCGTCACCGGGATTCACGATGGCGAGCATCGAGGAAATCATCGCCTCGGTCGAGCCGCAGCAGACTGTGATTTCGCGCTCGGGATCGACCGCGACTCCCTGCGTCGCTTGAAATTTCGTGGCAATCGCGTCGCGGAAGGGCTTCGCGCCCCAGGTGATCGCATATTGGTTGATGTCCGCGGCGATGGCTTCCTGCGCGGCGCGCTTGATTTCCGCAGGCGCAGGAAAATCGGGGAATCCCTGCGAGAGGTTCACGGCTTTGTGCGCGATCGCGAGGCGCGTCATTTCGCGGATCACCGACTCAGTGAAACGCGCTGCCTTGTCCGACAGGCGGTGGTTAACGGCCCCGACTTGTGTTTGCTCTGTGGTTCTCATCGCGCTCCCCGTATAGCTTCCTGTAGATTTCCGCGTTGCGAGTGACGATCTCAACGTATTCGCGCGTCTCCGTGAACGGAATCGAGTCGACAAATTCCGCGGGCTCGCGGTAATTCTGCCCCGCCATCCACGTGGTCACGTGATCTTCCCCGGCATTGTATGCGGCCAGAGCCTGTTCCACACCGCCAAAGGATTTGAGCAGGCCCGCGAAATAGATCGTGCCCAGGCGAATGTTGTAATCCGGTTCGACCAGCCGGCGGCTGGAATAACCGATGCGGGATTGGCGGGCTACCTTGCGAGCTGTCTTCGGAAGCAACTGCATCAAGCCGATCGCGTCGGCGCCCGAGCGCGCGTCGGGCGAGAAGGCGGATTCCTGCTTGATCAGGCCGGTCGTGAGCATCGGGTCCACGCCAACCCTTGCCGACCAGCGCGCAATCGAAGGCTGAAACGGGAGCGGGTACGCCGCTTTCCACACGTCCACCGGAATCTCGCGAAAGGCACGCGATTCGAGCTGCGGCACGATCTGGCGCACCAATACAATGCTTCCGCCGTAATTTCCGGCGTCGGCTGCCGCCTGCGCGGCTTCGAGAAGCAGCAGAGGCTCTCCTGTGGCGGCGTAACCTGCCTTCAGCTCCAGCTCAGCGGAAGAATCAAAACCAATACTGTTCAAGGCGTCGGCGCGCGCCTGGCGGTCCGCCGCCGCTCCAGGAACCAGGGTCCCGATGGGCTGAACGGGCGGAGCAGGCGGGATCGAAGCCAGCACATCGACCGTGACCGGCGAATCTGCAGGTAACCGGGCTGCGCGTCTGATTGCCTGCGCGGAAAAATAATTTTCCGGGAAGCGCGACTCCAATTTTTCGTAATAGCTGCGTGCCAAGCCCACGTTGCCGGACTCTTCGGCGAGCCGTCCCAGCCAATACAGTGCATCCGGCGTAAACGCAGAGCCTGGGTAGCTGCGCAAGTGGTCTGCCAATAAGGATGGCGCATCGGGCTTGCGAGCGAGCACGCTGGTCCACACAATGCGCCAGTGGGCAGCGTCGGCGTCTGGCCATGTAGGAAACCCGTCGACGACGCGCTGGTAGTAGGAAACAGCGCGCTGCCGGTCGAGCTGCACCCAGTAGTAATTTCCGGCGAGAAAGAGCGCCTGCTCGGCCCAGCGGCTGGTGGGAGCGCGGCTCGTCGCGGCTTCCACTTGCGTGACCATTTCCGATTCCACCTGCGCGTTGCGGTAATAATTCGCAAGCGTGTAGGAGCGCTCGGCCATCACGTCGGGATCGGTGAGTGGCAGACTCATCATTTCCGAGGGCCCCGCGCCCAGCGCTACGCCGCACTCCAGGACTCGCAGCTCCGCGCGCTCGCGCTGGGGTCCGCCGAGGCCCATCAGCAAACGCGAATATTCCGCGCGCGCGTCGGTCCAAAATTTCGCAGTGAAGAGAGCATCGGCGTGGGCTAACTCCTGCTCAAGCGGAATTTCGGGGATATGGTTGGCGGGGACGCTCGCGAGTGCTCGCCATTTTTCTCCCGCCGTGCGAGAGGAATCGCTGAGCGGATATTTCAGGTAGGCGGCTGCGTAGTCCGCGGCGGCGGCGGCCGGGTCGCCGCTCATTTCAAGCGCTTCACCCCGCAGGAGCAAAAACGCCGGGTAATCGGGTGTCTCGGGATAGGCGTCGAGCGCGCTGAGAACGGCTGCAGGCTGGCGCAAGAGCAGCGCCGCGGTCCCGAGCGATTGCAGCGCCTGCTCGGTCATCACCGAGCTGGGAAACGCGCGGCGGAATTGCTGAAGCTCGGCCAGGGCTTCGGCGTTTTTGTTGAGCGCGAGATTGTTTTCCGCCTGCCAGTAAAGCGCGTAGTCGCCAAGCAGAGGATCGCCCTGCGCTTGACCGAGCCAATTTGCGGCGCGCTGGTAGTTCCCTTTCGAATAATCGTAATAGCCGAGCGCGAGCGCGGCTCTTTGCGCGAACACGCCGTTCGATTTTCGCCGGGCGACCGCAGACAATTTGGAATACTCCGACGAAGCGTTCTTTTCCTTCAAACCACGGGCGAGTGTTCGGAGTTCGTTTTCCGTGATTGGCCTGCGGGAAGGAGAGGCGCCCGACCCGCGCGCGGCTTTTGCGCCTGCCGGAGTGCAAACGAGAAACAAAGCTCCCCCAGCAAGGAGCAACCGGGGCGTCAATTTCATCCGTGGTTTAGTGCCGGAGGACGGGCGAGGGGTAAGGATATTCTCCGAGAGCGTCGTGGTCGCCTTCGGCGAGAATCTCCACCATCCAATGATGGAAATAATCGACCGGGTGATCCAGGATGGCTCGAAAACGCCGGTCGTATTCTTTGCGCGCCTTATCCAGATCATTTCTCAGCCGCTGACAAATATCCTTGTGCTCGCGTCCCAGACGCACATCCTGTGGCCGCAATAGTTTGATGTCTTGCATGGCCACTTTGGCAACCCGGTTGGCGCGGCGATGCAGGTCCTGCTGATCCCCCGGAAGGCCGGCGATTTCAAATGTCGGAGTCTCGGCCTTGGCGACGGCTTCCGCGGAAATCTCCGCTGGGGACTCCGGAACCGCCACAATCGCTTCTTCCACGGCCGCTGGTTCCGCGACGGCTGCGGCTTGCTCTTCCCAATCCGTTTCCGGCTCGGCGACCGCCGGAGGAACTGCATAGCCCGTCGGCGCTTCGCGCGGGTTCAGCGCCACGGCGATGAAGTTCGATAATACCGAAAGTCCGGCCGCCAGCGCTGCAGCAGATGTCTGGGCGCGCAACATGGCTGGCAAGGCATTGCTTGGCTTCGCCGATGCACACGCGGCAACCAGATCAGCATACGCCTGATGGAGCTCGTCCGCGGTTCTTTGCAGGGGTGCGAGATTGTCTCGCAAAGCACGCGAGACGGCGGCGTCGAGAGCATCTTCCTGCGTTTTCTTCCGGTCGGACAAGGATTTTCGGCCTCTCAAGCGATTATGGAAACGCCTTCCGGGGGTGTCAACGAACATTCCAGAAAGTGGTTCCTGAGCATGCAGCACAGCCGGAAGATACAGAAGATTCGTGGGTTAGAGTTCACGGAGGGCGCTTGCCACCGGGCGAGTGGCCGCGCGAATCGCCGGCGGCGCACCGCCCACCAGTCCCATCAGGAGGGCAAACACAAGGCCGACTGCAATCAAAGCCGGAGTGACGCTGAAGGCGAATGCCACATGCGAAAACGTCTGCCAGTTCAAGGCCCCGGTGGTGAGGCCGTTTATGGGAAGCACGATCACGCAGCCGACAATGCCTCCGACTAGGGCGATGAGCAGCGCCTCGAAGATGAAGGAAATCGCCACGCTGCCGGCGCCAAAGCCGATCGCCCGCATCGTGGCGACTTCGCGCGAACGCTCCGCAATCATCGAATACATCGTGTTGAGCGCACCGAACACCGCGCCGACGCCCATCACTCCCGCCACGAGAAATCCCAGCACGGTGATGAGAGTGGTGAGCGTCTGGGATTGGCGATCATAAAAATCCCGCTCGCGATCCACTTGCACCGTCAGCCGCGGGTCCGACGTCAGTGAATCTTTGAGGCTTTGAAATGCGGCCGGGGAAGTCATCCGCAAGGTAATGGATTGAAATATGTTCGTCGGGCGGTCGTAGGTTTGGCTCAGCACCGTGCTGTCGCACCAAATCTCGGAATCGAACGCACTGCCACCGGCGTCAAAGATTCCCACCACTTTCCACGTCCCGCCGCCGAATTTCACCATATCGCCAAGCCCAAAGCCCTGATAGCTCTGCTCTGCATACTTGCCGACAATGAGCTCGGTCAAACCGGGCTGGAAAAAACGTCCCTGGACGATCTTCACGTTCGTGCGCACTTTTTGAACGATGGGAGAAACTCCGCGCACCTGCACGTTCGCATCAGTCCCCGTCGACTTCAAAGGAAATGCAGCCAAAACAACGACTTCGGGGCTGACGAGCGGCGTGCCGCCGTCGTGAGCCACTCCCGGTGCGTCTTGAATCACGTGCTCTTGATCAAGATTGACCGAGCCGTCGATTTCTCCGGTCGCGCCCGCCCGCCGGATGATCGCATTGTCCGGAGAGCCGGAAGACACAAGCGTCGTCTTGAATCCGTGCGCCAACGCCAGCATGGCCACAAACACGCCGACCGTTCCAGCAATTCCCAGGACGGCGACAATGGCGGAAACCCACCGCGCTCGCACGCTGCGGATGTTGTACATGACAGGAATCGCCATCTTTCAAACCCTCCGCAGAGCGTCTACTACGCGCAATCTCATCGCCGTGAGCGCCGGCAAAATCCCCGCCAGTGCTCCAATCACCAGAGCGAGGAGGAGTCCTACAAGTAAGGTCCACATCGGCAGAATCATGCTGGGAAGAATGCCCTGCAAAGACTCGCCGACGCTGGGCACAGCAGCCATGCACAGAACCAATCCGAGGATTCCTCCGGCCGTAGCAATCAGGAGCGATTCCGCGAGTACAAAAACCATTACAGTGGCGTCGCTGAATCCGATCGCCTTCAGCACAGCCAATTCTCCCACGCGTTCCCGGACCGTGGTCGCCATCGTGTTGCCGCTCACCAGCAGCAGAGTGAAAAACACAACGGCGCCAATCGCGAGAATCAGAAATTCAATATTTCCAGCTTGCTTCGCCCACGACGCCGCGAACGCCTTTTCGGTATCGGTCTTGGTCTCGTAGGGCGAGTTGGCAAACATGTTGTCGATTGCTTTTTCCACGCGCACCGCG
>Ga0335072_10016354_pt1 | contig 10520 bp, 9 predicted proteins | sample Lox_Sample_21_FD_206725 | JGI IMG/M metagenome (GOLD analysis project Ga0335072, IMG submission 206725) | Soil microbial communities from Loxahatchee National Wildlife Refuge, Florida, United States - Lox_Sample_2.1 | ecosystem: Environmental > Terrestrial > Soil > Wetlands | place: USA: Florida... | reverse complement strand
AGATATAGAGAAGGCAGGTTGGATCAAACATGGCTACCTTGGCTTCAGTCGACGAGAGCGAGATCGATTTCGTTAAGCGGACCCCGGTTCACGGCCCGATGCGCAAACCGCAGTCCCTGTCGGAACTCGACGTGAGTGCGGCTGTGGTCGAAGATCTCGCACTCAAGACCCTGTATCTCGTAGGTTCGCTCTCGGTTCTCGAGCTTGCCGATAAGCTCAAGCTCAGTTACTCCGTTGCCAATGAGATTTTCTGCCGGCTCAGAACTGAAACCTGCTGCCAGGTCACCGGCATGATCGGCAATGTTCCTCAAATCGCCATCACGTCAGCGGGCAGATCGAGAGCGGCCGATCTGCTTACTCAGAACCGATATGTCGGCGCCGCGCCGGTTTCCTTTGCCAGCTATGTAGCGCAGATCCGTACTCAAAGCGCGCAAAGAGCCAATGTCCACGCCGCCGACCTCAACCGCGCATTTCAGCATCTTGTCGTCGACACCGAAACGCTCCGCCAGCTCGGCACGGCTCTCAACTCCGGCAGTTCCCTCTTCCTCTATGGACCGGCAGGCGTCGGAAAAACAACCATGGCCGAAGTCCTGTCGCGGGTCCTCGCCGACGACAAGGTATGGATTCCCTACGCAATTGAAGTGGACGGCCAGATCATCACCGTGTATGACCAGACCACACATAAAGGTGCCACAGAATCTGACTCCGGCGGTCACGATTCGCGCTGGGTTTATTGCCAGCGTCCCGCGGTTCTTGTCGGCGGCGAACTGACCGCCGAAATGCTCGACCTGCAATTCAATACCATTTCCAAGTTCTATGTCGCCCCTGCCCAGATGAAGGCCAACAACGGCGTTCTCATCATTGATGACTTCGGCCGCCAGCGCCTCCGTCCCGAAGAACTGCTCAACCGCTGGATCGTGCCCCTCGACCGCAAGATCGATTTTCTGACCATGGAGGGAGGCAGAAAAATCGAAGTTCCCTTCGAAATGCTGGTCGTCTTCGCTTCCAACCTCGATCCGGCCGAACTGGTTGACCCCTCGTTCATTCGCAGAATCAAAACTAAGATCCAGATTGGCACCATCTCCGATGAGCAGTTCTGCGAAATCTTCCGTCGATATGCCGCCGAGAATCGCGTCCCCTATGATCCATCCATTCCACGCGACCTCATTGGCTATATTCGTTTCAATCTGAAGCAGAACCTGCGTTCCTGCTTCCCGCGCGACATCATCGACCAGGTTTGCTGGGCTGCCCGCTATGACGACAAGGACCCGTATATCAATCGACCGGCCCTCGCCCAGGCCATCGGAGCCTATTTCCTCAAGGGTCCGGGCTCATCCATCTCGCACCCGGCCACGCCGCCTCCTGCACCAGCATCTCCGAGACCAACGTATCCTGGACCAGCCTCGGCGGCGCCAACGTCCCCCGTACCGTCATCTTCTGGACCACGCATCGTCGGATCTCCTCTCAACTGAGCCCAGCCGCAAGATCCACTGCACGGAGACATCTCTTTCTTCAAGACCGGGCCGGCGAAACGGGCGTTTGCCCTTTTCATCCTGCCGTTCCCTGACCGTCCGCCTTTCCTTCTGCGTCCATCCGGCGTAAGCTGAAACCATTCCCCACAAGTGATGCGCATGCGGCGACTGGCGCTGATCCTCGTTCTTTGCCCTGCTCTGGCCTATGCCGGCCGTCCGAAGCCCTGCGTCCCCGCCGAAACAGCAGTAAAATTGCTCAACAAAGACATCTGCATATCGGCTCATGTATATGAAATCGTGCAACTTCCCGATGGGACAAGATTCCTCGACATTTGCTCGCCCGATACGCCCGATGAGCAGTGCCGCTTCACGATCGTGAGCCTTCGCGAGGACCGCCCCGAGGTTGGCGAGTTGAATCAGTACCGCGACATGAACGTGCAGGTGCGCGGCATCGTGCAGCCCATGCATGGCCGTGCCGGGATCATGCTCTCGCACGCGCGTCAGTTCTACGGCGGCCCGCCCAAATTCAGGCCAAACCCGAAGCTGCTGCGCGGCTTCACCGGCGACCAGAGCCGTCCCCCGGTGAATGATCCCAACCTGCGCTCCCAGGGTGGCCGGCGCGCATTCATGAATTCAAGCGATAAGGAACCGCTGCTGGATAAGGCAACAAAGCAGAAGTAGGCTCGCTATGTCGTCGTGGTTTCATCAAGCGGAGGGGCAAATCGAGACCCCGCCAGTAAAATCACGCAGGAGACGATCAATGAGATCAGCGTGAATCCGAGCGCGATGCGCAGGCTTCCCGTTGCATCCGAGATCGAACCGATAATCGTGGGCGAAAATGTATCTCCGAAACAATGAATGATGAAAAGGTTCAATCCGATCGCCGTGGCGCGCACCGGCGCTGAAACCGCATTCACAATCGCCGCATTCAACGGACCCGTGTTCAGAAACAGGAAAAACTCAGCCGCGAAAAGTGAAGGAACAGCCCACGACGCCGGGCCAAAAAACACCAGCGCGCCGCATGGCAGCGTGAGAGCAACACTCCAGAACGAGAGCAGATAGAGCGCGCGGTGGTTTGTGCGCAGCCAGTACTGCGCAATCCATCCGCCAACGATCGTCCCGGCAATTCCATCAATGACGGTAATCGCGCCCACGGTGAGACTCGAGGCCGCCACACTCTGACCGGTAAAACGGTGCAGAAACGTTGGCACCCAGTTTGAAATGCCGCCCATGGCAAAGGTGAGAGCCGCAAGGCCGAAGGTTGCCGTGAGATAGGCGGGGTTGCGAAAGAGGCCCAGAAAGGTCGTCCGATTCACCGTCGGTTTGATGTGATCGCTTCCTCCTCGCTCAGGTTCCCTGCCCGCGATCCAGTAAAGCAAGGCAATCGCCAGCCCCGGAATCGCGCAAATATAAAACGGCTCGCGCCATCCCCACATGGAACCGAGTTTGCCGCCGGCAACATAACCAAGAGCCGCGCCGACGGGAATCGCTAAATAAAAAATCGACAGCACGCGATTGCGGTCCCGCTCGGAATAGAAATCGGCAATCACCGCGGGTGCGAAGATCCCAAAGGTCGCTTCGCCTACGCCCACCAGCGCGTGACGGATAAAGAGGGTCCAGTAATCATGAACCCACGCCGTCGCCAGCGTCGCCAGGCTCCATAGAATCGCTCCGCCAATAATGAGCGGCTTGCGCGAAAATCGGTCGCCGAGCCAGCCCGTCAGCGGCGCCACCAGCATATAGGTCACAAAGAGGGCGGTCGTCAGCAGCCCCATTTGCTGGTCCGTGCTGTGGAACTCACGCTGGATGAGCGTGACCTCGCCCGGAAGAATGTAGCGGTCGATGTAATTGAGCAGGTTCAGCCCCAGAAGCAGAACGAACGTCCCCGCCGCCGGGGCAATGTACGCGCGAGCAGCATGAACTGGCTTTGCCAAAATGATCTGGTCCTGAAGAGAATCCGCGAGGACTGACGAATATCACACTCAGACCGCCCGCCCCAATCCTGCGAATTTCATTTGTGCCGTTTCAGCCCTGCGGACGCGGCCACCGAGCCTCAACCGTAGTCGCGATTCCCCCCCGCGGGCGGAATTCTCCTCGCACCACGGCCCACACCGGATCGCAAGCCTTCACCACATCTTCCAGCACTTGGTTCACGATGTTTTCCTGGAAAATTCCGAGGTTGCGGTAACTGAACAGATATTCCTTGAGCGATTTCAATTCGAGGCATCGGTCGCGCGGCATGTAGCGGATATTCAATGCGCCAAAGTCCGGCAGTCCCGTCCTCGGACAAACCGAGGTCAACTCTGGATCGTCAATCGAAATCTCATATCCTGGAAACTGGTTTTGCCAGGTCTCGATCTCCGGGAAAGCAAAGTCGAGGCCAGCCTTGGCGTGATCGTCCGTGTAGAGTGGTTCCTGCGTCATGTCGATATTGTACGAGGCGCGAATTCCCTGGTTCGAAACTACAATTCCACTTCCCAGGTCTGCCCCACCAGATCTTTGCCGAAGCTGTGATGAGGCTCTTCGGCAATCAGCCTGAATCCTGCCTGCTCATAGATCCGATGCGCCGCCGTCAGAATGCTCTGCGTCCATAACGTGATCCTCTTATATCCGGCCGAACGCGCAAACTGCACGCATTCGTTCACCAGCGCTTTGCCAAGGCCCATGCCGCGGGCCGCTCGCTCAACGTGGAGAAGGCGAAGTTTGGCAACGCCTTCCCGTTCAGGATGGCGGACCAGAAAGATGGCGCCAAGCGGCTCGCCGTCACGCTCGGCGATCCAGCAGCGTTCCCGCGCGGGGTCATAGTGGTCGATGAAGTCGGCCACAATGCGCGATGCGAGTGCCTCATACTCGCCATTCCAGCCATACTCCTGCGCATAAAGAAGCGTTTGTCGCTGCACAACCCAGCTCACGTCGCCCGGGCGATGCGGCCGCAGGATAAAGTGACTCGATCCTCTTTTTCCCAGCACCTTCTCAACTACCCGAAGCGCACGCATCAGATCCGAGCGCGATGCCGGAGTCAGGTCAGCCAGAACGCCGTTCGCCTGCTGTGCCGAACGCCGATCAAGATCCGCGAAGGCTGCCTTGCCCTTCCTGGTAAGGCGAAGAACAGATTGCCGCGCGTCTTTCGCCTGGGCTGAACGAACCAGAAGCCGCTCTTCGGCGAACTTGCGCAAGATGCGGCTCAGATAACCCGCGTCGAGATTCAACTCGGTCGCAATTTCTGAGGCGCTGCATGAAGGATGCGTTGCCAGTTCAAACAGCACGCGCGCTTCAGTCAATGAAAAGCCGCTTTTTACCAACTCCTCATCGAGCAATCCGATCAGCCGCGTATAGAACCGGTTGAAACTGCGAAACCCTCTCACAGCCGAGTCGATTTCCGAGTCTGGCGATGTGGCCATCACATGATCCATAAGCAACTAATTTAGTTGAATTAAGCAACTATGTGCAAGTCATTGACGTTTATTAACTATTCATATCCATCGCATAAGACACAATTTCCCGCTCCCTCGGCCTATGTTCTGCGTCTTATATACTGGCTCAGGTTACGTAATGGCTCAAGTTCGAAAGCAGATGGACCGGCGCTGGCTTTGGCTGGGCGCAATCATTCTATTAATTGTTGTGTTTTTCGCGGTGCGTTCTCTCACCAGGGAGCATTTGCAGGTGCGTGTCGCTCAGGCTACCCGCGAGCCTCTTGCCAGCACTGAGAGCACCAACGGCCGCGTCGAGCCCGACAAGAATTACGAGGTTCACTCCCCCATCGCGACCACCGTAAAGGCTGTATTCGTCCATCCCGGTGACCAGGTGAAGCCCGGGCAGCTCCTGATCGTGCTCGATGACGTTCAAGCTCAGGCCAGGGTGGCAGCGGCCCAAAGTGGCGTATCCAACGCGCAGGCCGCCTTGGATGCAATTCTCAAAAACGGCACGCTGGAACAGAGGCAGGCCTCGGCCGCCGAGATTGCGCGCGACAGGATGGATCGCGATCAGGCCGCCCGCGATCTGGACGCGCTCAGCAAGCTCAACGCAACCGGAGCCGCATCGGCCAGCGAGGTCGCCTCCGCACATCAGAGGCTTGAAGCGGCACAGCAAGCGCTAACCGCCGCCGAAGCGGGCGCAAAAAGCCGCTATTCCGAACCTGACGTCGCCCGCGCGCGCGCCGCTCTCGCCGATGCCCAGGCCGGCCTTATCGCCGCCCAGCAGGTTGAAGCGCAAACATCGGCGCGCGCAGCAGTCGCCGGCACAGTCTACAGCGTGAGTACTGGTGCGACTGAATTCGTCGAGCAGGGGGCGTTGCTCTTGCAATATGCTGACCTGCACAAGGAGCGCGTAAAAGCGTACTTTGATGAGCCGGAGATCGGATCGCTCGAAGTCGGTCAACCTATCCTCATCAAGTGGGACGCCAGACCCGGCCAGAGCTGGCATGGCCACATAGAAAGTATTCCAGTCACCGTGATCAACCTCGGGTCGCGCACGGTTGGGGAGGTTCCGATAGCGATTGACGGCGCCGACAGCGGCCTTCTTCCAGACACCAATGTGACCGTCACCGTAACCACATCCAGCCAGTCGGATGTATTGAGCATCCCACGCGAGGCTCTTTACTCAGAGAACGGCAAGCCGTACGTCTTCAAAGTAGTCGGCAGCGAACTGAGAAGAACTCCGGTGACCACTGGCGCCTATAATCTCACCCAAATCGCCATTCTCTCCGGCTTGAACAACGGCGACACGATCGCAACCGGAACCACCACCGGACAACCGTTGCAGGCCGGAATCCCCATCAGGGTTGTGCAGTGAAAAATCTGATTCAGACGTCTTTTCTCGCCTTCGCCTTTGTCTTTGCAGCGTCTGCGTTGCCGCAGGGTGGCGCGCTGGCGCAGGCAAACGCGGCGCTTCAAGCCGGAGAAGCCGACACCGCTCTGAACCTGCTTGCTTCCCTTCCTCAATCGGCCGAAACGTACAATTTGCGATGCCGCGTCTTTTTCACACTTCAGGAATGGGATTCCGCGGCAAACGATTGTCAGCAAGCCGTAACCCTGGACGGCCGGAACTCCGACTTTCACATGTGGCTGGGCCGCGCACTTGGCGAAAAGGCGGACCGGGCATCTTTCCTGACCGCCTATTCCCTCGCGAAAAGGGTTCGGGGAGAGTTTGAAACAGCGGTGCAGCTCAATCCCCGCAATCCCGAAGCGCTCGCGGATCTGGGCGAGTTCTATTACAACGCCCCGTCGATTGTGGGCGGCGGCACCGACAAGGCCCAGGCAGTCGCCGCGCAACTGGATAAGGTCGATCCGGCTCGCGCGCATGAGTTGCGGGCCCGAATCGCCTCTCAGATGAAGGACTATGGAACCGCCGAGCGAGAATTCAAAACGGCCGTCGAAGTCAGCCAGCATCCCGCATTCCAGTGGATGAGCCTGGCCAGCTTCTATCGCCACCGCCAGCAGTGGAACGATATGGAATCGGCAGTTCAAAACGGATATCGTGCTGCGCAGCGCGATAGGCGCGCGGGCGTCGCGCTCTTTAACGGAGCTTCTGTGCTATCCCAGGCCGGAAGAGATCCCGAGTTCGCCGCCAAAATGCTTCATGAATACCTCGACGGACAAAGCAGAACCGAAGAGGCGCCGGCGTTCGTTGCCTACACGCGACTGGCACGGCTCCACGCGCAGATAGGCGACATGGACGGCGCTCGCCGGGAACGGGCAGAAGCCATTGCGCTTGCGCGCGAGTACCAGCCGGCGCAGAATTTGAAGTTTTAGGCGGAGCAGACGACGTGGCAACCTGGAACACATTCCGCAAGCTTCGGCTCACCATCCTGGTCTGTGTCGCAATCCCTTGCGCGCCCGCCTGTTTGTCTGCCCAGGTCTCGCTTGCCACGGTCGTCGGCCTCGCCCAGCGCAACAGCACCACCGTGAGAATCGCGTTGGCCGAGATGAATCGCGCCACAGCCGTCCTCGCCGAGAGCAAGGACGTGATCGTTCCTTCCCTGCTCTTCAGCACCGGGCTTCCCGCCTTTCCTGAGACTGGTTTTACCGGATCTCCGCCGTCAATCTGGTCTGCAACGGTGCAGTCGCTGGTTTTCAGCATTCCGCAGAAGCATTACATCGACGCCGCGCGCATCGGCCTTCAGGCTGCTCAGACCAACTTGAAAGACGCGCGCGAGCAGGTGGCGCTGGATGCTTCAACCGCCTACATCGAACTCGATACCGTCGACCAGGAGTTGATCGACGCACAAGAGGCGGAGGGATTCGCCAACAGGTTGGTCGAGATTGAGCAGGAGCGCGCTGAAGCAGGTGTCGATCCCTTGCGCGACCTTTTGCAGGCCAAGCTCACGGCCGCACAAATCAAGCTCAAGCGTGAACACCTTGAAACGCGCGCCGCAACGCTGTCAAAACAACTCGCTGCGTTGACCGGTTTGCCCGTTGGCTCCATCACGCCCGACCACGCCAGCATTCCCGAGATTCCCAAAGTTGATGGCAGCGACCCTCCAGTTACGCCCGCAGGCCTTACTTCTGCCCAGCTGCTCGCGCGCTCAAAGCAGCAACTCGCAAAGGGGGATGAGGAAACCAATTACTTTCCCCAGTTGAACTTTGTCGCGCAATATAACCGCAACACGACGCTCCTGAACGACGTCAATTCATTCTTCGCTCGTCCGCTGCCGGCCAATAACTTTGCCTCTGGAATCCTGGTGCAGATCCCCATCTTCGACATGAGCCATCGCGCTAAAGGACGCGAGTCCGCGGCCGATGCCCTCCGCGCTACGGTCGAAGCCGAACAGGCGCGGCGCCAGAACGAGATTCAGATTGCCGAGTTATCCAGCAACCTGCGCGAACTGGATACCCAGGCCGAAATCGCCAGCCTCGAACAGCAGATTGCGCAGGAAAACCTCAAGACCGTGATGAACCAGCTTCAGTATGGAAATGGCAGTGGAGCGGGACCCGGCGCAACGCCCCAACTCTCGCCCAAGGCCGAGCAATTGGCCCGCATCGATGAAAGCGCAAAGCTCGAGGATTCGCTCGATGCCGGCTTCGATCTCGCCAAAGCGCGCCTGGATCTGTTGCGCGCCCTCGGCCATATGGAAGACTGGCTGCACGAATTGAATGTCAAATAGCTTGTAACTCCTTTAGTAACTAGGCGAAATCAGGAAAATGGTAAAATTGAAGGGATGCCTATGCCACTGAAAACACTGTTTCTCAACCCCCCATCGTTTGAAAACTTCGACGGTGGTGCAAGCTCGCGCTGGCCGGCGACCCGCGAGATCGAGTCCTACTGGTACCCCGTCTGGCTCACTTATCCCGCCGGTCTGCTCGAGGGGTCCCGCCTCCTCGATGCGCCGCCGCACCATGTTTCCGCTCAGGAGACGATCAACATCTGCAAGGACTACGAATTCCTTGTCTTGTTCACGTCCACTGTGGGCTGGGAGGGCGATCAGCGCCTCGCTGAAGCGATCAAGGCTGCGAATCCTTCCATTCGTATTGCCTTCGTTGGGCCTCCGGTTACCACCGACCCCGATCGCGCGCTCAACGAGTGCTCCGTGCTCGACTTTATCTGCCGCCGCGAATTTGATTACTCGGTTGTCGAGTTTGCCAACGGCAAGCCGCTGAACGAGATTCTCGGCATCAGCTACAAGAAAGATGGAAAGGTCCTTCACAATCCCGATCGTCCGCAGGTCGAGGATCTGGATGCGATGCCTTGGGCCACCAAGATCTACAAGCGCGATCTGGACGTGACCCGGTATAACGTCCCGTTCCTGCTGCATCCCTACATTGCGCTCTATTCCACCCGCGGCTGCCCGGCGCAGTGCACCTTCTGCCTCTGGCCGCAGACGCTCAGCGGGCACGCATGGCGCAAGCGCGCGACAGACGATGTTGCCGCCGAACTGGCATGGGCCAAGCAGAACTTCCCTGAAGTCAAGGAATTTTTCTTTGACGATGACACCTTCAACATTCAGAAGGCGCGCACCATCGAGCTCTGCGAAAAACTGAAGCCCCTCGGCCTCACCTGGAGCTGCACCTCGCGCGTCACCACCGATCGTGACACCCTGAAGGCCATGAAGGATGCCGGCTGCCGCCTGCTCATCGTCGGCTTCGAATCAGGCGATCCGCAGATTCTCAAGAACATCAAAAAGGGCGCTACCGTCGAACGCGCGCGCGCCTTCGCCAAAGATTGTCATGACCTCGGCTTGACCATTCATGGCGACTTCATTCTCGGGCTGCCCGGTGAAACCAAGGAATCGATTCGCAACACCATCAATTTTGCGAAGACACTGGACGTTGAAACCATCCAGGTCTCGATTGCGCACGCGTACCCAGGCACAGAGTTCTACGACTTCGCCAAGGTCAACGGCTTCATCACCAATGAGCGCATGGAAGATGGCGGCGGCCACCAGATGGCCCACATCGAATACCCCGGCCTTCCTGTCGACTACGTCATGGAGATGGTGCATCGCTTCTATGACGAGTATTACTTCCGGCCCAAGGCTGCATTCCGCGTCATCTGGAAGGCCATCGTGAATCGCGATGTGCCCCGGCTCTACACCGAGGCGAAGGCTTTTCTCAAGCTGCGCGCACAGCGCAATCGCATGGTGAAGGAAGCGCGCAGTCATCAGGCCGACCCTCCCGCCCCGGTTGGCGCTGGCGCTTAACCATATCGGCGCGTTTCATTTTGAGGGGCGGCTCTTCCCGAGTCCGCCCCTTTGCTTCTGCATCGGTTGAAGGACCGGACATTTTTCTTCATGGCGCATCACACACTCACGTCGCGGCAGTACCTGATCCTGGGACTGGTCGCGCTCTGCGCGCCTCTCGGCGACACATGTCTTTCGCGCGGCATGACCCTCCTGCCGCCTGTCACGCTGGCCCATCCCCTTACCCTCATCGCCGCGGTCTTCACTCCTTGGATCGCCGTCGGCATTGCCTTGCTCATCGGATTCTTCGCCAGCTACCTCACGGCGCTTTCCTGGGCTGACCTCACTTTCGTCTTGCCCGCGACCGCTTTCGGCAACGTCATCGTCGCGCTGCTCTCCCGCTTCTGGTTGCACGAGACCATCTCGCTCGAGCG
>Ga0335072_10016353_pt1 | contig 10521 bp, 13 predicted proteins | sample Lox_Sample_21_FD_206725 | JGI IMG/M metagenome (GOLD analysis project Ga0335072, IMG submission 206725) | Soil microbial communities from Loxahatchee National Wildlife Refuge, Florida, United States - Lox_Sample_2.1 | ecosystem: Environmental > Terrestrial > Soil > Wetlands | place: USA... | reverse complement strand
CCGAAGCTGCGCATTCACGTCTGCCCCAGATTCGATTAACAGTTGTACTACCTCCTTATCACCCCTATTCGCCGCCGCTGCCAGCGCGCTGCCGTGGTGCCCAACCTGAAGCTGCGCATTCACATCTGCCCCAGATTCGGTCAGCAGCCGTACTACCTCCTTATTACCCCCACGCGCCGCCGCCGCCAGCGCGCTGCCATGCTTTCCAACCTGAAGCTGTGCATTCACCTCTGCACCAGATTCGATTAGTAACCGTACTACCTCCTTATTACCCCCATACGCCGCCACGGCCAGCGCGCTGCCATAGTTTCCAACCTGAAGCTGCGCATTCACCTCTGCGCCAGATTCGATCAGCAGCCGTACTACCTCTTCATTACCCCTATACGCCGCCGCCGCCGCCGCCAGCGCGCTGCCATAGTCTCCAACCTGAAGCTGCGCATTCACCTCCGCTCCAGATTCGATCAGTAGCCGTACTACCTCTTCATTACGCCTATACGCCGCCACCACCAGCGCGCTGCCATAGTCTCCAACCTGAAGCTGCGCATTCACCTCCGCGCCAGATTCGGTCAGTAGCCGTACTACCTCTTTATTACCCCCATACGCCGCCGCCGCCAGCGCGTTACCATAGTCTCCACCCCGAAGCTGCTTATTCACCTCTGCGCCCCAGTCGATAAGACGTCTGCAGATGGAAACAGATCCCGCTATCGCCGCGAGTTCAAGTAGTGAATTTCCTCGCTTGTTTACGTATACGTTCTCTGTCCAAGGACTATCCCACCAACCTGACAGAATAGTATAAAATCCGAAGGCACAGATCGCAAATGAGGCTAAAGAGGCTGGTTCAAGACCGTCAAGCTCAAGATGATACTTCCTAAAGAATAAATAAGAGCGCCCGTTGTAATCTTTTGTAAACATTCTATGCCAACGTTGGTACGCAGGACTGCTCTCCACTGGGGACCCAAGGAATTGTTTGAGAAGAGAGGAAAGTCGGTCATTAGTACTCTTCTCTTCATACTTTTGGACATGGCTCATCCAATAGTGTCTCGCATAATAGCTAAGGCTAGGAGTGACATCGTCGTGCAGTGAATCACTTTGGATGCCGTCTTCTTCCAGTTCATCTTCTCGACCGTAGTGGGTAGTGTCATTGAGTAGTAAAAGACACACACTTGCCACGAGGCAGTTTGCCTGCGTTTGACTCCAATGGTGATCCTCAAAGTATTCCAGCACCGAGAGATGAGAGGGTATCCAAACTTTTCGGATGGGATCGATGACTAAAAGATTTTGGCAAATCTCCAGGACAAGATCCTCGTCAATGCCTTTCATAGGCTTGACAGTATCGTCCTTAACATCTTGACAAACTGCCAAGAGAAGCGCCTTCGTTGAAAATGGCATGCGGGAACACATAACCCATTGGAAAGCGCGATCTGCAATTTGTCTTTCGTTTTCGCTCCGGGCTTTGATTCTATTGTAGATCTCATCGTATGCATTTTTGAGACCTTTAGGAAGTTTTCCTAGGCGAGATCGAATATCCGTTTCTAGGTTTAAGTCTAGGAGCTGGTTGATCTGTAGAGAAGCCCACTGGAACCTGATTTCTTATCAGCAAAATTAAGACTGCCAGGTTTATTGCTTACATTCCCTGGCTACGCTCCTGAAGCGTGTCAACGATTTCTGCCTGCAGCTCAGGAGAGATCTTCTTCCATCTTCGGTGTTTGGTGATCTCACTCTCCACAAAAGTGGCGATGTCATCGTGGTTGTCTGTCGCCTGGATTTCTATATTGGCTCCGCTATTGAATCTTTCCTTGATATCACCATCAGGCCGACTCGAAATAAAAATCTTGACGGGCCTTGAAGCATGATTCAGAAGGTAATCAAATATTTCGATTAGCACACCGCGCTTGTGCTTATCACATTCGTCCAAGGCATCGAGAATGAGGGTGGTCTTGGGGTAGAGATTAACAAATTCGAGAAGAAGACCCTTGCAAGTATCCATGCTTAGTTCGGAAGCCTTTAGTCGGGTCTGAATATGAAGTTGCCGGAGATTTTTTTGTATCGAATCCTCATCATGGGCGATAGTTGACAGTTGCCGAACAAAACTGCGTAATACTGACAACGGTTCTTGACGCTCGATCTCGTTCCGATTGCAATAGAAGAACGCTAGCCCTTCGTGATTGGGATTGCTGTTGAGAGCATCCCGGATTTCATCAATAACTCTGGAGGTAAGGTACGTTTTCCCCGCTCCGGCTATCATTGTCAATCAGCAACAAAGTATTACTCCATATATGTGAACGTCGAACACCTACGAATCCCGTGCAGCCAGAGAATGATGGAGGAGCTTGTATCCTGCCACTCTAGATAATGCTTGTGCTTCAATAGCCATTCACATGTAGATTGTGTGCGTTGTTCCTTCACAGCCTCGTGATTCATTCCATAACGAACATTAGAGATCCAGTCAAGGATTTCCAGCCGTTCCCGTTGGTCAACTTTTTCCAGAAAAGAAGAAACTCTTTCATCTGTACGGAGAATTGGCTTTTGCAAGCCCTCGAGGACTTTCTGGAGCGAACAGATGGAAATTTGTAGGTTTGCATCTACTTCTTTGCTGCGCATACGCTCGCAATTTTGGGCTTCGATTTCGACTCGCGTTTCTAGGTCCTGGCATTTGGCAAGGAAATCGGAGACCTCGCCAGGATTGATGAGTGCGTGTATGGTTCGTGTTGCAGTGTTTTTGGCGAACAATCGATGGGCGAGAGCCATTAACCGTAGGATAGCAGCATAAAGTACAACTAACGCAGCATGGAGGTTGTGCAGCACTTGTCCGGGCGTTGTTCCAGGCCCGTAGAGGATCTCGTATATTGTACAACGATTGGTGAGGTAGGTGACTTTTTCGACGCTCACGAGCAAGGCTCCCATCTGCTCGTGCTCTCCCACCGCTGCCTTTGATAGTATTTAGCAGGCTTCCTTTTACTGAGATAGGCTTATTAGTACCTGAATCAAGAATCTGACGCCTGCCCAAGGTAAACTGGCATGAACTGGGTCGAAGTTCACAACAACGTCGCCAACGGCTTTAAACGTATCCAACCAAAGGACTATCTTTTCTGCAATATCTCTTAGGATTATTTCCTTCCCTTGAAAATGGAATTTGTAGGATTTCTTTTCACATTCATCTTGCTTCGTCCTGGTCATCCTAACCAACTCTTCAATTCTTCCCGACAAGGGACGTTGAGTGGCCTGTGTAGGTTGGATATTCCGAATTGCCAGCTGTTCGTCTTCTGAGAGCGTTTGCAGTGCATCGAACCAGAGGTCCCGAGCTGAGGGCGTAGATGGCGATGATGGAGCAGCTTGGCTAGGTGCTGCAGTTGCTATGGAAGCGACGGTCCTAGATAATGTAGATGGTGTGGAAGGTGTTAGCAGGGTGACTGGGTTAGCAGACGGGGGCGGCAACGCTGGTGCGTGAACGGGCAGCGTGTTTGAAGCTCCAGAATTGGGTGCCTGCCAGTTGTTTGGAGAGGCAGAGCGGCTAGACAAAAGCTGCCTCAATCTATCTCGTTTCCTCGTACCAACGGGAAGTCCTGACATGTTGACTGACAATACGCCAGGCGTCGACGACAATTGGGCAGACGAGTGTAGCACAGGTACCTAGCAATCTTGGTCTAGATGTTTAGATCGTAGGCCTTCCTTTGAGACGGACTTTGCCATGTAAATGAATCTAAAGAAGATGACAGCCCAACATGCCAGTTGACACGGTTCTGACAGATACCTTACAACTAAGGCATTTTGTACTGGGCGCGGGGATGGGCGCAAGCTTGGGGTACTCTCTAGGGCAGCTCCGAGAACGCCTAATTCCCCACGCCCAGAAAGCTTGGGATCATTGCAGTCTGTTTAACAAGCATTTCTACAACGAATAGAAACAATTGAATTTCATATCGATTGATTGATTCTTACACCCCTCGAGCTACATAGGAAAGAGCAGGCCATCTTAAGCTCATGAGAGGAGTGTCTATGAAGCGATGTACAGGAGAAAGCTCTGGGAAGAAAACCTGCAAGCTGGTCCTTGCGTGATGGTATGCGTTATACCGAGTAGGCATGTCCTTACCAAAGGTTCCGAGATCTTTCCTCTTAATCCTGCCCGCGCCGTGTCCCGCGACACACAGGGCAGGTGGGAGAATCCTCACCTCCGCGATTTTGTGTCTCAATGTTTGTGTTTCTAAATAGCTAGAGATAACCTTTCGTGATCTTCCGCAAACCTATACTCCAGGGGCCCTTAGGTGTCCGACTAGCAGTGTTGGCGGCAGGGGTGTTTCACAGGGACGCGGGCGTAGTAGAGTGTTGCGATTCTTCCTTGGTTAGGGCTGCCGTACGTATCAGAAGTGGTAGCAGGAGACGACGTTTGGAGTCGCGCTCCAAGGATACCTCGTTAGATTCTGCCCTATGACAGATTCACATAGTACTGCGAACATGTTGACAAAGGCATCGAGGACAGATGAAGTAAAACCTTTGGGGCCATGATCAGTGTGGCTACCTTTAAATCCCCCAACGCCCACGCTCAAGTCAAGACAATCTAAGAATCATGCTTTTGCCTTTCCCTTCGCCGGTGATATGTCAACCTCGTCGTCGCTGCTGAGGAACTCATCCTCGTCATCAAACCCAGCGTATCGCCGTTCCTTAGGCTTTGCCGTTTCCTTCTTTGTGGTAATGACCTGATTCTTCAGGACCCAAATAGCGTCAACATCACCAGAAGCAGCCTCGTCCTTCAACCTCTTCATATCCTCATCGTCGAGCTCCATCGCATCCTCCTCACTGTCTTCCTCACTTGCTTCACCCGAGGCTCCGCTTCCATTGGCACTACCACCCTCCACCACCTCATCTTTCTCTTTCTCCGTCTCGATCCCAGCTCCACCCATCATAGCCCTCCTAACTGCATCCCTCACTCCCTCCCCCATCTCCTCCTTCTCCATGACCCATTCCTCACTCAATCCCTTCCCCTTCTTCCCACTCCTAATCTCCTCCTCCCGCCTCTCTGCTGCCTCAACCACCGCCTCCCACCTCTTCCTCCGTTCCTCCTTCTCCCTCCGGTCCATCTCCGGCTTGGTCGCTAGGTAAGTCGCTAGATTCTTCGCCTCCGTGATCGTCCTCAACCTCCTCCCATCAAGATTGCGGTTCGAACCGTTCTGGGCTTCTGCATTGCGCTTCTTGCGCGATGACATGCGGCCACCAGCGGCGCGAAGCTGGGAGCCGAAACCGCCTTTGCCGCCGAGGAGGGAAGCAGACAGTCGAACAGGGAAGATGGGGAGGTGCGCATCGTTGGGCTGGAGAGAGGCAAGGGTGATAATGGTTGATGGTGTGATGCGGTGGTTGGATGAGGTTGTGAGGACCAAGCGGGTCAGCGGCACATTTGTGGGCAGGACTGATGAGACATGTGTGAGGAGGTCGGATGTCGTTGTGTTAGATGGAAGGGGGATGCATATTGTCGAAGGAGATGTGCATCCAGCGAAGGTTGTCAGTAGGACGTTGGTTATTGCCATGTTGCAGGCACTTCAAACAGCTGAGACGATGCAGAGCTGGTGGAGGCAGTGACAGAGTAAAACCACACGAAGATCAGGCCCCGTCTTGACAACTGATTGTGGCAAGCAGGGTTAGGCGGTGCAATCAGGGAGGCTGAATGGTGCCGCGAATAAACGTCTTTGCGTATTGAGTCTTGGTAGATCCTAGCCTGTGCTTGTTGATGCCTCTAACTGCAACGGTGGCTGATAGAGGCGTCAATGGCGTCAACGAGCCCACTAGCTTAACGCCTATCCCTACCTATCCGAAGGGTCTCCCAAGTCCCCACGGGTATTTCGTAAAGAGCTTCCTTCCAAGACCTTACGTCTTTCGGTTGAGATCGCATTAATGTTGTGCTTTCCAACTTCACTACTCTTGTTCGAATACATATGGCTTAATCGACTGTAAATGATAGCAGGCTTTCCATTTCAACTCAGAATCTTCCGTCCACGCTACGAGCCGCATTGTGGTCCGCACCCTCTTTTCAATGTTGCCGAGAAGTAGGGGAGCTTCGAGCCATTTCGGGACGAGTCTTGATCGAATCATCCAGAGATCCAAGACGCGAATGAATATGTCCCGGAGGTTTTAATTCTGCTGCAGCGGAACAAGTTTCGTCAATGGCATGCGTGTGAATCTCTCTCAGGAGGTACCCTCAGCAGCAGAAATGCGGTGGAAAAAGGAAGAGAGATTGCAAAAATAGCTCAGAGGCGTTCGTTCCGAAGAGCCTGAGGAGTGTTGCTCGACTTCACAAAAGGGCGGGAACATCTCCCTTTGACAGTGTGGAATCTCCCTGGCATGCGACAACAATACGCGTTCCATATCGACTTCAGTATATGGCAGAAAGTTGAAAAAGAGCCAAACATCTCGTGGCTTGTAGATCTCGCACCTTCCGGTGAGATTACTCGAAGTGGCACTCGAGTTATAGGCCTCTTACATGCTGGAGGCATGGCCAAAACTCGCACTCCTGCAGACCATGTAGACGCATTACACTCTCAACCACGAGCAAAGAAAATGATAGCCGAGTATCTAGTCTATGTGATTCTACTGTGCTATGCTTAGGAGGAGATGCCGAAGGTTGTCAATGCCACAACGCTCTTCCCGAGTTCCTCGCTATGCAAATGCTCTTCCAGTCATTTTTTTTCACTTTGATGCAATATCTCTATATACAGTCTGATTCTTTCTCTGTTATCAGTCTACTCGTCACCTATCTCTGGTCAACCACCCCTTCTAACATCCACCGTAGGATCCGTTTAGTATTGTCTAGCAGCCGCCTGACAAGCCTTCAACTGATCCAAATACCACCCGCAAATCGTCATGTTGCCCTGATTCTCGTCCATGCACAGCGTGAAGCTCTTGACATTCTCCGCACACGGACCTGCCTGCTGTTGCTGCTGCTGGGTAGTGCTTCCATAACCTCCCTGCGCATTGTAGAGACCGTTGTCCATAGGCTGCGAATAGGCGTTCTGTGCCGGTTGCTGGTATTGGTCTTGTGCTGCTGGTGCCTCTGGCTGAGCCGAGGAACCGCCACCGAACCAGCCGCCGATGGCGTGGCCGATTGAAGACCCAACTGCTACACCGCTGTATAATGGGAAAATCCCCCCGTTAGCAAACTTCTGCAGGAGGAGGCGTCGTTAGTGGCGACTTACGCAGCTGTACTGGCCATCTGCCCAAACAATCCTGGACCCTGCTGTGTAGCGGTTGGGTTCGCTTGAGTCTGACCTGGAGCAGTCGTCGACATCGGCCGCTGTTGTTGTGTTGGCCCAGTTGTTCGTGGTTGAGGAGCTGGGGCAGTGGGCCGAGAGGGAGCGCTGGGAGCCCGCGCCGGGGCGGAACGGCCACCGCGAGAACGAGGCATCTTTCGTCGTTGCTTTGTGGATAGTTCAAATAGTTTTGCCGTAGATACTGGAGCTTGAGGCGGACTTGAGGCTTCCGAGATGCTTTGTTGATCTTTGAAGACAATGGCAACGAATGAAATAAACTTAACTAGCTCCGTTGAGCATGGGCCTCGGTTACGGCTGGCAATCTACCCGGCTTTGATTCACGAGAACTTTCGATGCTTCAATTTTGCATATCAGAGAATCTCTGTTTTTCAACTACCAAAAACTACAGGAAGAGAAGATGCCTTCGGCCTGTGCACCGCACAAGCAACACAGTGTAAGAAATCACAATTTGATCTCGCCAACAACCTTAGAATCAGCTGTGCCTTGAATGCCAGCTGGCCAGTTCCGTCAAGACCTGAGCTCTGTCCCCAACGAATCAATGTCCAAATCATCTTTGGCCTTTTGACTTGCCAATTCTCATACACCTAGTTACGCGGGTGGAGGAGGTGGAGGGTAGTCAGACGAGGGCGGTGGTGGAGGAGCGTCGTTGGACGGTGGAGGTGGTGGAGGGCCATCACTTGGCGGAGGCGGTGGTGCACCAGCGTATTGCTGCAAGAAAGAGCTGAGTCCTGGTGGAGCTGCTGGTGGTGGTGCTCCATAACCAGCGCCCTGATCGTACCCAGGATACGCACCATACCCATAAGCAGGTTGACCAACTGGAGGCGGTGGGGGTGGTGCCTGTTGGTGCCATGGTGCAGCACCACTGCCAGGAGGACCACCATAGCCGCTGTAGCTGTCACCACCACGACCGGCACTTGCCCATGGAGGAGGTGCAGATCCGCCATGGTCGCGAGATCCATAGTCGTCACGATCGAATCGATCTTGTTGCCAGGGAGCCGTAGCACCTGTAGGTTGTCTTTGCCATGGTTTGAGGTCACGATCGCCCCCATAAGAATCTCCCTGGTCGTACATGCCAGGGCCTGCTTCGATACGTTGAGGTGCCTCGCCGTTACCAGCAGGAGCTCCATTCAGCTCTTGCATTAGTTGCTATATATCGCGTAAGCGGTTGTTCGTCAGTATGGGGAATATTGGGAATGCTTACCTCCATCTCGCGATCAACAGCATCACCACCACCAAGTCGTCGTTGCGGAGGTGCTCCAGGAATGTTGTTGCGAGCATCCGAGCCTCGCTGCCTGTCTGGACAATCTCTCGCCATATGACCAGCATTTCCACAAACGCGACAGATGATATTGGCTGTGAAGTTGCGCTGCTCGGGGCAGTCGTATTTCCGATGTCCGATTTGGCCACCTAGACGGTGTGTCAGCCTATGACAACGTAAATATCCGCGTAGCTTACAGTTTTGACAGGCCTGGTTCTCGTCGTCACGGAGTGTGCCGTTCAAGGCGGCGAGCTCGCGCAGCTGGTTGCGCTTGAGTTCGTTTTGACCTTCGGGGATGGAAGCCGCGGTCTCGATGACGTTGTGGATCAATTTCTTTGCTTTGTTGACTTTCTCTTCCGTGTCTGCCATGATCAAGCAATGAAGGTCTTCTTCCTGGTTGCTGGTGTGAGCTGCATCAGATCGACCCTTGCCTTCCTTGACAGAGCCTTTTCCACGAATGGCGATCTTTGCGCCAGATTCTGTTTCCATTTTCTTCAAGGTATTGCCACGAGGTCCGATGAGTAGTCCAACTTTAGTACGAGTAAAAGCTAAGTGTTAGTCTTTGTATCATCAAACGTTATGCACGATTTAAAGCAAAGTTGATGTTAGTGGTGGAACAAAAATGAGAAGTATTGGTTGCAGTAATGGAACTGCATTACTGGTAGAGGTGTGCATGAAAAAAAACCAAACAAAGAAAAGAAGTGGTAGAGTTAGAGGGTTAGTTATCGTACTGAAGTTAATCTCGGGATAGTCATTGACAGGCACATAGACCTTCTCCTGAGTCTTCGTTGGGCGCCTGTAATCAGAAGGTGGGTGATAGTTAGGAATTATCTTCATAGCTTTTTCGATCTGTCTGTGGCGTTCGTCCTCAAGACGCTTGCGGTAACGGTACTCGCGAGTGTTGACACGTCGGCCGAAATTGTCATATTGAGGTGGAGGCGACGGGGACCTAGAAAATGACTTAGCAAAGTTTGCAGTGGCACGAAATCATTGTGGGAAGGACTCACCTGTCACCGTCGGCGGGCACAACATCGTTGATTCTGAGCTTTTGGCTGATCTCTTCAATACGCAAGTGGAGTGTGTATGCCTCGAGCTGTTCCGAAGTCATATTCGCTTGGATCATGGTGGGAAGGCCCATGAGGCCGGCTGCCTTGTTCTCTACCGCTTCACCCCATCGGTTGCGCTTCTTGCGTCGCTTGACGCCATCTTCCTGTACATCAGCTGCTAATGGGTTAGTGAGAGCTCCACATGTTAGTTTGATGGGACAAATACCTCTGGCAGGACTACGACCGCGTTTGTAGCTCGAATCAGCCATTCCATCGGAAGATGGAGAGGGAACGTAGCCAGCATCTTGCGCACCGCCATCATCGCCGCCGAAACGACGACGGGTCCCAAGTGGGATGTTGTTCGAACCAGTAATTCCTTGACTCCGCCACGACATGATGGCGATGATACTTGTCGTTGATTGCTTTGAATGTGGAAAAAAGTTGCGAAGGCAAAGGGGGGAGTTTCTTGGAGAAATAACTGCGGACGAATGGTCCTCAAAAATCACGCTAGTTGCTAGCGGCTCTCAATTTTCACGTGACATTGGGCGGCAAGTTCTGGCTGCACGATTAAATTGTGCACGAGGGTGAGGTCTACGTTTACATACGTGTAGAGCGCTTCTACAGTTGTCGACGAACGATCGAGAGAAACTGATATCGGGGCCACGCCCAGACTTATATTGTTCTTTATCAAAGCAGTCTTGCCAGACTGAACCGTAACGAGCGACTTCCCAGCCCTCCTGATAGATGATGCTACCATGAAGAGGCATTTTCGTCCGAGAAAGCATAAAGGCAGTAAAGTATAGTATGAAAATAGTCGGCCCGCGCATGCAGCTCACAAGTGCTCTATCATGGGTATCTTCCAACGCCGGTAGCCCTGTCCTACCCCGAAAAATTTCATGCAAGCAAGGCCGTAGTGTAGACAGATGAAGTTGAGAACGAGAAGTCATGGGAAGAACGAAGGTCA
>Ga0335072_10016352_pt1 | contig 10521 bp, 10 predicted proteins | sample Lox_Sample_21_FD_206725 | JGI IMG/M metagenome (GOLD analysis project Ga0335072, IMG submission 206725) | Soil microbial communities from Loxahatchee National Wildlife Refuge, Florida, United States - Lox_Sample_2.1 | ecosystem: Environmental > Terrestrial > Soil > Wetlands | place: USA... | reverse complement strand
CGATGCCCAGCCGCTCGGCGGAGTCACCGACGTCCAAGTGTTGGCGACGGGATCATAAATCGCGCCCTTGGTCGTCCAGGCATCGTTACCCAGGTTGTATTCGCCGCCTTCAGCGATATACCGTCCGTCAGGCAGTACCGCCGATCCGAAATAAAGTGGTCCGTAGCCCGAGGGCATAGTCGCAACTTGCGTCCAAGTCCCGTTGGCGTAGCTGCCGGTGGAGCTCGGGCACAGCGTCCACCAGTTACCCCACGTTCCGTTGTTACCGCTCTCGTCGTGCACCAGAACGCAACCGTTGGTCAGCAGAGCCATTGCACCGGCGCCGATGTTCGGTACGTTCTGCACAGGTGTCCAGGATTGCGCGCCGGCAGCTATCGCTGTACACACGGCAATCATGGCGATTCCAAGCATTCGCAAAAGCTTCATGTTTCTCCTCAATTTTCAGTTTGTCTGAAAGGCGGGTGTCGATGCAGAGTCGTCGGCCGAAACGGAGCGTGGCCACCGACGCACATCTCTACTCAGCAACAGCTTTGGAAAGTTACTTCGAAATGTTGTGAGAAGTCAATCGGGAACTCGCGAATACTATGCGTGTAGTAGGTTAAATTCCAGCTCCCGGAAAGTGCCTTCCCATGTTTTTGCAGCTGGCCGGCGTGGCAAGTACATCGTGGGACGGTGCTTACGTGGGTGCCCGCCCGTGAGTGGCTTCCGTGCCTACCCTCGCGACATGTGCCTTGTGTCGGAACTTTTGCTTTGTGAATAGGCACAAATAGGCACAAAGGAGTCTGCAGCCTTACTCTTGGGGAATTTGCCCCGATTTAAATAGTACCGACGTGGTACTATATGCATCTAAGGGCATAGAACAACAAGAAATGATTCGATTTTCCAAGCTTACCGATTACGGGCTGGTGCTGATGACCGTCATGGCGCGGAACAAAGCAACCACGGTCCACACAGCACGTGATCTCTCTTCGGTTTCGCGTCTGCCGCTGCCCACCGTGAGCAAGTTGCTCAAGCAGCTTCTACAAAGCGGGCTGTTGAAGTCGCATCGCGGTATCAAGGGCGGATACGGATTGGCCAAAGAAGCCAACGAAATATCGGTTGCCGAGATCGCGCAGGCCATCGAGGGCCCGATTGCGCTGACCGAATGCAGTATCGATGCCACGGGCCTTTGTGATCTGGAGCGCTCCTGCCCGATTAAGTCGAATCAACGCATCATTAGCCAAGTGATGAGGGGCGCGCTGGAGAAGGTGGCGTTATCCGATCTGATACAGCCGCTGCAGCTAACCGCAATTCGCGACGTGCACGGCAGGATGGTACCGACACTTGTGCATTTATCCGGGAGAGTTCAATGAGTTCGAGCGTTAATACGATTCAGGATCTGGCGAACCGCGAATACAAGTGGGGCTTCGTCACCAATATTGAAGAAGAGCGCGTCCCTAAGGGTCTGAACGAAGACACCGTTCGCCTGATCTCGGCCAAAAAGAACGAGCCGCAGTTCATGCTGGACTGGCGGTTGAAGGCGTACCGTTATTGGGCGTCGCAGGAGGCAAAGCACGCCGAGCCCAAGTGGGCGAACGTTCACTATGCGCCGATCGACTACCAGGCCATTACCTATTATTCGGCGCCCAAGCAGAAGCCACAGCTGGAGAGTCTGGACCAGCTCGATCCCGAGATCTTGCGCACCTACGAGAAGCTGGGTATTCCGCTGGCTGAGCAGAAGATGCTCGCCGGCGTGGCCGTCGATGCCGTCTTCGACAGCGTTTCGGTGGCGACGACATTCAAAGAGAAGCTCGCCGAAGCGGGCGTTATCTTCTGTTCATTCTCCGAGGCCGTGCAGAAATATCCCGAACTGGTGCAGAAGTGGCTGGGCTCGGTTGTGCCCTACACCGACAACTTCTTCGCGGCCTTGAACGCCGCCGTCTTCAGCGACGGGTCCTTTGTATACGTGCCAAAAGGCGTGCGCTGCCCGATGGAGCTGTCCACCTACTTCCGCATCAACGCGGCGGAGACGGGGCAGTTCGAGCGCACGCTGATCGTTGCCGACGAAGGCGCGTCCGTCAGCTATCTGGAAGGCTGCACCGCCCCTATTCGCGATGAGAATCAGCTTCACGCCGCTGTGGTTGAGCTAGTCGCGCTCGACAATGCGACCATCAAGTACTCGACCGTGCAGAACTGGTATCCCGGCGACAAAGAAGGCAAGGGCGGAATCTACAACTTCGTCACCAAGCGCGGCAAATGCCAGGGCGTGAACTCCAAAATTTCGTGGACGCAGGTTGAGACCGGCTCGGCGATCACCTGGAAGTATCCCGGCTGCATTTTGCAGGGCGACAACTCGGTGGGCGAGTTCTACTCGGTGGCTCTGACCAACAACTATCAGCAGGCCGATACCGGAACGAAGATGATCCACATCGGCAAGAACACGAAGAGCACGGTGGTGTCGAAGGGCATCTCCGCCGGCCATGGGCAGAACACGTATCGCGGACTGGTGAAGATCCTGAAGGGTGCGACCGGCGCGCGTAACTACACGCAGTGCGACTCGCTGCTGATCGGCGACCAGTGCGGTGCGCACACGTTCCCCTATATCGAGGTCAAGAACTCGACCGCGCAGATGGAGCACGAGGCATCGACGTCGAAGATCGGTGAGGACCAGATGTTCTATCTGCGGCAGCGCGGATTGAAGACCGAAGACGCGGTTTCGATGATCGTGAACGGATTCTGCAAGCGCGTGTTCCGCGAGCTCCCGATGGAGTTTGCCGTCGAGGCACAGAAGCTGCTGAGCGTAAGCCTGGAAGGCAGCGTCGGGTAAAAGCCCGAAGGGCGGCATTTGTTTTAGCCGTGGGGGTTAGCCCGTGGTGAGCGAGGCGGCCGCCCCCGCTCAGGATGGCACGGGAAAAATAATCAGGACGAAATAACGCATGAGCTTACTGGAAATCAAAAACCTGCACGCCAATGTTGGCGTCAACGAGATCCTCAAGGGTATCGACCTGACGGTCAATCCCGGCGAGGTGCACTCCATCATGGGTCCGAATGGCTCGGGCAAGAGCACGCTGGCGCAGGTGCTGGCGCGCCGCGAGAGCTACGACGTCACTGGTGGTTCCATCACTTACAACGGCAAAGACTTGCTGGAGATGAAGGCCGAGGATGCCGCCTGCGAAGGCGTCTTCCTGGCGTTTCAGTATCCGGTTGAGATTCCCGGCATCAGCAATGCGTACTTTCTGCGTTCGGCGCTGAACGCGGTGCGCAAGTTTCACGGCGAAGATGAAATGGACGCCATGGACTTCCTGCCGATGCTGCGCGAGAAGTTGAAGCTGCTGGACATGGATGATCGCATGATGAACCGCTCGGTGAACGAAGGTTTCTCCGGCGGCGAGAAGAAGCGCAACGAGATTTTGCAGATGGCCGTGTTGCAGCCGAAGCTGGCGATCCTGGACGAGACCGATTCCGGTCTCGACATTGACGCGCTGAAGGTTGTAGCCAAAGGTGTGAACGCGATGCGCAGTCCGGAGCGGTCGTTCGTGGTGGTGACCCACTATCAGCGGCTGCTGAATTACATCGTGCCCGATTACGTGCATGTGCTGATGAACGGTCGCATCGTGCGTTCGGGCGGACCGGAACTGGCGCTGGAGCTGGAAGAGACCGGCTATGGCGAGTTGGAACGCGAAACGACGACTGCGTGATTGAGGACTACATAGATCGTGATTACCGCTAGCGAACAATTGGAAAGTTACCTGGAAAACTTTGACCGCTTCCAGAAAACAGCCGTTGGCCAAGATGCCGGCTGGCTGCGCAAGCTGCGCGAGGATGCATTTGCGCGCTTCTGCGAAGTCGGCTTTCCGACGACTCACGACGAGGACTGGCGCTTCACTAACGTCTCCGCGATAGCAAAGACTCCGTTCCAACTCGCCGGCGAAGCTCCGGTAACTAAGGAACAGCTCACGGCTTACAAACTTCCCGGGGCGGCCTGCCAGTTCGTGTTCGTCAACGGCCGCTTCGCTTGCGAGTTGTCAACCGGTAAACTTCCTGCGGGCGTTCGCGTCAGCAGCCTGGCTGATGAGATCAACGCCGATCCTGCTGTCCTCGAAGCGTACCTTGGCCGTTATCTCGACACGCAGCGCGACGCGTTCGCAGCGCTGAATACCACATTTCTGAACGACGGCGGCTATGTCCACATCGGTAAAGGGAAGGTGCTGGAGGAGCCGATCCATCTGCTCTTCGTCTCGACCGCTAACGATGCGCCGTTGATGACCCATCCGCGCACCCTGATTGTTGCGGAAGAGGGAAGCCAGATCGCGGTCGTCGAAGATTATGTTTCGCTAAGTGACGGGATCGCCTTCTCGAATACAGCGACGGAGCTGGTCGCAGGCGAAAGCGCCGTGGTCTCGCATTACATGCTGGAGCGCGAGCATACGGACGCGTTTAATATCTCAACACTGCGCATCCAGCAAGCGCGCAGCGCGAATGTTGCGACGCATTCCATCCTGCTCGGCGGCGGGCTGGTGCGGAACAACGTGCATCCGGTGTTGGCGGGCGAAGGCGGCGAGTGCCTCATCAACGGCCTATTCATTGGCACCGGCAAGCAGCACCTCGACAATTACATGCTGGTGGAGCACGCGCAGCCGCACTGCGGCAGCCGTCAGTTCTATAACGGCATCCTCGACGATCACGCGCACGGAGTTTTTCACGGCCGCATCATTGTTCATAAGGATGCGCAGAAAACCGATGCCAAACAGACGAATCGCAACCTGCTGCTCTCGGATGATGCGCAAATCGATACCAAGCCGCAACTGGAGATCTACGCCGACGACGTGAGATGCACGCACGGCGCAACCATCGGGCAGATCGAGGAGAATGCGCTGTTTTATCTGCGCTCGCGTGGCATCGATGAAGGTTCGGCGCGCAAGCTGTTGCTGCTGGCGTTCGCCAACGAGTGCCTCGATCGCATGAAGGAAGAGTCGGTACGAAGCTATCTGGAGCGCCTGATCAATGGCCATCTGTTTGGCATGGCGCACACTTCGCCGCAACCGTCTGCCGGCAGCGGTGGCGTGGGGAACTGGGAGGAGGTTGGATAGAAATGGCAGTAAACAGTGTGCCGTTTGAGCTTCACCCGCCAATGGACCGGGGAGGCATCACGAGCTACGGCGTTGAGGAAGTTCGCCGCGACTTTCCCATCCTCCAGCAGCAGGTGCACGGGCATCCGCTGGTGTATCTGGACAATGCTGCGACCTCGCAGAAACCGCGCGCGGTAATCGACGCCATCGCCCACTATTACGAGCGCGGCAACGCCAATATTCACCGCGGCGTGCACTACCTCTCCGAGCATGCTACCAGCGAGCATGAGGCCGCGCGTCGCACCGTACAGGCGTTTCTGAACGCGACGGACAAGCGCGAGATCATCTTCGTACGCAGCGCGACCGAAGGCATCAACCTGGTCGCTCAAACTTACGGGCGCGTACATGTCAACGCCGGCGATGAGGTGCTGATCACTGCGATGGAGCACCACTCCAACATCGTGCCGTGGCAGATACTGTGCGACGAAAAGCGCGCTCACCTGCGCGTCCTGCCGATCAACGAGCGCGGCGAGCTCCGCCTGGACGAGCTGCCGAAACTGCTCACGGCGAAAACAAGAATCTTCGCGTTCACCCATGTATCGAATGCGCTGGGCACGATCAATCCGGTGAAGCAGATGATCGAGATGGCGCACAGCCGCGGCGTCCCCGTGATGATCGACGGCGCACAGGCCGCGCCGCATATCAGGGTCGATGTGCAGGAACTCGATGCGGATTTTTACGCCTTCTCCGGGCACAAGGCTTACGGACCGACCGGCATTGGCGTGCTCTACGGCAAGCGCGATCTGCTGGAAGCGATGCCGCCGTATCAGGGCGGCGGAGACATGATCCGCTCCGTCACGTTTGAGAAGACGCTGTACAACGATCTGCCGCACAAGTTCGAGGCGGGCACGCCGGACATCGCCGGCGCGATCGGCCTCGGGGCGGCGCTGAATTACGTCGAGCGCTTGGGCATCGGAAACATCGCGGCGCATGAGCATGATTTGCTGGTGTACGCGACCGAAGCCCTGCTGGCAATCGACGGCGTGCGCATTATCGGAACAGCGGCGCAAAAAGCCGCGGTGATCTCGTTTGTGATCGAGGGCATTCACCCGCACGATGTGGGAACGATTCTCGATCGCGAAGGCATCGCCGTACGCACCGGACATCACTGTGCGCAGCCGGTAATGCAGTTCTTCCGCGTGCCGGCGACGGCTCGCGCATCCTTTGCGCTGTACAACACGCGGCAAGAAATCGACGCGCTGGCCAAAGGCATCGAAAAGGTGAAGGAGGTTTTCGCCTGATGTCCGAACTGCGCGAACTCTATCAGGATGTGATCCTGGAGCACAGCAAGGCGCCAAGAAACTATCGTGAACTGCAAGGCGCGAATCACAAAGCCGAAGGCTACAATCCGCTGTGCGGCGATCACTTCACCGTCTATCTTGATGTCGAAGGCGACAAGATTCAGGATGTCAGCTTCCAGGGATCAGGCTGCGCCATCTCGAAGGCATCGGCCTCGATGATGACGCAAAGCGTGAAGGGCAAGAGCAGGGAAGACGCGGAGAAGATCTTCGAGCAGTTTCACAAACTCGTAACCGGCGCGGCAAACGGCGACCGCGATGCGCTGGGAAAACTGGCAGTATTTGCCGGCGTGTCGGAGTTTCCGGTACGCGTAAAATGCGCGACTCTGGCCTGGCACACGCTGCAGGCGGCGCTCGAAGGCAAGCAGGACTCTGTAACGACCGAATAGCAGATTATGCACATGGGTGTTGCCATCACGTTAAGTCGCGCGTGCGACGTCATCGAAATCCCCAGTGGCATCAAGGGATCGCTGGCCCAGGGTTCGGTCGTACGCATCATGCAGTCGCTGGGCAGTAGCTATACCGTCACCGGCGGTCAGTATGGTGCGATGTATCGCATCGACGCGCGCGATGCTGATGCACTCGGGCTGCCGACTTCGGAGGCTACTCCCGAATCCGAGCAGAAGCCGTTCAGCGAGCAGCTTGTCTGGGATGAGCTGAAGACCATCTTCGATCCGGAGATTCCGGTTAATGTCGTCGATCTGGGACTAATTTACGAGTGCAAAATTTGCGATGGCGAGGGGGGCGGCCACAAGCTTGACGTGAAGATGTCGATGACTGCGCCCGGTTGCGGCATGGGCAACGTGCTCAAAGCTGATGTGGAGAGCAAGCTGGCGCGGCTGCCGGATGTTAAGGAAGTTAATGTCGAGATCGTGTTCGATCCGCCGTGGAGCCCGGCGCTTATGACCGAGGCAGCGAAGCTGCAGCTGGGCTTTGACCTGGATTACGGTGCGGAATCGGCGGGATTTCCTATGATCCGCTGAAGCGCTGCTAGAACTCCCGATAGTTCAGCAGACCCGCTCCGATCAGCACGAAACACACCGGCCAGATCCATGCGGCGTAGGCGCGGTCCTTGGACGACGGCAATCGTAATTCCAGCCACCGCGACCAGCCCGCCATTACTCCGACTACCGCCATCGGCGTGTGACTCAGCTCGGCCATGGTTTCTTCCCGCACGTTGCTGGTATCGTGCGAGTGGGTGAGAAGCAGCGCAGCGCCGACTGCGCAGAGCAGCGGAAAAATCAGCGGCAGGAACCCTTCCCGTGACGGATTGCGGCGCACGCGCAGCTCAAAGATGGCGAATGCGATACAGAGCAGCGCCGCGGCGCGATGCTGGAAGATCTCCGGATCGGCGAAAGTGGACCAGAAACTCTTCGGCCCAAGCGGCCAACATTCGGGATCGCCGCGCAAAAAAATAAAGATGCCGATGCCGATCATCAGCAGGGGCCAGTACTCGGCCCACGGCGCGCGGCCGGTGCGCGCCAGGAGAGCGAAAATTCCCATCGCCAACACGATCAACCCCATCCAGTGGTGGTTGTACTCGGACCATCTCATGTCATTCAGCACACGTACCGAGATCGGCGAACCTTCGCTAGTGTAGCTGATGATGCGGCGTGTCGGATCTTCTGCGGAAACCACCTGCCCGGGATGGCGCGTGGAAAGAGCCGCCGCCGGCGGGCTCGTCAGCAGCGGCCAGACAGGATGGTAGCGTGCCCAAATGTGCGATGGCAACACGGTGTCATTAGGCAGATCGACAGCCGGGGGCTGTGCCGTCATCGAGGCGGCGGAAAGAATGATAGTAATCCCGATGCCGACCTCGACCTCGACCAGCCGGCGAAGCCGCGGAATGACCTGGTCCGGTCCCTGCCTGCGCAGCATCAGGAAGTTGATTCCCCCAAGCGCCAGCATCGCCAGCAGCATCGTAACCTTGGCCAGAAGCATGAGGCCATAAGACGTTCCCACTAGCGCGTCGAGGGAGCCGACATACGCCACGCTCATGCACACGCCGCTGCCGACCAGCACAATCACGCTGATCAATGCCAGTTGCGAGAAGCGCCGCGTGAGGTACCACTGCGTTGCGCGCTCGCGGTTGACATACAAGGCGACCAGCAGGAAGGGCAGGCCGCCAATCCAGAAGCCAGTCGCACTTACGTGCAACGCGGTAAGGATGATCAGCGGAACACGACCGGAAATGCGCGAAGCCGCGTGATCGGTCATCACTGAAGCGCCGAAGACAATCAGCACGAAGAATGGCAACAGCCAGGCGGTGTACCGGCCATGGATGCGCGAGACGATCGCACATCCCATAGCGGCAACCAGCATGATGCCGCCGGCGATAAAAAATGTTGCTCCGGTAGCCTCTTTGAATGGGATTGCGGCAGATGCCATCAGGACTGCCGTGTTCACGTAGAGGTACAGGACCTGCACGACGACCAGACCGATGGCAGAGAAGCCGAACCAGCGCATCGTGAAGTTCTGCACCCCGCGCAGGTCATCAGCGGAGATCTCCGCACTGGACCGTGCGATCCAGTAGCGAAAGACGAGGCCGCCCAGCAGCAGCGACTCGCCCACCAGCGTGCCGGCGCTCAACACGACCGCGAGGTAATCGAAGATGTCGACGAGTTTCAGCACGACAGCGGTTACTTGACCGTGAAGTCAACCTCACCGTTGCTCATGTGTCCGTCGGAGGCTAGCGCGCGCCATTGCAGCTTATAGGCGCCCGGTTTCACGCCCGTAGCCTGCGTCTCCAAAATGTCGGGAGCCGTCTGCTTGGGAGCGGGCAAATCGACACTCTTTCCATCGGAAGAGACCAGCGTCAGGCGGGAGCGCTTGCCGTCGACGCGGACGTTAAACCGCAGCCAGATAGGGACGTTAGGACCGGTTACGCTGGCGTTCGAGGCAGGTTTGGATTGCATCAGGACAGCATGTGCCCACAGGGGCGTCGTAATGCCCGTCAGCGCGATGAGGAAGAGCAAGTAAAGTGCGGGCCCTTGCAAAGCACGGCGCAATGTACACACCTCCAAGGTGGCGTTGGGTGATTTCGAAAATGAAAAGGTGAAACTTCAGAATACTATCTTCGGAGTCTCTGCTCAATCATCAAGCTGCAAGAACGCTTGTCAAATCAGGCACACAAAAGAAGACATCGCTGCTGTCTAAGCTTGAATTAGGAGAATTTTTCGGATCAACAACATTCGCAGGGATCTCCACGCAGCGCGCGTCTCGCTTCGATGCAAATGAACGGAACCGCGATCAGCGCTGCTAAGGGATCGATCCAGTGCAGACCAAATATGGCGTTGGCGGCGAGCCCCGCAAGGCTGATCGCCGCGAGATAAGCGCACATTGCCGATTGGACCGCATCAGCCGCCAAGGCTCGATTGTCGATCACATAAGCCACTCTTCGCTTTGCCCTGCTCAGAACCGGCATGACTATGAGTGCGGCCGTGGTAATGGCGATGCCAACCCAGCTGGTTTCCGGTCGGACTTTGAGCGCGAGAGCAGTCACCGATGTCGCCGTCACCAATCCGGCGAGCAGTAGAAGGAGCACCCCCGACCAGCGAGCTGCCCGCCTGACATCCAGGGTAAATATCGGCGAGAACTGAAAAAGTACAACGCCGGCGGAGAGCAACTCGACCAGACTGTCGGAGCCAAATGCTAAGAGGACCGGACTGCGAGCTTCCCACGACGCGGCCAAGGCGATGCCGCATTCGACCAGCATCCAGAGAATCGTAATAACCTGCAATCTGACAATGTGAGAAGGTTGCGTCATCCCGAATCACCGCTCCAGCGCCCGTTAGTGTTCCTCGCCGGCGTCGCGCTTTCGACTGTGCAATCCTACGAGCCGGCTGATCAGCAGTGCCGGATACATGATGCCGATGATGGACTCAATCATGGCTAAAGCGCGCGCGTGCGGCAGCCAGGGAACGATATCGCCATAGCCGGTGGTCGTCAAAGTCACAAAGCTGAAGAACGTGTATTCAGTAGGGCTGAGCTGTTTGCCGGGCTCGATAGTGTCACGAAACGAGCCGGGCACCAGGTGGCCGATCAGCATGTATGCCAGCCCGAAAGTCAGGCCGATCAACATGTAGGCCGAAACGGCGCCGGCCAAGGTATCAGTG
>Ga0335072_10016350_pt1 | contig 10522 bp, 8 predicted proteins | sample Lox_Sample_21_FD_206725 | JGI IMG/M metagenome (GOLD analysis project Ga0335072, IMG submission 206725) | Soil microbial communities from Loxahatchee National Wildlife Refuge, Florida, United States - Lox_Sample_2.1 | ecosystem: Environmental > Terrestrial > Soil > Wetlands | place: USA: Florida... | reverse complement strand
TCGCGGTAGAGCCGCAGATCAGAGAGAAGCGGCTGCGAATGAGCGAAGACTGTCGCGTCCAGGGCAACGCACGTCTGCGACGCCTGCGTTGGCGTCCCGATGATGGGCCGCTCGTATCGGAAGTAACGGACGTCGGCAACCGCGACTACCAGTATCAAAACTCCTGCGCCCCAAAGTTTCATTGCGGATTCCGCTCCGGACCACGCAGGTTCAGCCAGTCCTTCTGATAGACAAAGCTGACGGCAAGCAGCAGCGCTCCCAGTCCAAGGAAGCTGACGATACGGTAGCCCTGACTCAACTGGCTCACGTCCACCAGAAAAACCTTGGCAATGGAGATGGCGAGCAGAATCAACGCCTGCCAGCGCAGGAACGCCGATCGCCTCCAGAAACCCAAGGCAAGCTGGATCGCACCAAAGATCATGAACAACGCCGAATAGGTGAACTGTGCGTACATGCGGTATTCGCGCATCACCGCCCAATCTCCGGTATAGCGCACAAACCACCAGTAATTGTGAATCTCCCATCCGATAGCCACCAGGATGAGGGCGTTCATGATCAGAAAGGACAGGACGGCGATCGAGCGCCAGGGCAACAGAAGTTCACGCTCGTCGCCGTCCTCGGTCTGATACCCGAGTCGTGCGGCAAACGCGAAGACTACGATGCCGACCAAATAAGTGCCGAACCTCTGGTTGAAGAGCACCGTGGCCGACGTCGAAGGATGAATAACAATCAATGCTCCCAGTCCGAGAAGCAACGCAATCAGTGCCAGCCCGCGCAGCAGGGGTGATGCCACTCTCCGGGCCAGCCATAACAGCGCCCCTCCTTCGACGAGCCATCCTACCGTGATCCACCTGCCGTGCGCCTTGAGCGGAATCGCAATAGTAAGAAACGCGACCGCGATTGTCAGATGCAGCGCGGAAAGAGCAGCTGGATTAGACTGGAACGCTCGCCGGCTCGGCAGCCGCAAGACCAGCAGATAGAAGGCGCCGAAGGCAACGGCGACCCATGGCTGAGCCCACACCGCACCCGTCGACTGCAGCATTGCGTAGAACCCTAGAAATCCAAGAGCGGCGTTCAGCAGAGGTAACCCAACGATCGCGAGGCTATCCGCCCTCGATAGTGATTCACCTCTGTCCGGCAAGCGTACCAGTAGAGGTGCGAATGCAAAGATAAGAAAGAAGACTGACAAAAAGAATGCTGTTCGTCCAAACTGTGCGTCGGAATAGAACCGGATGGACCATCCTAGAAAGAAGAGCACAGTTCCGGTGAATGCTCCGAAGAGCAGCCTCGACCACGGGCGAAGCACCACCAGCACCAGCACTGCGACATTCAGCAGCAACAGATAGCTGAAGAGCGTAACTTCATGGTTCTCTCCATTGGAGAGCAGCAGCGGCGTGCTGAACCCGCCAACAATCGCATACAAAGCCAGCAACTCGGAATCCTGCACCCAGCACATGTAGCCATTGAATGCAGTGATCACGATCATCGCCCCAAAGGCGAACGAACTCGAAACCAGCGCGAAGAGCCCATACGCGGCCCATAGCGACAGGTAAAGAATGCCGCTGCCGAGAGCCTTCAGAGAATAGGAGAACCCCGCAAAACCGCGGCTGCGAAACCGTTCCGACCAGCCGATCAAAGCGGCGCCGGCAATCAATCCGATGATCACCCGTCCCGCGGGCCCAATCCAGTGATTGTCAATCGCAAGCTTGAGGAACCACGCCATTCCGATCAGTACGGCGAGAATGCCGACCCGGTTAAACCACTGCGAACCAATACGGCTCTCGAGAGAGCGGTCGACCTTGGCCGAAGCAATAGCCGGATCCAATGATGCGGGTAGGGCAACTGGAATCGCCGGCTCTGCAGGAAGCGGCGATGGCAAGGGTCCTTGCAACGACATCTCCGGGAGATTATGCGGTGCCCCGCAACTTTCTTCATCGATGGCGATGCCTTGCCTGCGCAGCGCAGCCTCCAGACGCAGCACGCGCGCGCGAAGATCGGCAATCTGCTCCTCAGGGCTGCCGGAAGAATCAGGATCCATCGCTGTTAACTCTACCAATCAACTCGGAGGCGGAAAAGAAATGGGGCCGCTCCGCTCCCATTCAATGCAGTTTAGTTGCGCTTGATGGATCACCCCGAGGCCCGAACTGAATGATTCGCTCCCATCTGCTGGATATCCAGTCACGACTGGTCGGAGGAACCGCCGGTAATTGCTGAAAACGGTGGGGTAGCGTCATTTTCCAGCGCTGCTGGGGGGTTATTGCCCCTGATCCGCCGATCGTATCCGATAGCTGATAGATAAGCGTCGCCTATAATAATTGAGTAATGAAGTCTTTACTTGTGCATAGATTCGAGCCCAACAATCGGATGCGGCAAGTTGTTGAATTTTCTACTAACGCACGATAAATGTAGTGTTGCACTCTGTAACTGTGTTGATATCAAACCCTTTCTAAGGTGGCGTTAATATTTCGATATCTGCACAGGCGGCGGTTAAAAGATCTGACTCCCCGATTTGAGCGTTTAATAGATATAGATGTAGAGTTATGTCCACTTTGACCCGAAACGGCAGCGGATATCCGAAGGTGATGGTCGTCGACGACGACGTCATCAGCTTGTCGGTTGCCTCTCTGTTGCTCAGTACGGAGGGATACGAAATCCTCGAGGCTCACGGCGGCGCTGCCGCAGTCGACCTCCTGACCGATCTGCCGCCGGAGGCTCTGCCCTCTGTCCTGCTGGTTGACCTGCGCATGCCCGGCGTCTCCGGTCAGGACCTCGCCTCCACGCTTCGGCGCCTTGCACCTGAAGCAAAGCTTCTGGCTATGAGCGCCACACCTAGTCACGCAGAGGGCTACGACGCATTTGTAAACAAGCCGCTGGACCCCGCATCTTTGCGAGCCATCCTGGATGGACGCGCCGGTGCCCCGGACTTGCCTCTCGCTCCGAATAGGAGCCAACCGGTTCTGGACGAAGGAGTTTTCCAGCGGATGGCGGGCATGATGCCTCCGAGCGCCGTCCGCGAGGTCTACGAGGCCTGTGTGAATGATGTCCGCTCTCGCAGCCCCGAAATGCGTTCGGCAGGCGCTTCGAACGATCTGCGCTCCGTTCGCCAGACCGCGCACACCTTCAAGGGTAGCGCAGGCATGCTTGGTGCCCGGAAACTGGCCTCCGCCGCTGCCGAACTGGAACTCGGAGCCTACCGGCCGGACGACGTGCCCAAGTTAGTCGACAATTTATTGTCGTGTTGTGACGAGTTACATCGTATGCTAATGGACAAACTATGAGCATGACCTCCCCGACCAAACAGCCGCCCAAAAGTCCGGCCGTCAAGCCTAAGCAGCCGTCAACTCACGCCATCCGGATTCTTCTCGCAGACGACCATCCTGTTGTCCGTATCGGTGTGCGCAATATGCTTCAGGCCGACGAAGCATTCTCAGTTGTAGGCGAGGCCGGAGACGGCGATGAGGCCATCACCCAGACGCTCGAGCTCCTGCCAGACATCCTGCTGCTTGACCTCTCCATGCCCCGCTTGCCGGGACTCGAGGCCATGCGCGCGATCATGAGCGGCTCGCCCACCGTCAAGATAATCCTGCTGACCAGCACCATCACCACCCAGCAGATTATCGAGGCGCTGCAGATTGGCGCACGTGGCATCGTGCTAAAAGATGCTCTCACCGATCACCTCACCAGTGCCATCCGCACCGTCTACTCCGGTGACTACTGGATCGGGGGCCGTCGTGTAGTCAATCTCGTTGGTGCCTTGCATGATCTCATGAAGCAGGCTGCTCCTCCCGAGCGAAAGACCTTTGGTCTCACGCCGCGCGAAATGCAGGTGGTCGGCTGCATCGTCGAGGGCTGCAGCAATCGCGACATCGCCAAGCAGTTCGGCCTTAGCGAGGAAACCGTGAAGAGGCACCTTTCAAACACCTTCGATAAGACCGGTGTTTCGACCCGTCTGGAGCTGGCAATGTTTGCAATCGCGCACCGATTGGTTGCCCCGCAAAACTGATTTTTATTTTGCTTCTCGTTCGAATTCTCGCCGCCGCGCATACCATTGATCGCGGCATGATCCCCATCTAACTCCTCAGCACGCTCTGGCAACGTAGGTTCATTCCCGGTTGCCATCATGATGCTTGCTAGTTCCCCCTTGTTCGGGCATTGGAGGAGATTAGACAATGAAAAAGGTTCAGTTACTTACGTTCTTTGTATGTGCTGCTTGCGGCGCGGCTTGCGCACAGGAAATGAATCCTACGGCGACTCAGCAGTGGCCGCAGGACCAGCAGAATCAGCGGCAGCAGCCACAGGCGGAATGGCGTGATGGCATTCCTGTTTACAAGATCACCGTCGTCGGCCGGGACATCCCCGCTATCAACTACTTCCATCGCAGTGGCGCCACCAAGATCGGCTTTCAGGGGACAAGTCTGCTGCCACAGGGCAAGGGCTCTGCAACAGTCGAGAGTCGCCGCGGCCGGATGGTCATCGACGCAAAGTTCGAGGGCCTGGTTCCCGCCAACAGCTTCGGAGTTGAATACCTCACTTATGTGCTCTGGGCCATCACGCCCGAAGGGCGCCCGGTAAACCTCGGCGAAGTGTTGCCCGATGGTTCAAAGAGTGAGATTACCGTCACCACAGATCTCCAGGCATACGGCTTGATTGTTACCGCCGAACCCTACTTCGCCGTTACGATGCCCAGCGACGTTGTGGTGTATCAGAACTATGCGCTCCCCGACAAGACTCAGGGCATTATCGAAACCGTGAATGCCCATTTCTCTCTGCTGCCCCGTGGCGCCTATTCGCAGACTGCCGGGCAGCACACGGTCTTGAATCCCATCACGCGCAATGACCAATCTCCGCTCGAGCTCTATGAGGCGATCAATGCAGTGCAGATTGCCGCGGCCGCGGGTGCGAAGAAGTACGCTGCCGACACCTTCTCCACCGCCAGCCTGGACCTGCAAAACGCCCAGGATATGGACTCGCACAAAAGCGAGCGAAAGCAGGAGATTACCTACGCGCGCGAGGCGGTGCAGGCCGCCGAAGACGCTCGCATCATGACCATCCGCAAGATGAAGGCCGAGGATGCGGAGCGGCAGCGCGAGGCCAGCGAACAGGCAGTGCAGCAGTCCAACGAAGCCGCGCAGCAGGCGGCTCTCCAGGCGCAGCAGGCCGCCGCCCAGCGGGCTGAAGCCGACGCGCGTGCGGCTCGAGCAGAAGCAGCCGCTGAAAAGGCCCGCGCCGACCAGGAAGCCGCGCAGCAGCAGGCCCGTCAGGCAACGGATCAGACCGAGCAGATGCGTGAGCGCTTGAAGCAGCAGCTCAACGCCGTCCTTGCCACCCGAGAAACGGCCCGCGGACTCATCGTCAACATGTCCGATGTGCTCTTCGGCTTCAACCAATACAACCTGAAGCCGGATGCCCGCGAAAAACTTGCCAAGGTCTCCGGCATTCTGCTTTCTTATCCAAACCTGAAGCTTCAGGTCGAGGGATACACCGACAACATTGGTTCCGACCAATACAACCAGAAGCTTTCTGAAGAGCGCGCCGACTCCGTCCGCGATTACCTTGTGACTCAGGGTGTCGGCCAGACGAACATCAGCGCCGCCGGATACGGCAAGAGCGATCCGGTCGCGGATAACTCCACGTCTTCTGGTCGTGCGGAGAATCGCCGCGTTCAGCTTGTCGTCTCGGGCAACGCGATCGGCGTTCAGGAGAGCGCCCCAACATCCGGCGGTCAATCAATGAACCAGGCTGCACCGCCGCAACCGGCGCAGCCCTATGCGACCGGCGTCTCAAACGTTCCTCAGCAATAACCGTTTCCTTCAACCGGGCCGCTTTTCAGGAGCGGCCCTTTCTTTTGCAATCCAGTCATGGTTCCCCTTCATCCAAAAGAACGGCAGTAGCAAGAGGAAAAAATGCGAATTGCTTTTCTTGGACTTGGGAAGATGGGCAGAGCGGTGCTCGTCACCTCATTAATGCGAGCCATGAGCTCACCGTCTGGAACCGGACACCCGCACGCGCTGAGCAGCTCAAAAACCTGGGAGCACGGGTCGCCAGAACACCGTCCGAAGCCGTCGCTCACGCTGAAGTCGTCTTCACCATGCTTATGGATGACGCGGCCCTTGAAGCAGTCGTCTTCGACGACGGCGTCGTGAAAGCTATGCCTCCCCGGAGCATTCATGTTTCGCTAAGCACCATTAGCGTAGATCTTTCTAACCGTCTCACCGAGGTACACCGCGCAGCCGGAACTCAGTTCGCCGCCGCTCCCGTTTTCGGGCGACCCAATGTGGCGGAAGACGGCCGCTTGTGGACCGTCACTGCGGGCGAAGCTCACGTCGTGGAGAAGATTCAGCCTCTGCTTGAGACCTTCAGCCGCGGCGTCACTGTCGTCTCTGACAGACCTTCGGCGGCCCACGCGCTTAAGCTCGGAGGGAATTTTCTCATCACTGGAATGATCGCATCCCTCTCTGAGGGAATGGTGTACGCCGAAGCGCTGGGCATTGAGCCACGTGTGTATCTCGAGACCATCAACAGCGCTCTTTTCCAATCGCCCTTCTACCAGGCTTACGGCAGAATCATGCTTGATCCGCCAGAACACCCCGGAGGCACCATCGCTCTTGGCGAAAAGGATATTCGCCTCTTTCGCGAAGCGGCCAAATCCGCTGACGTAAAAACCGCGCTCGCCGACCTCTTCGAGGCGAATTTTCAGAAAGCCATCGAAGCTGGCATGAAAGATGAGGACTGGGCCGCGGGATACTACCGCCTGGCACAAAGCATGACGCACAGCGTCTCGTAACTTACGATAATCTCCATGAACAAACTGAATGGCTCCATTGTTTTCATTACCGGTGCGAGCGCAGGCATCGGGGAGGCCTGCGCATTCGCTTTCGCCCGCGAAGGTGCGCGTCTGCTGCTCTCCGCACGACGACTGAATCGTCTCGAGGAGATGAAGCCGCGCCTGATTGAGGCGGGCGCGCCTGCTGTTCATACCTTTGCTCAGGACGTCCGCGACCGCGCTACAGTCGAGAGCTCGATCGCCAGCCTTCCGCCCGACTGGCAGGGCATCGAGGTCTTGGTAAATAACGCTGGATTAAGCCGCGGTCTCGACAAACTCTACCAGGGCAACCCCGATGACTGGGACGAGATGATCGACACCAACGTTAAGGGATTGCTCTATGTTACCCGCGCGGTTGTTCCCGGAATGGTTGCGCGCGGCAAGGGGCATGTCATCAGCCTCGGATCGACTGCGGGTGAAATCACCTATCCGAACGGCGCAGTTTACTGCGCCAGCAAGGCCGCGGAGCGCGCTATTAACGATGGCTTGCGCCAGGATGTTCTGGGCACACCGGTACGCGTTACGAGCGTTGATCCGGGCATGGTGGAAACCGACTTCAGCCTCGTGCGCTTCCATGGTGACGCCGAGCGTGCTGCGAAAGTTTATCGGGGACTCACGCCGCTCACTCCCGCCGATGTAGCCGATGCCATCGTCTGGTCGGCCACCCGCCCAGCTCACGTCAACATCGCCCGGGTGGTAATGACCACAATCGATCAGGCGAACTCCGTGCTCTTTAATCGCAAACAGGCGTGAGCGGTGTCCTCAATGTGTTTCAGAAACGGTTATGGTACCCGGTTCAGCTGTTCCTCAATCTCTGCCAGGGCAGCCTGAAGAGCAGCACGGCGATGCGGACTCGAGGTGCGCTCGTTGAGGATCTGTTCGCGCTGCAGTTCCAGTGCCTGGCGCTTCCTTTGTTTATTTGCGGCCTCGGCCGAGGCCTGCTGAGCTGTTTGCGATGGGCTCTTGCCGTCAGCCTGCCGATCCGCAAGCTGTTCCTCGACAGATTTACTTTCCCAACCTCGCGCCATACTTTGATGTTAATGCCAATCCTCGCTCATCCGTTAGATATTCACCCGCACAGAGCCGCAATCCTTTTCGCAATGGAGCTTCAAAAATGAAAGTTTGGCAAATTTCTTCCTTTGGAATCGACAATATCGAACTCGTCGAGCGGCCGACTCCGCAGCCCGCGCCTGGCCAGGTCCTGATCAAAGTGCATTCCGTTTCGCTGAATTATCGCGATCTGCTCGTCGTGCTCGGTAAATACAATCCGAGGTTAGCGCTGCCGCGCATCCCCTGTTCGGATGGGGCCGGAGAAGTGATCGCCGTCGGCGACGGCGTAACCAGATGGAAGCCCGGCCAGCGCGTAGCCGGCATCTTCATGCAGAACTGGATCGAAGGTGCTCCCAATGCTGAGAAGCAACGTCGTGCGCTGGGTGGCGATATCGACGGCATGATTGCAGAATATGTCGTGCTGGATCAGAGCGGCCTCGTCGAGATTCCTCAACGCCTCAGCTTTGAAGAAGCGGCGACTCTTCCATGCGCCGGCGTCACCGCGTGGAACAGCGTTGTTCATGCCGGACACATCAAAGCCGGCGACACCGTCGTGATCCAGGGAACCGGTGGAGTCTCTATTTTTGCCCTGCAGTTTGCGAAAACCATGGGGGCTCGCGTCCTGGGCACATCGAGCAGCGACGAAAAGCTCGGGCGCGCCCATAAGCTCGGCCTCAATTCTGGATGGAACTACAGGAAGAACTCGGATTGGGCGGCATGGGTTCTGGAGGAAACCGGTGGTGTTGGTGCAGACCTGGTCGTCGAAGTTGGAGGTGCCGGTACGCTGGCTCATTCGCTCAAGGCTATTCGCATTGGAGGTGTCATCGCCCAGATCGGCATTCTCAGCCAGTCGTCGGAGCCGTTGGCTATCGCTCCAATCCTTCACAAACAGGTGCACCTGCAGGGAATTTATGTAGGCTCTCGCGTCAACTTTGAAGAAATGATTAAAGCAATCGTCGCGAACTCTGTGCGGCCGGTAGTCGACGAGGTGTTCGCGTTTCATCACTTCAAAAATGCTTTGAAAGCGATGGAGGCGGGTTCACGCTTCGGCAAGTTGGTAGTCTCAGTCATGGGATAGTCCAAAGCCTGAGGGAGAAGACACCTTTGGTAGAGTTCAACATCACCGCCCTTCATCCACACGGCCCCTCTGGAGTCCGAATCTTTTCTTTGCTCGACTACCTCTAGGGACTAATCCTTTAGGGTTAGCTAGCCCTTGTGTGCGCCTCGGCCATTTAGGATAATGACGGAGCCGCTCCCAACCTCCCCGCAGTAACCCTATGCTTAAGCGACTCAGTCCGAAGATCGCGCTATCGCTGGCCACACTTGTGTTGTTCGCAGCCGGGTGCGGAACCGGCCAGCTTTCGAGCGTGAGCGCCGGCGGCGCATTTTTGATTACTCCATCCTCTGCGACGGTAACTTCAACTGGACAAATAAAGTTCACCGCACTGCTTCCATCTGGCGAGGTTGCAGCCGTCAACTGGTCTGTTGCCGACGGTGAGAATGCTTCTTCGCTCGGCGAAGGTCGCATCGATTCGGCCGGCACGTATGCGCCGCCCGGCGCCCTTTCGCGCGATAAAGTTCAGATTCATATCATGGCTCGGCTCAAGAGTGATCCCACCGCGACGGCTTCAGCGGTGATCAGCGTCACGCCAGGATTTGTTCAATCACTGCTGCCTGAAAATGCGGCCCTCACTGCCGGAGGCACACTCGAAGCTACGGCGCAGATCGCCGAAGTGAATGCGGGTTCGGTTGAATGGTCGCTAAGCGCATCGCCTTCTGCCAGTTCCAGCACTGAGAGCGGCAACCTCGGCACCATCGATCACATGAGCTGTCAGCACAGTCTCGATCAATTCACCACCTGCAAAGTGAGCTACACTGCGCCGTCGTCTTTATCTGCAGCCAGCGCCGTTTATCTCTCAGCCGCAGTCAACGGCACGGCCTCCACGTCGCCTCTAAAGATCCTCCTCAACAACGATGGACTGAACAGCAGCCCCTCGACAAATCAGGTACCGCAGAACGGAGCCATCTCCCTCGGGTCTTCCGGTGGAAACGACAACGATTACGACACCTACATGGACCACTCCGGCAACCCCTACATCGCCGACTGCTGTGGCGGCACCCTTGGCGCGCTGGTAGAGGATACAGCTCACAATCAGTACATCCTCAGCAACAACCACGTGCTGGCTGAATCGGATCAGGCGATGATCGGCGATACCATCGACGAGCCCGGCTTGATCGACAATGGATGCGTGCCATTGAACCACCCAGGTTCGCTTCTGCGGCCGGTTGGCGCCCTGAAATATTACGTTCCGCTTGCCACTCCGCAGAGCAACGTCGATGCCGCTCTGGCTGCTGTTCTACCCGGCGCAGTGGATCGCAACGGCAGCATCCTGCAACTTGACGCTCCGAAGCCCAGCGCCAGCGTGCGTCTAGGTACGCCGCTCGGATCAGCGCCGCCGGTGGCCGGGACCGGCGAAGCCCTGAACGCTTCCAACCTTGGCGAGATTCAGCTCGCAAAAAGTAGCCGGACCACCGGACTGACCTGCTCAACCGTTGAGACGGTCGACCTTAGCGTCAGGATCGACTACTTCAAAGACTGTGCTGAGAGTCAGCCCTACTACTCCAAGACCTACACCGGTCAGATCGGAA
>Ga0335072_10016349_pt1 | contig 10522 bp, 15 predicted proteins | sample Lox_Sample_21_FD_206725 | JGI IMG/M metagenome (GOLD analysis project Ga0335072, IMG submission 206725) | Soil microbial communities from Loxahatchee National Wildlife Refuge, Florida, United States - Lox_Sample_2.1 | ecosystem: Environmental > Terrestrial > Soil > Wetlands | place: USA... | reverse complement strand
AGGATATGATGTCTGGTTTGGGAATAATAGAGGAAACAAGTATTCGAAGAAGTCGTTACACTACACTTCGAATAAACCCGAATTCTGGAACTTTAGTATGGTATTTCACCTCTTTGGAAGGACCATGGAGTACTAATGCTAGGACGAATTCGCGTTCTATGATATTCCGGATTCGATCGATTATATCTTGCATACGACTCGAGCGGAGAGTTTGAGCTATATTGGGTTCAGTCAAGGCACCGCTCAAGCTTTTGCGGCACTGTCCATTCATCCTCAATTGAACGAGAAAGTCAACTTATTTATTGCACTTGCACCTGCAATGAGTCCTAAAGGTACATCCGTTCAATGACTCCATCTCATTCCAGGTCTATCAAACTCAATTGTCGACTCCTTCATTAGGGCTTCTCCAGCAGTACTCTTCCTTCTATTCGGTCGTAAAGCCTTGTTAACTTCCACTATACTCTGGCAGTCCATCATTTGTATGCTCCGCCTTCTCACTCACAGCTCTAACGTTCAGATCCTCCAATCTTTGTAAGGATGATCGATATCTCATGTGGAATTCTATTTGGTTGGACAGCGGTCAACATCCCCTTCCAACAAAGAGTCGTTTCATATGCCCACCTCTATTCCTACACCAGCGTCAAAACACTAGTCCATTGGTTCCAAATCATTCGCGCACAAACCTTTCAAATGTACGACGATGAAGGTCCAGGGAGTATCTTTGGCAGTGGGGCCAACTTTTATAAAGTGGCTAAATTTCCTACGAAGAATATATATAGTCCTATTGCCTTAATCTATGGTGGTCGTGATTCATTGGTCGAGTATGCATCCCTTCAGATAGTGTTGGCTAACAGGCAGTATTGATGTGATGTTGGCGCAGTTGCCACCTCATACTGTTGCGCATAAGGTGGACGGTTATGAACATTTGGATTTACTTTGGGGCCAAAATGTTGACAAACTCGTCATTCCCCCTGTATTAAATCTCCTCAAGACATTTGCACAGCCTGTCGATTCGCAGGGAACAAAGAGCTTACCGGTCTCATCATCTCAAACCTCAGAAATTACCAATGGACTTCGGCGGCGCACTCTCACTCAGGATTCATTAGACAAGGATGCGGTGTATGGAACAGGAGATCGTTCGATTGCAGCACCGCAGCAGTTTTCAAGTGCAGCTGCAACGATCGAACATCTCGACGACGCAAGTGATTCCGATCAAACAATGGGTCCTGAGGACCCAGACTCCCCAGTAAAGTCGACTGTTCGTTTTGCAGAAGCCACAACGATACACTCCTAAGATATGGAAAAGCGATCAAATAATCTGGTAATTAAAATTAGGGATATCCTTTTGATGAGGAGACTGCAAAATAGGGTAATGGATCAAGTTTTGGCTTTGTCTCATGTATTCTGATATTCCATTCATCGTGCTCTTTTGAGGAATTCCTGCCTCTCTATATATCCATCTTTGTTGTACCGCTTCAACTCATCATTAATCCCTTCTTTATCTACAAATCCAGCCCAATCTAATCGACTCTTTTCCAATACATTTAACTTGGCAGGCTTGTTGCCTTTTGCCAGGGCTTCAAGGTTTGAGCTTCTTTTTACTGGCCGTCTAGACACTGGTTTTGAGGTATCTTGTGCTGGTTTTGAAGCTTTGTCTAGTGTATTCAGATACGCTTTTGCTTCGGCAGAATCTCGTGGAACTTCTTTTTCTTCACTAGTTCATCAATAATCATAGCGAGGGATGTAATACGTCACAACTTGCCCAGCGAATTCATATGTCCGCTTTATCTTGATCATGTCACTCTGCAGCTTAACTTGACTCGATGTAGAAGCAGGGTCTTTCGTTTCCTTCTCATTCAGCTGCTTCCACAAAGCATCCAAATCCTCCGGCTTATCCTGCTTCAACGGAGCCTGTGGCGCCACTTTGCCTTCCTCCGCTCTAAAGGTTAGCGTGATCCTGAATAGGGATGTCAAGTACTTGGCTCGTTTCTGAGACCGTGTCAGTATTACATCTTCTTGGCCTTCCTCTTCTACGCCTTTCCGCTTTTTCTTGGCCTTCACAATAGTCACTTCGTCTCCCGAATCCAGGTCCTCCTTTTTCCCTTTCGTCGGTGAAGGGGCCCCTTCTTCGTCCGAAGACTCGTTGGATATAGCGTCGTCCTCCTGAAAATCATCATCTTCTGCCGAGTCGTAGTCAGAATCATTGTCTAAAGCCTTTTTCGTCTTTCCAGGGTTTTGATCTTCGGACTCTGCTTTGGGTTTCGCCTCATGAGCCATTGCTGTGGGATTGATAATGGGACAGGTGCTCGCAAAACGCGAAATTTCAACCCGCCAAAGTTGCGCCGATCGCTGATATTTCTCATCTCAACGCAAGAGGGACTCGACAAAGTTCAGACCCAAAATTCTATTTTAGCATGTTTACAATCGCTTATAGCGCTAAAGTAACAACCAAACTATTGCTATGTATCAATAACACTGGCGGGATATCCTCACACAATAATTCCAATCCGCTCACATATTCCACACTTTTTTCTTCGTCCTGATACGTTCCTGGAGCAGGAGCAGGTAACGTTGTAAACACAACAGCCGTATCCTCACTATAACTTCTAATTAAATCATTCAAAATCAAATATTGAGCTTTTGCAGGTAAGATGTTGAAATCGAGGTCGATATTGACGCCGTGATGATGATGTTCCTGATGAGGGTGTGGAGTCGATTTAAAATGGATGTGAGGTTTATCTTCGTCGTCCATTTCCATCGAGGCATGTGCGGTTGCCGAGAATGCAGCACGTTCGCCAGTCGTTAAATCGTCGAAAGGAGATTTTGGAGTATGAGGTGTGTGAGATGCACTACCTTCTTCATGGTGTGGAGTGAAATAGTCTGGTGCCTTACTTGGTCCTCCATTCCCCTCGTCCTCTGAAAGAATAACTTCCTCATCTTCGTCATCAGATTCTAGAGGGCTTTTATCTTCATAACCGTCAGATTCATCCTCACTTGAAGATTCGCTAGAGCCATTATTGAAAAATCCAGGTTTATTTACACCCATACGCATCGTGAAGGATTGGGGCAAAACCGCCAAACTTTGTCTCCGTTTAGGTGGTAGGGCGGTTGAGAAGGACGGGCGCGCAGAACTCGTGGATCCACGACGAGCGAAAGAGCTAGAAAGCAATTCCGTATGGCTCGAAGGTTGCAAGTCAGCAAGACTGTTTATGAATGCACGACTTGCTTGTCTGAGGGCGCTAATTGTCGTAGGAGTCGAAGCTGAAGAAGCATTTCGAAGGTGCTTTAGATCTGTCCACCATTGCTCATCTCTCAGAATATCTTCCACTCTGCCGTTGACATCAGGCCCGCCGTTTATAATGCATTGATAAGTTACAGTCGACGAGAGACAAAGGACGATGAGCGTCGCATCAATGCGTAAATTCTCCAGTAACTCCTTAACCCTCGTCCTCTCCTGTTCAACATCCTCTTGGTTCTCTACAAAGACAATGACTCGCATCTTATAGGCTTGTTTCCATCCAGGAACAGAATGAATGATGTATCCCTAGAATTAGACCCCGTTGTTCATTGCTATACCATCTGCAAGATCATCGTATAAGTGTCAAAGTTGCTGGTGACAAGACTCTTTTTAAGCTCGTCAGATCGACTTCCTCTCCGTCCTCCATCGTCCAGTAACGTAGCACTCATCTGTATCGGCCACAGATCGATATACTTCTTCGTCGGCGCTTTGTACAACTTCTTCCTAAACAATCCTCTCTTCTTTTGAAGAACCGGCAACTCCAATTCATCCATCCCCTTCCCAATGGCGATATTCATATTTAGTCCCAACAGGATATCTTCCACAATATTAACCCACGCGGTAATCGCAATCGGTCTTTCAGAGCGAATGTTATCTGTAGGTAATGCCATTCCAACGGTATGATGAATATGACTTGAAGTCCTTTTGAGATGCTTATTATGGTTCGCAGTATGTTTCGCAGCAGGATGTAAATTCCTCCAATCTTCAAGACTAAAGAATCCCATCACAATGAGGTTAGGATATAATCCACCCAAGCCCGCATTAAGGACCAGGTTTCGGGTACCCCAGAGTTCAGATGGCGATACAGCGACTTGATGGAATGCTTTCACACCCGATACTCGAATAAATTCCAACCATGCTGACTTCTGCTTCTTAAGCTCCGGCAGACATGCGTTGAAGTCGTTGGTTACGATAATGTGACCAATGATGTATAATGCACCTTTCTTCAATGCATTGCAGAATTGGATGAACTGCCATTGAGATCGAGGGTTGCCAACCAACAAGAGGATTTGAGGGCGCCAAAATTTGACGTGTTCTGAAATTAGCAAGCGTGTACGTGCGAGCAAGAACCTTTTCTTGTGTCAAGACGGAGGAGGAATTTTCTGACTTGATGATAAATAAGACTTTGAGTGACATCTCCCCATGCCTTCGGAGGACAGAAATAGTGGATTAGAAGAAAGAGTGAAAACATAAAGGCAGCGGCTACAGTGGCGTAGACACCATCCACAAAGTACATTGTGCCAAATGACACGATAACTCCTGTAAAAGCGGTGTACCAACGAAAATAGTGGAATGACGGTCGAAAGTTTGGCGCGCTTGAGACTTTAAGTAAGAAACATGCAAGGTTGACGACCATAAAGGTGAGGAGAAAGGTCATGGTTACAAAGCTTGCGATCTGATTGATGTTGCTGAATAGGGTAAGCTGTGTCAAGAAGTAGGTGACTAGGACAGCCATTGTTGGCTCATCGTCTACGGCCGTGCCTTGTGCAAAAGGTCGCAGAACGCCGAGCAGATTATCTCTACAGAATTAGTGACCAAATCTGAGGGTGCATACCTCGCAATTGCTTGCAATAGCTTTGCACATCCTACGACACCAAGAAGAGCGGAGAAAAATGCCGAACTAAACGATCCCATGAGGATAAAATACGGGGTAATGTTAATCTACAAGTTAGAAGTGAAAGTCAGAGACAAGTGCATCTTGCATAACAGTTAGGTCTGTATACAAAGTATTCCTCGTAACTGTTGCAGCCATTGCAAAGATAACGCAAAGATAGATGAAAAACGTCAATGTCATCCCTGCTAGAGTCCCTCTAGGAATCGAAACACTCGGATTCTTCAAATCGCCCGACATACTGGCGCCAGCAAACACACCAGCGGTAGCTGGAAAGAAAACTCCAAATACACTGGCAATTGATTCTTTACGAAGTGGATTCGAACTTCCTGCGGCTCCTGTTGTGAATCTCGGCCATAGATTATCTTTCAGTGACTTCATAGATATGCCAGTGTATTTGATTATACCGCCTGATCTGGTGGAATCGGAGAATGGTTTGACGATAAACGATGAAAGCGGTATCGAGAATGAGGATACCATGAGGATAACGAAGAGAACTCCAGATGCTCGTGAGAATGCTTTTGAACCGACCAAAGAGATGATAGTGCAAAACAGCAACATCAAAGAAGCATATAAGAACTCCCACCATTTACCCTACATGTTAACCAAGGGTGAAGATACATATACTACCTCTGGCAGCCAGGCTCCTAGTTCTCCGTCACTAACTCCAAAGTTCGAGAGCAGTGGCTCCACAAAACCAATAACGTTCATGCCAGCATTCAATACTTGACCAATGTAAAAGACAAGGCCAATTGATCCTCCGAATTCAGGTCCTAAAGATCGTGAAATCATGTAATATGCTCCTCCTCCCTTGACCTTTCCGTTGGTCGCAATGGCGGAGACGGAGAGCACCGTCAGCAGATTGATCGAGTATGAGACTATCAGCATTGCACACATTCCTATTACTCCACTTTGCCCTAGGATAAAGCCATACTAAGAAACATCAGCTTGTCGTTGAGTAGGGAGTAATTCACCCGTAAGTACATGAGAATACTCAGGACATTGAGAGTAGTTGGAATAAAGACTCCGTCGATAGTACCCATCTTCTCGGCCTTGGCTCCCTTTCCATTGGATTTAATCGTATCTGGACTCCCAGGATCGGAGAATCCAGCACTAGCCCTTCTCCAGAAGGTTCGTCTTCGAGTCGGACTCGATGTCGCTGAACTAGTCCCAGTCGAATACGGCCCGCGCTGGGAATATCGTCTACCCTCTTCGACATCTACTCCTAGACGAGGGGATTTTCTGAAATGAGAACTGAGAGACCTGAGAATAGCTGACATTTCTCTCGGGATTAATGGGTCTCCCTCAGTGGTTTATCTTTGTAGAGCAGAGGCGGACCCGAGTTCATGAAGGGAAAATAGCCTTCCCTTATCTTGGATTCTCGGTGTGGCGCATTTCATTCAACGTAACCGATCGTCACTAAAACTCTAAATTTAACTGTCCGCAGCATTATTGCTCTATCCACAAGTCTATGAATAACTTTTATTAGATCTTTGATAGATCATATTCTTCCTTTCCGTTCTCCTTTTCTATAACCCCCTTCTCTGTAACAATCGCTGTAATTAAAGATGCAGGTGTAACATCAAAAGCCGCATTCCATACACCAATTCCTTCCGCAGCGGTACTTATAGTTTTCACATCCTCGAGATTAATCTCACCGGTCTTGGACACTACAGGTCCTCGAATCGTAACCAATTCATTCGGCGGTCTTTCCTCAATTTTAATCGTCTCTCCCGAAGGCGTGTTTAAATCAATTGAAGTCGTCGGAGCAGCTACCAAAAATGGAATATCGTGGAATTTAGCTGAGATCGCAAGTTGATAAGTTCCAATCTACCCAGACATCAGGATCGATTGAGCATTGAAAGGGATAAGGTGTCAAACCTTATTTGCAGTATCGCCATTTTTGGCGACTCTGTCTGCGCCAACGATTACTGCTCTAACCAAACCATTCTCCTTTTTGAAGAGTGCACTCGCCATGGAATCCGTTATCAATGTAGAAGGGATTTCTTCGAAAACAAGTTCGTAGGCCGTTAATCTGGAGCCTTGATTATATGGCCTTGTCTCCGTACAGAAAGCATGTTCTAATACACCGGCACCAAAAAGGGAGCGAATAACTCCGAGAGCGGTGCCGTAACCAGCTGTAGCCAGAGATCCAGTATTACAATGCGTCAAAACTTTGAACTTTGGTAGTGATGGGTTATGTTTGATAAGCCAATTGGCACCATGATCGCCAATGGCTTTATTATCACTGACATCGTCAATAAGCATCTTCTCTGCTGCAGCGATGTATGCATCCACGATCGCATCGACGGAAACATTCTGAGAGAATTTGGAGTTAACTAAACCCCGTAGTTTCGAGGTTGCTTCAAATAGATTTACTGCCGTTGGTCGTGATCCTTCGAGGTAATGAAGTTGTTTGGTAATGTGTTCAGTGATGTCGATGGCAGAGGAACTCGACTTTTGTGGCAAGCTGTGTAATTCGACTGCCAGAGACAGGGCGGCAACAATTGCAATTGCTGGAGCGCCGCGAACGGTCATGGATTTGATTGCCCAGAATCCCTCTTCTGCGTTTCTGATCTAGAAAGAGTGAGCAGAGTTCGATGTGTCTACGGAGATGAAGGTACCGAAACATATTTAGTCTCATGCGGGAGCGCGAGTTGATCAAGAATCGATAAGGTGCCTGGTGAGTACTTGATCGCTTCAAGCGTTCGGCGGTTTTCCACAGCAGACACCATGATGGCCTTGAGCAGAAACTGGGATATGTAGCCCGGTAATACAGGAACCCGGTGGGAGAGGTGACGAGAGAAGCGCAAGAAGCGGCGGATGAATTGTCAAAAGAAGGAGCGCTTGTTTGTTGGTCAGGGACCGGACGAAGCAAGGTTGAGCCGCCACACGATTGCCGAAAAAAAATCATTTCGCACGCAATCGCAGAGTTGCCAGGCCTACCAATCAAGACCGCTCAGGGCCCCAAACTCTGATCAGCCTCTTAGAAATACAGAGACGAAACATTGCCTGACACCTGTCCCTTAGTGAAGGTGTTTCGACCTTGACATAGACACGAATTGCTGTCAGGGTCAATCTTGTTTAGGTCGTATCTCAACCTTTGTGGAAACAAAGACGATTCTCCTGATAACTCGCCTCTATCCTTTTGCGAAAACATTCCGATAATGGGTCGATAGTTGACATTCGCAAATGGAAGGGAGTCCCAACATTCCTTCACCGCGGAAGTCCCGTCTTCCTAGCCAGTCCTGTGAGTCTGTGCCTCTTATTACCTTGGCACGGCAGACAGAATGCCCCCCTTCTTGGGATAGCAATCGAGAAGATGCATCGCTATTGAAAGCCGGTGAACTGGGCGATCGCAACAATGCATCACGAGCGACATCGCCAGATACTTATTCGTTTATAGAGGACGAAGAAGATAGATCGAGCTTGGAACGCTTGATTGAAAGTTCGGTATGTCACCGTTTACCTGGTTCGCTGCGAGATCTCGAGGAAACTTCAGAAATCGACAATGATGAATTCAAGGCGCACGATGATTCGCCGTATGAAGAAGTACGAGCTGCTGTCTCGAATACAGATGATCCAGACATGCCATGCGTACGCCATATCTTCGGCCAATGCTGACCGTAGGAAACATTCCGAGTGTGGGTGATAGGAAGCATTTTTGCTATTGTCGGATCAGGAGTCAACACATTTTTCTCGATGCGCTATCCTAGGATCTCAATATCCACTCTCATCGCACAATTGGTTGCCTATCCTATCGGCAACCTCTGGGCGGCATACATGCCTACTAGAACAATTAAGGTCTTTGGCCAAGAATTAGTTTTGAACCCTGGACCCTTCACCATTAAAGAACACACTCTAATTACGATAATGGCAAATGTTTCTTTCGGCGTTGCTTAGTACCTTTCCTGCGTGATCATTCTAACGGTTAGTGCCACCGATATTATCATTGTCCAAGAAGCTTTCTACGACCAACATTTCGGCTACCTATTTCAAATTCTTCTCTTTTTAACGACTCAGATGCTAGGTTATGGCATTGCAGGGATCTGTAGACGCTGGCTTGTTTACCCTCCATCAATGATCTGGCCTGGCCTCCTGGCAACCACAACGTTCCTGAACACCCTTCACCACCGTGGTAATCTCATTGCCGATGGTTGGACAATTTCCCGTTATCGATTCTTCATCCTCGTAATGATTGGATCGTATCTATGGTATTTTGTACCTGGATATATCTTCCCTGCCCTGAGCATGTTTGCGTTTATAACTTGGATATTTCCCAGTAATGTGTTGGTTAATCAATTGTTTGGGTTGACGACGGGAATGGCGTTGGTTCCTATCACTTTTGATTGGACTCAAATCTCCGGGTTCTTAGGGAGTCCGTTGACAACGCCCTGGTTTGCTGCTGGAAATGTCGTTCTGGGATTGGTATTGTGGATATGGATTGTGTGTCCTATTTTGCATTTTTCAAATGTCTGGGAAGGACTGTACTTCCCATTTAGCTCGTAAGACACACTTCATCATCACTCTGACATCAGATTCGTATCCTACGATAACACACAACATGTATACGATGTTCGCAGAATCCTGACTCCTGAAGTTACTTTGGATGAAGCTGCATACAGGGCTTATTCCCCGCTTTTCCTTTCCACAACGTTCGGTTTCTCCTACGCACTCGCCTTTGGAAGCTGGATGGCTCTTCTAGTGCATGTGGCTCTCTATCATCACCAGCAATTGATCGATAACTTCCGCGCAGCATCTCACCACCAAGAAGATGTCCATGTACGTCTCAACCGACAGTATTCCGAAGTTCCTGATTGGTGGTATTACACTCTCTTTTTCCTGATGATGTTTCTATCGATTGTGGTTTGCGAGGCTTGGGATACAAGGTTGCCCTGGTGGGGCTTCCTTGTGACTCAATTAATACCCTTCGTTTTTACATTACCGATTGGCATGGTACAAGCCATCACAAATGTACAAATAGGTAAGTTATGCTGTTGATACAATGATTGATGGATAGGATTGAATGTGATTACAGAGTTTGTGGCAGGGTATTTGCTTCCAGGAAGACCGCTTGCAAACATGATGATCAAAACATATGGGTATATGACGATGTCACAAGGACTTGGATTTGTAGAAGACTTAAAACTTGGCTTCTACATGAAAGTTCCACCTCGCGCCATGTTCAGAACACAACTTTGGTGCACTATCCTAGCGTACTCCACTGCTCTGAATTATACTAATACAAGGGCATTCATGAACATTGGTGTCATGAATTGGGTGCTGCATAATGTTCCTGGAATCTGTACTCCCGACCAACCAGATAAATTCTCTTGTCCTGGAGCGACTGTATTCTTCAACGCGTCAGTAATTTGGGGAGTCATTGGTCCTCAGCGGATCTTTGCAGTCGGAAAGATTTATGCGGATACACTATGGTTCTTCGGTATAGGTGCCTTATTACCGATACCCATATTCCTGTGGGTGAGAAAGTATCCGAATCATTGGTTGCGATATGTACATGTTCCTTTGATAATGGGAGGTTTGAATCTTCTCACGGCTTTTGTTAATGATAGGACTCGGCAGTATTCCTCCTGCTACAGCTATGAATTACA
>Ga0335072_10016348_pt1 | contig 10523 bp, 10 predicted proteins | sample Lox_Sample_21_FD_206725 | JGI IMG/M metagenome (GOLD analysis project Ga0335072, IMG submission 206725) | Soil microbial communities from Loxahatchee National Wildlife Refuge, Florida, United States - Lox_Sample_2.1 | ecosystem: Environmental > Terrestrial > Soil > Wetlands | place: USA... | reverse complement strand
GAGGAAAAAGAAGAAGATGAATCGGGTGACGAAGGCTTTGGAGGGTTGTTTGATTAAGTGTGATATCTTTCTTGCGGCAACAGCTGGATCATATGGAGTTGCCTCAAGTAAGCTCAAACAGAATTTTCATGCCTTCTGAGATCTTCATAAATGTGAAGTCCTTTCTATTATTTGCTTGACTTCTACGTGTCCTTCGAGATGTAAATTTGAAACTGCAGGTCACTGCTAAAGGTCAGTCCAGTCTCTTGCATCTCATAATACCTTTTCAGTTTTGATATAAAAAACTGTCAAAGCTTTCATCCACACTCTCTTTCGCTAATATGTGACAGTAATATAACCCTATTAAGCCATGGAAGCAGCAGGATCACACAGAGCGGCTTCAATATAACATATGCACACCTCAGAACACATATGGACACGCGGTCACGTTCTAATCATTTACCTGGATTCACTTTCACTTCACCTTCTGAGCGTGGTATCAACATTAAGAATTATAATTGAAAGTAAAGTCAGTCAGTCTCCTGCAAGTCAACCTTCTCTCATTCGCAAAACAAAGCATTTTAACCTGACTTCGTTGAAGACCCCCTCAAAAATTTATGACTGGTATATCGTTTATATTTGATATCCACATATTATACAGTAATCTTACATACCGACTATTTTATACATGTTTAATTCTTTTCATGGCTTCTAAAGCAATTCCAATGGCCGACTGGGGGATTCCAGCCAATTTCGCCACTTTCAGAGCGTGACTCTCCCTATTCACACCCTTCCTGAGCTTGTGAACGTAGCGGAATCCGCCGGTATCATCCTCTAAAATATCTGTGCAATAGTACCCTACTCCAGTCATATCCTCTGACAGCTCTACCAATGAGTGAAAATGTGTTGCAAATAGTGTGCGGCATTTATTAACATGAAAGAGATGATGCAAACACGCAAATGCAATAGCAGCTCCATCGGCTGGATTAGTCCCTCGACCGATCTCGTCCATAATGACAAAGCTGCGTGACGTGGCATTCTTCAATATCGTTGCTGTTTCCAGCATTTCCACCATAAAGGTCGACTGATCACGGTATAAATTATCAGCAGAACCCACTCGGCTGAAGATCTGATCCACGATGCCTATTTCGGCATACTCCGCAGGAACATAGGAGCCAACTTGTGCCATGATTGTGATTAGTGCGTTCTGCCTGAGAAAGGTGCTTTTCCCACCCATGTTTGGTCCGGTGATAAGCCATATGTTCTCCTGGTCTCCAACGAAACAATTATTGGTCACGAAGCTGCGTCCTTGCTCCCTGAGGCCGCCTTGCACCATAGGATGACGACCGCCAATGATCTTATGGACAGAACTCGTATTTAATATGGGGCGGACCAATCCTTGCTCTTCAGCCAACGTGGCAAATGAGCATGCTACATCAAGCTCATCTAAGACTGCAGCATTCCGGCGTAGTTTAACCAAATTAACAATGACTTGTTCACGAAGTCTCAGGAAAACTTGCTGTTCTTCAGCACGGATCCGGACTTTGGCTTGATCGATCTTCTGCCCAAGCTGAGTCCATTCTGGGTGGTGAAAGGAACGTGTGCTTCTGCTAGAGCTTACACTCCGCATGTCTGCAAGGACCCGAGTATCCTTACCTTTGACGTGACATATATGACCAAGTCCCGGAGTCCAACGAAGTGTCAGGGTCGGCACTCCTAACCGATCCTGCAGATTCTCAATGAGGGCAGACTTTTCCATCATGAGCTGGTTTAGTTCATCGTGCAGTCTTTTCAAAATTGCACTTGCGTTCGCTTTCATGGTCCAACTATCATCACTTTCGGCATAGTGCTCCCTCAGACTCATGGGCTTCTTCTTTCGACTACCTCTGGCCATATTTGCGATGTCCTCTGGCGAGCCTTCAGAGCTGACAATCTCCTGTGCCAGAGCGACCATTTCTCCGGCCCCATCATCTTCAATGCGATGTTGTTGTATGATACCTTCCTCGTCTATCGCTTCCTTGATTCGACTCGCGAGTTCCATGGGGCCTCCTATGTGGATACGTGCGATCATGGGCTCCAGGCAGTCGGCATCTAGCGAAGTTGCTCGAGCTTTGGCTTCTCGTCCCGCCTGCTGTAGTAAGAAGACCAATTCCTGAGTTACAAAAATAGTATTGGCTAAGGCTAATAAATCCTCTGGCTCCCCTCTACCCAAAGAAAATCTCTGGACTAACCGTTGAGAGTCATGGCTTCGACGAAGGAGAGATAATATACCCTCTCGTAGCGAAAGGTCTTCAAGCATGCGACTAACAAGGTCCAGCCGGGAGTTTATGACCTTAATCGAAGTCGATGGCGATCCTGCACAATAAATCCGTATTAGAAATGAAAGGATTAGACTACTTGGGTGTCACATACCAAGCCATTCAGTAAGTAGCCTTGCACCACCTTTGGTAACGGTACGTCGAACAGCATGAATCAAGCTTCCTCTAAAGAGGCTGTCGCGAAGGGTTTCTTTGATTTCCAATGCTTTCATAGTACTCTTATCAATGGCCATTGTTTCCAGCGCTTGATATCGTAATGGAGGTTGAAGTTTCATGCTCAATCCCTGGAGCCGTGTCTTAACAAAGTGCAAGAGAAGACTTCCTGCTGCAACCTCCTCAACCGTAAACATTGCAGCTACATCCGTAGAGACCTTTGATTCCAGCATCGGACTCCATTCCATGACAGAACTAGCCGTGACTGACGGGGAATATGTTATAAGATGGCTTTCATCCTCGAGGGTGGAGAACAATGCATGCTCTTTCGCTATCTGGAGTCCTTCCTCAAGGACTATTTCGCTAGGTCCAATGCGCGAAATGACTGACGGGAGCATTGATAACGTGACTGATTGGGTAAAGAACTGCCCAGTGGAGAGATCAAGCCACGCCAGCCCTATAGGAGAAGGACTTGCTTGTTGTACTTGAGGACTCAATGACCGCGCGTGTTGAGATGGAGAAGCTGCTTCCAAAGATGACTCACACTCTGTATGAACTGCAAGGACATAGTTATTGGTATAAGGGTCCATGAAGTGTTCGTCGATCAAGGTACCCGGCGTGATGATACGAGAGACTTTTCGATCATGCAGTAGCCCACCGGTCCTGACTTTGGAGGCAGCATCGTTTGGAAATTCCTCGGCAATGGCTACGTAGCGGTTGAAATCTTGTACAAGTACCTTTAGGAATCGTTCTAGCTGGAAGAATGGAAATCCAGCCTATGCTGCTTTAGCCTTGAAGTACAGTAAAATGCGATGGATGAAGTATCTCACCATCGATACTGGTCCTGCATTTGTCTTCTTTTGTGCAACTTTAAGATTTAGAAGGGGTCCAAACTCCTCAGCTTGTTCAAAATACAACTCGTAAAATCCTCCGACCCGTGTCAACAGGACGCAATTATCGAATTTACGCATGTTAGCACGTGCCTGTAGCACGACTGTTGGGTAGGCAGGAGCGTCATATTCTATAGGTACAGAGTCTAGAGGAATCGTGCCTTGCGGCAAATCTTCGACCCGCATCGATGCCCTTGTTCTGGCGCTTCGAGTTGCAACTCGAGGTAGACAATTCCTTTTGAAAGGATGCACGTGACTTCCATGTTTCGCAAGCTGGCTGGAAAAGTAATGCTTAAAGGAGCAGCAAGGGAGTGTGGACGATGGCGGGAACAAGCGCTTGCTCGAAGACAGAAGGCTGAAATGAACATGAGGCATTAAGTGAGTATTTGATGATTCAGTGAGATTATAGAAGGGTACTTCTAGGGGTATTGTAGAGTCTACCTCGAAGTGGTTTAGCGCCAATAATTATTCGTCTCAATGCCGAACCCGAGTGTCAACGAAATTCTGTACATGGCTACGAAAAGACCTTGCAAGCTAAATGATATTTTATGCTGATATGAATAAAATTGTCCTGTCAAAGTTTATAGTATAGAACACTTGCTTGGTAGGCCACATGGACCCTCCTTTTCTTTGGCCTCCGGTCGAAGATTCGCTGAGCCATTATTTGTACCGCTGGTAACATCTCTTTTCGTTTGTGCGTTCCCTGCAGTGTCACTTTCCCCTCCTGTTGCCTTCTTCACCCCATCCCCTTCCCCATTGGCAGCACCACCCTGTGGGCCATATAGTCAGGCAAAGTTGACCTTGCTTATTGCCTTTCCAAACGACTCGCCGTGGATAGTGGCGATCTCCAACTCCAAGGCAGTGGGTTGTCGAGATCCATCACCCCCCTATCGTGATTTATTAGTCCACTCCTCGTGTAGGGATCGAAGCGCTACTAGGCACTTACAGCATAAGTTCCAGCACCCCAAGGTGAGCCACCATGGACTTCAGACAAATTGGTGATTTGTGGAAATGCAGTAGCATATCCGAGAGGAACGAAGATTATGCCGTGGTGGGCAAGTGTTGACATGGCTGCGATATTGGTGCTTTCCTGCCCACCTCCGGGACTTCCAGTAGAGACGAATATACCAGCGTATTTACCCCAGAACTTTCCACCAGCCCACTGATGCCCAGTGGAATCCCAAAAGGCCTTCCACTGTGCTGGGAAGTTACCATAACGAGTAGGAATGCCCAAGAGGAAAGCATCGTAATTCTCAAGGATTGCCGGGGTGATTACGGGAATATCAGGCTTTGGCGGGGCGTGCATCTTGTTCAGCACTTCCTGTGGGAGTGTCTCCGCTACCCTATGCGAAGGATCATGTTGGCTATGTCTGCACTTAGAGTCTTTGACCGTGACTTACTGGTAAACATCCGCCTCAATACCAACCTTCTTCAGCCCTTCTTTCTCAGCCTCAGCAAGCTTGGCAATATGGCCATACATGGAGTACTATATTGAGTCTACGTTAGCTTCTCCCATTTAACTACCTATCAACATTGGAAAAGTTGGGAAAGCCATAGAGATGATCTTTGAAACAAGAGGCTTGGGGGATGGGAGTTGCAACTTTGTGAAATATTTTCTTCGTCCCAGCCAAAATGTTTGCAAGCTCTGCTATGAAATATAATCTGGCAAAGGTTGTACTCACATAAACGACTGCTACTTTAGGAGCCATCTTAGGAGATGATCAATTGGTCTGGTGAACTTGGTGTGCGCAAATTGAGCAGAGAATGGAGGGTGCTGGAGCTGGCAAACTGAATGATTGTCTGCTGGCTGCGGGGGTAGAGCGTGGCATTTATATGAAAGGTGGGCGGGGGGAGGGAAAGATACATGCAGGAGCGCGAGCTTTGGGAAATCCCTGTCGCAACCTGTAGTGCTCAACTCAGAATATCTGAGGTAGGTATAAATTAATGAATAATATGTATAAATTGACAGACTATTGCTGATAGAGTAATGTAGTCTCACTTTTCTCCTTTCTTGGGCAGTCGTGATGACTTAGCACAGAATATCGAATTATCAAAGCTTTACACAAGCAACAGTAAGCATTTCCAACCGCATGGCGGGGTTGCTCGTTCTGCCGCCGTTCTGCGCCCTGGCATTTGCTGAAAGCGGAATAGCGCTCGGTAGAAAAAATGTGCATGACTGAATCTGACGGAGAAATTCATAATCAACATTACATTACATCATCACCACAGTTTCCAGAAGTGCCAAGATGTTACCCAAGCATTGAGCACCAGGAAAAGAGTAACTTACTCACGTATTACCACATACATACCTTAGCGTAATATGCATCATTTCTTAATTCTATTTCGCCTTTCTACCCAGAGTGTTTCAGGACATCTACGTCGGTGTCACGCGCTCAAATCGTGGCCGTCATCTTGTACTCATACTATGTCCGATGCTGTTAGTACTATACTACTACTGCAGTAACATGCCAGTTAGCCCTGACGATATAAGACCCGGCATTCTTCACTGTGAGGTTAGCTTGGGGACGACTGTGAAGGATCATGAGCAGTGAAGGTTGGAACGGACTTACACTCGGTTTACAAAGGCGGGCTTGGTTCCCACGAGCCTTTGGACTCTTAAAGCGCTCTCCTTAAGTGAGCCCATTTCATTACGGAAGATTTGTCAATTGATATCAACTTGCGGTGTCTGAATTGGTGTGAACATATAGAGGAAATGCATCTCTCCATCCATTACGAAAGCTTGCACTGCTCTCTTCAGTCCCTCGTGGATAAAAATTCCATCTTCAGGAGTAAAGGATGGCGTGAATATTGATTTGCCTAATCTTGTCGCTCCATATGTTGACACCGAATCTACTGCGATCAGTTCCTTCGCTGCGAAGTCACCAAGAGTAGACTTGACTAAGTCGCCAAGTTTCTCGTAACCAATGGTATAGAATAGAAGTGTGCTTCGAATATAATCTCTTGTAGCAAGCTTACTCGTAGCAGGCTTTATTACTATCACTTCTAGCAGTGCTCTGGCAAGTCGTGATACAGTATATTCAGTAATCAAAGCTCGGGATACAGGGAGACACTGACATCTTACCTCTCAACGCCATGCTTCTTAGGAGCCAAACTGCTTATGATGCCAAGGAGTGCATAATCTCTACAACGGCCTCAAGATCGGTTTGCTGAAAGCACAAATATATTTCGCCTATTTCGTCATTTCTTTTATGACCTGCTCTTCCTCTCATCTGCCGCCTATTTAAGATTAGTTAACTATCCCGGAAGAAGGCGAGCATGAAATTTACAGCATTGATGGTCCCACCAGACCCGCGCCGTGAAAAATGACATGTCGAGCTGGTAAGTTGACTCCAGCAGCGAGACTGCACGTAGCTACTATGTCTTTCAGTATGCTTTTGTCAAGGGCTTCTGTGAGACTCTCACGTTCATCCTTTGAATGTTTTGCTCGAGGCTAAGTAGTTTTGCCGCCATTATTTCCATAGATATCCCTTATGCAGCTCATCCATCACAACAACATTAAGTTTGGAAACTGTGCGCTCTTCAATTATAAGTTTATTGGAGCATTTGTCTGTTCTCTCGTCAAAATTAGACACTAGTGGATCTAATAGGCTAACCTTCTCAATTGTGCAAACGGCAATGTACACTTCTGCCCCAAAAGCTCTGGTTTTGCTCCCCCTCGGAGAAAAATCCCATGACGAGAATAGTATCATCATCTCCCCTTCTGCGCCATCAATAGCTCTCCGCAGCCAGCGTAATTTTCCTGCACGAGAGCTACGTATGGCAAAATGAGAATAGCCTTCTTCTGTAGGCTATCCACAATTTGTTTTAGCATCAATATATCAGCGGCCAAGGACTTCCCGCCTTCGGTTGGGGCGGTAGAGCCCAGGTTTCCTTTACCGTTGAGTAGCCTGCTTTCGAGCAGATATTTCGATTTCCAAGGGTAAATACTGTTGATTCCAAGTGCTGCGAAGTATTTATGAGCTTTCTGGTAAATAATATGCGGTGTGTTCAAGTGAGAGAATTGGATTGCAGTTTGAGGTTAGCGTTGAGGTAATCGCTCTTTCTTTGTAGGTAAACCGAGGTCCCGTTTGCCTGTCTAGAGCATTCGCTACTGACATCTGTGATCTCATCCGCTCTCAGCTGCTTAGTTTGAGAAGTTGAGGCTGAGAGTGGGAAGTTATTCTTGGTGGACTGGCTGGTATTACCGTATTTGATGGCATGGTAGACACACCGCAGCATTCATACACCAAGCATAGTTGATCGCGTATCCTTTTATATCCTGCCTTCAGTATTGGATTATAAATGTTCTGCGGAGTCTCGGCGGTCGTTCGACAATCGATTTGCGTGACGGCCTGCTTCTGAGAGCCCAAGGAGGGCTTGGTGACTACCAATGAAAGGCAAAATACAAATACGCAACCGCAAGGACCAAGGCAGCAAATTCCAAAAACTTGGATCACAGCCAAAGCCGTCCTATTCGAAGCTATAGTTTGATGAGAAATAATAGGTTTCCGCTGAGCAGGCGCCAGTGGATGTTCGCTGGATCACGTGATGCAACGCAAAGATCGGATCCGTACAGGGTAAGAACTCGGCGTGTCATTGGCGCATACTTAGCGCGCTGCGGCTTGTAGGATACACTAACCTCGCGGTTGGCTGTTTGAAAAGTAATTGCTTTGCTTCACGTTCTATGCTTTTATGTGGAAAGTCGTATCTTCAATATACGTTTAATCTACATCAAGTCACTCTTCTTGCGATGTTCTTCATCTTAAATGTCACCTATAAATATCTGTGGCTTCCTTATTGATCGACTTTCCAGTAGCTTGGCCTGGTTCAGCATCGTGGAACTCCCTGGATGTTTCGACTTCTTTTATCAACCAATACTATTCCCGCCAAATAGTCCTTGAAGGTAGATGTAATTTTGGTGGCGTCTTTTCACGTAAGGCCTTCCCATCGACTATAGTTCCCCCGATTGTCAACATCACCCGCTACTGGTCTGGCTGGATTAACTTGATGGGGCACAAGGTGCGAGAATACTTTTCCAAGTTACAGGCTCCCCACATCCCAAATGTCGCGTCCCTCATATGTTGCGCCTATATACAGGAGTCTTCGTCAGCGTCGTAGCCATCAGCAGCAAGTTCCTATATTGCCTGTAGAGCATTCACCGCACGGGAGTTGCGGATATTCCCTAATTTCTAATGGAAGTCTTCCTGCCTGTGTTCAGAAAACCCCGAACTGGAGATAGTCAGATTAAATCCCTTGAAGGACAAAAGAAAATAGCGATCTTTATCTTGCTCCTTGTTATGCATTCGTAGTATTGGCCAGTGAGGCACAGTCGTGCCGGTTCCGTAGCTTTCTCATCTTTGGACGAATAAAGTATCTAAGCGAGTCCATCTTCCTTCCAGAACATCAATTCTTGAGAGCGTCTCCACCAACTCATCTACTCCATAACGCCGTGTGGGCTCTCATTCGAAAAGCCAGTTTAGAATTGCGGTACAGCCCAGTCCCTCTTTTGGCGCCGCCCGTCTTCCCTTTCCCGTTACCCGTTGGTCGACCAAGGCTTTCCCTCTCATTTAGAAACCCTGGGCTGCTCGTGTGAGAACATACTTTGGATCGCTCGACTACACACCCGCCAGGAGAATATCTCCTTGATCAAAGAAAGACTTGTCTAGAGAACGGCGCAAGAGGCATCACTCAATGTGTCAAGATCCAGCGATCTACAGTGAAGGATAGCCTCGACTTGTAGCGTGCCCGGGAGGGATTCACGGCAGGGCATTCGCCTTGACGGACCGGTTTTGCATTGTGTATTGTGGCACCATCAATATGACAGAAGAAGGCACCGAGCCATCGAAAGCCGAAGACTCATCGTATACCGTCGCTCCGAATGCCTCTGCTGGCAGCAACCGTGGTAGCGCTTCCGGGCTGCATCCCTCTGAAGTCCTAGCGATGCCGACCACCGATCTCGCAACTTCCACTGACGATACGGAGGTGCTGGAAAACCAGACTACGCGTGCGGCTGTGTCGCAGCCTATGACTGCCTCTACATCTTCATCGTCAAATCCATCGCTAAAAGATGCTACAACGGGAACGGCATCGCCATACGGTACTCGCTCTCGCAATAGAGCTGGCGTTTCACGACCCAATTATGCCGAGGATCGCGAGACAGAAATGGAATTTGAGGTTCAGCCTGCAGGAGAGGATGATACTCGCAGGGTGGCCCGCGCAAGCGCAGGCGACCCTCGTTCCACAACTGCCCACGAACCAGCCACGATTCGAAGAGGAACCCAAGTCGACTATAACACTAATGGACAAGTACTATCTAAAGATCATATACCAGGGACGTCTACCTTTTCTGCGAATCCAGCAGCTACTGTCAGCACTCAGCCCTCGAAAAAGCGAAAGGCAAATGGGCAACCCGTGCCAAATAGCGCAAATACCCTGCTACCTATCATCAACTCCGCATCTTCCGGCAGTCAGACGAATACACGTAGGGCCAGTATAGCTACACAGTTTGCTACTGGTTTCCGGGAATCCAATATGTTAAGCTTTGAAAATTGCGCAGGGCGTCTCAAAGACGGAAAGCTCGTGGCTGACGACGGCACAATGTTAGCAGTTAATGGTATGCAGCGTCTCATTTCATATTTAATCACTATTCCTCGGTGTTTTGCGTTTTATTCAAACCAAAGATACCTCTCCCTCATCAGAGGCAATTATATTTACTATTTGGTAGACCATGTGTATCTTGTGTGCGAACCGCCCGGCGAGCCATACTACCTGGGACGAATCATGGAATTCCTCCATACCAATAACGACCCTGATAAGGCTATCGATGCCCTGCGTATGAACTGGTACTATCGTCCGAAGGACATCGGGCGAAAGGTCAGTGACACGCGGCAAGTCTTCGCATCTATGCACTCCGACACGAGTCCCCTAACGGCACTGCGCGGGTTATGTCAAATCAGGCATAAATCTGAGGTGCATAATATGGAAGAATATAAAAGAACTCAAAATTGTTTTTGGTATGAAAAGCTCTATGATCGCTACATTCATCGCTATTACGAGGTGATACCTACGAGTCAAATTGTGAACGTTCCAGCACACGTGAAGAGAGTTCTAGACGAGCGGTGGAAGTTTATTCTGGTTGAATCAGGTCGGGGAAAGGAACTGACCAGTGCTGTCAAGTCCTGTA
>Ga0335072_10016346_pt1 | contig 10524 bp, 11 predicted proteins | sample Lox_Sample_21_FD_206725 | JGI IMG/M metagenome (GOLD analysis project Ga0335072, IMG submission 206725) | Soil microbial communities from Loxahatchee National Wildlife Refuge, Florida, United States - Lox_Sample_2.1 | ecosystem: Environmental > Terrestrial > Soil > Wetlands | place: USA... | reverse complement strand
TTTGACTGTCCACTACCACCTCTACCACCACCACCGCCCTCATCCGCGCATCTTCCGCACCTCGACCTCTTCTCCGGCCTTGCGCCTAGTATTCTGTCGACGGGTCGCTTTTGCTAGCCGCACCCCACTATCCCTGCCCTCCCCCAAAGCGCGTCGAGGTGCTGCGCTGCGACGGCAAACACCTCCGCATCGCAATCAATCTTGACGCGCTGGAGACCCGGCCTGCGTGGCACCGGCAACCTGGTGGCGCTCTTGCCTGCCGCATATTCACTCACGCTTTTTTCGCAGTGAGTGCATCTCCGCTAGCGAAACCGTCGACGTGGTCACGTGGTCGCCGTTGAAACGCGCTCCACCACGGCTTGACTATAAATCCTGCCGCGACCTCCACACCTTCACCCCAAAAATATTTCCTCCGCCCTGCGGCATCGAAAGCACTGCGCGCAACTCTCAAGTGATCGGCCGTGCCGCTACCACTTACCCCGAAATCCGAACTGCGCGACGTGTCCTGCTTATCTGCGACGCGCTGTGTGCATCCTCCAGCTGATCCAGCGGAATCGCGCATCGGCTTTCCATCAAAAGACAGTACTCAACGGCGACTGCTAGGCGCGCAACACCTGCGACGCGACTCACCTCACTCCTCTTTCCACCCTATTCGACAGCGCTGCCTTCCCTAGGCAACCGCGCTTGGCTTTGTCTGCTTGCGCCGCGCCGCAGCGTCTTCGATCACGATGGAGTCCGAAACACCATTCAACACAGCGCCTGTAGATCAAAAGTCTGCCGTTCCCCCATCTACTGACGTGTTTGGATCACAACCACCGAAGATGAACGGCAACGCAAACGAGCACGATCCCCTCTTCGACGAATCAGCCCCAGCGCCACTTACGAACGGCGACTCGCATTTACCTGAGCCGCGACCCGAAATTAGCACAAAGCTTGTCGGCATGGATGTTGTCGCTCCCAATGCTGAGGTTGCTAGTGAGGCGACAGCTCTTCCGCCGCTTGCGAGCGCAGAGCTTCTCTCTTCAGATATCATTAACGATACTATTCAAGACCCGCAAGCCACTACTTCGGTTCCTCCTCCGGTTGAACAACCTACCTCTGACACCCGCGACGAAATTCCACTCCAGCCTGTCATCAACTCTGTATCTCTGCCTACCGGAAGCACGCAGCAGGCAGCCGTTGATGCGAATGAGGATGAGATGGATGTTCATCTAGATGCACCAGCCGCTGAGCCAGAACCGGTTGCGCCTAGCCTTGAGTCATCCGTCATTCAATCAACTCCTGAGACTACTCCACATGAACAATCCAAAATGGAAGCGAATGCTGCTGCGCTCGAGTTTGAAACCGACGAGATGATGGAGGATGTGGATGCGCCAGCTGCGCCAAATGCGAGCGTCTCTCAGTCAAGCCTCATCCGCCCACGCGAGGAACTGGAGGATGAGACCGAGCCAAATGCAAAGCGTCTCAAGCTGGAAACATCAAATGGTGACGCTGAGTTCAAGATCCCAGATGCGCCAGCGTCGGCTGCTCTAACCGACTATGGAACCCCGACTGTGGCCATGTCTACCGAGGATTTCTTGAACTCCAAACCGGTAGACGACCAGCCCATCACAAAATCGCAGGTGAAGTTCCTTCTCGATGCTGTTCGGAAAACCAAGAAGACCAAGGCCGCGGTTCACTTCCTCACCCCCGTGGATGCTGTAGCTTTGGGCTTGCCAACGTACTACCAAGTTATCACTAAGCCGATGGACTTGACTACGATGGAACACAAGCTGAAAGAGGACAGCGAGGTCGAGAAGTACACGACTGTGAATGAGGCGCTGGCCGACATGGATCAAATCGTGAAGAACTCTGTTCAGTTCAACGGACAGAATCACCAAGTCACGACTTTCGGCATGAACATGAGGGCATACTTTGTGAAACTAATGCAGGCCATCCCCACGGGCGAGAAAGCTAGGGAGGATGAAGTCAAGAAAGCACCTCCACCAAAGCCAGCACCTGTCCGTCGAGAGTCTCGAGCTCAAGCTCGTTCTCCTACTGCCAAGACCACCGAAGCACCGCAACCGTTCCTCGATCCAAACGGAATGCCTCTCATCCGCCGTGACTCTAGCACTACAGATCGGCCAAAGCGCGAAATTCACCGTCCACCGCCTCGAGATCTCCCATATTCCGTCCGCCCAAACAAGAAACACAAGGTCGAGCTCAAGTTTTGCGAGTCGATCCTCCAAGAGATGCTGAAGAAGAAGTACGAGAGCTTCAGGTCTCCATTTGATTTCCCGGTTGACCCTGTGGCGTTGAACATACCCAACTACTTCAAGATCATCAAGAATCCGATGGATCTGGCCACGATCCAGTCGAATCTCAAGATCGGCACCTATCAGTCAGCAAAGGACTTTTACAATGACATGAAGCTCATCTTCCAAAACTGTTACAAGTTTAATCCCCACACGGACGCCGTCTTTGCCATGGGCAAGAGTACTGAAGAGCTTTTTGAGCGTCTCTGGGCTGGCAAGAAGGACTTCATGAGTCAGCATCGCCGCGATTCAGAGCCGGCATCTTCAGACGAGGAAGAAGGCTCCGAGGAAGAAGTCGAAGACGACGAAGAAGAAGCTGCAAAGATGGACGCATCCCAAAAGCGCATGGTCGAGATCCAGCAGCAGATTGCAGCTCTGAATGCCGAGGCCATGGCTCTTGCTCAGAGCGTAGCCCAGGCTCGTGTCGAAGAGAAAAAGAACAAAAAGGCAACAAAGGCGGCCAAGACTGGCAGCACCGGCAAAGCCAAGCGTCAGAACAGTAGCGCCGGCGCTCCAAAGGCCGCCAAAGAAAAGCCAGCTAAGCGACAGCCGAAGAAGTGGAAGAAGCTCACGCTTGAGCAGAAGCGACAGGTATCTGAGGGCATCGGCTTGCTCGACGAGGCTCATATGCGCAAGGCTGTGCAGATCATTCGCAATGGCGTTCCTTCGCTCCGAGACGTGCACGACGATGAGCTTGAGCTGGACATCGATGAGATTCCTGACGAGGTCGTCTATGAGTTGTGGGAGTTTGTCAAGAAGCTTCAACCAAAGTCTCATGGCGTTGTGGACGAGGACGATGACTACGAGGAGGACCGCGGCCACAAGGCTGCCGCCGCATCCTCGCATCGAAAGAAGAACAAACCAATGACTGCGAGGGAGCAGGAGAGCAAGATTGCGCAGGTTCGCGAGCAGTTGGCACGCTTCGAGGGCCAAAGCCCGATTGAGAGTCCTCCTGCCGATCAAGACGAAAGCAGCGACGATGATGCGGGTAGTGATGAGAGCAGTGAAGAAGAATAGACAGCTAATCAGTTCTTTGCGACTTCTCTAATGTCAGCTAATCGAGACGCTTGTCACTGAAAGGACGTCCATCAGCGGGAATTCCGAACGTCTGGAGGCTTGCATGGCTATATCCGCGAACGAATAGGATCGCACCCGGCAACAAGCACCACGTACACAATGGTACGTGAACTCAGCAGCATACCCCGATCCAAGCAATAGGGCCTTTCCTGCAAATCTATTCTCCATTGCCACACCAATTCTGTTCCCCGGCATACCGCAGAGCCCTTTCCCCTTGCATTATTCGGACTTACTTAACCGACACGCAGTATACTTTATGTATCATACTGGCAGAGGCTTACACTTTCTTCCGTCCTTAGGCCGGCGGAGTAAGTGCGACCGCACGACCTTCAAGCTGCCTTCGGCTATCAGAGAATAATACGAGATCTGTTGCTGGTTGCCTCTGAAGCTGTGAGAGGGCTTGACACATGGACGCTTCGTCCTTCGCTGGTTTGGTCGCATAGCTTCGAGAGGATACGAGTGCGGGTCGGTGATGAGAGGTAGTCATACTACAGGCCGGCCAACAGTTTGCATTCTAGTGACCCGATTCTACAGGAGGATGGCCAGTGTATTAGTATTTATACTCCAATAAAGTTCGTTGAAACCAGCGGTTCGCCAAAGAATTCACTGTGAAATGCATTTTGTTCTGTCCATCGTATCGCTCCTCGTTCCACTTTTGTGGTCCGTGCACAGGAGCTCAAAATGTTCAAATCGATTCTCGCAGCAACAGGCTTCCTCCTTCGCGCGATTCCACCAGTACATTTGGCTTCTGCTTTCTCAACCGTCGTGACGTCCGATTCTTCTCTCATCATCCTCGTCAACACCCATCCCAACCCTGTTTCGGGCCAGCCATGGCGCCGGTCCAGCTGTCCGACGTCAAGGGCAACGCGCGTGAAAACCGCACCGCGACACATTCACATATCAAAGGCTTGGGATTAAGATCAGATGGCACGGCAGAAAAGAATGCGGCGGGATTTATTGGGCAGGCTGCTGCAAGAGAGGTACGTCCATGGGCGCCGCATTCTGCGTATCTAGACTTGAACAACTATAGCTAACACACACGCACTCAGGCATGCGGCGTTGTAGTGGACCTCATCCGAGCGAAGAAGATGTCCGGACGCGCGGTGTTGCTGGCGGGCGGCCCAGGAACAGGCAAAACGGCGCTCGCGCTTGCGGTATCGCAAGAACTGGGCACAAAGGTGCCCTTCTGCCCCATCGTCGGCAGCGAGATCTACAGCGCCGAAGTCAAGAAGACGGAGGCGCTGATGGAAAACTTCCGGCGCGCGATTGGGCTGCGCGTGCGCGAGACGAAGGAGGTGTACGAGGGCGAGGTCACGGAGCTTACGCCCGAGGAGGCTGAGAACCCGCTCGGTGGCTACGGCAGGACTATCTCGCATCTTCTCATCACGCTGAAGGCCGCCAAGGGAACGAAGAAGCTTCGCTTGGATCCTTCTATTTATGAGGCAGTACAGAAGGAGCGTGTGCGACTCGGCGATGTCATTTACATCGAAGTGAACACCGGCGCTGTCAAGCGGGTTGGCCGCTCAGACGCGTACGCCACCGAATTCGATCTCGAGGCTGAAGAGTATGTGCCAGTGCCGAAGGGCGACGTTCACAAGAAGAAAGAAGTTGTTCAGGACGTGACGCTACATGACCTTGACGTCGCGAACGCCAGACCACAAGGTGGACAAGATGTCATGAGCATGATGGGCCAGCTCATGAGGCCGAAGAAGACAGAAATCACTGAAAAGCTGAGAGCGGAAATCGACAAGGTTGTAAACCGCTACATCGATCAAGGAGTTGCAGAACTTGTGCCTGGAGTGCTCTTCATTGATGAGGTTCGTTGCCGTCTGCTTACCTTCGTACGAGCGACAGTTTACTAACTGCAGTAGGTGCATATGCTCGATCTCGAATCCTTTACGTTCCTTACCCGTGCGCTGGAGTCATCAATTTCTCCCATTGTCATCCTTGCCTCGAACCGCGGCTTGACGCCCATCCGCGGCGCACAAGACTCGCTACCTGCTTCGGCACACGGCATTCCTCCAGATCTGCTAGCGCGCCTGCTCATCGTCCCTACGCATCCCTACCAGCCAGACGAAGTTCGATCAATAGTGCGCACGCGGGCAAAAACGGAAGGGCTCGCCATCAGCGACGCGGCATTGGAGAAAATCGGCGAGGCTGGAGTAAGGGTGTCGCTCCGCTACGCCCTGCAGTTACTCACTCCCGCAAGCATACTGGCCAAAGTCGGCGGCAAAACTGAGGTGGGTGTGGGTGACGTCGAGGAGTGCGAGAGTCTATTCCTGGATGCGGGACGAAGCGCGAGGGGCCTGGGCGGAGAGGATTCAAACGGGGTGTTTATTGCTTGATTGGCATATCAAAAAATCGCGGCGGGCGTACGGCAGAGGTGGGGATTGAGAGGCATTTTTTTCGTCATGTCCGGCATAAATGGTCAGTCGGGAAAGCAAGCCATGTACGATTACCATCTGGCTCGTGGATAGAGCTCTCTCGCGGTCAATAGGGCCAATATCTGTTCGCGAAGACAGCTCCATGGACTCGGAACCCTGGCTAGGCCGCTTCCCCTTGCGATGGACGAGCGAATGGGTCTTGAGGCAGTGACATTCCCAGCCGTTTCTGATGGCGTCATGCTGGTTCGTAACTTGGGACGCTGGTGGAATTTGCATACGGATGCCGGTTTGACTACACGGCAGCCGTGCACCACCTTGTAAATCCGCCAACGCTTTTCTAACACGGAACGGTGCCGCGCCGACGATCACTTCCGCTGCCGGTCAAATCATTGAAGCTTTTCTTCCGGCTCCCACAGGGCGACTCATGATCTTCGGGCAGCGGCAGCCTCACTCCCACGGCGAATGGCAGCACGGCTCATTGAGGAGGCGCGAACGAACGGGCTTTTGGAGCTAGCGCAGGTACGTAGAATGATATGAAGTACGAGGTATATAGACCACGCACGATGCTCGGGCGATTTGGACGAAACAAAACGGCCGATACTTGGGCATCGAGGCATTAAGCACGACCAGTCGCCCGCCGCCCGTGTGCCGGGCGTGGAACAGCTTGAGGCTGCTAAACCAGTACTTTGCTCAGTCTCACGGGTGCTCCCCAAGGCTCCAGCCTGCTATCGCTACTGGAGGCCTTTTTCTGCGCCGGACACGCAGACCCACTCCAAACCTCGCTCCCACACCTGCACTCGCAGACGCACACACACGCGCTGTCTGCCCTCGTCTCCACACCTTCGCCGTCCCAAATCCAGATCGGATTCCTTCCGAGCAGGCATACGGAAGCTCCGCCCGCACATTTACCGCCGTATTGCTTCTTCCTGACCAACATCGACGTCTGCTCACCGCCGGACACGTCTGATCTCTGCCCCCCACAGACTCGCAATTGCGGCAGGGCCCTCCCTCCCGCCTCTCGATGTCACCGCCGCAAGTGGCGCCTGCTGCTCCGCCGTAGGTTCATGACGGGCGTCCTTGTAACGTCTCACAGCAGGACTGAAAACGAGCCGACTGGCACCTGGCCGGCCTTGCGATGCCCTCCGATCAGCGCACATCTCAGCCCTCGCAAGGCCGGCACACTCGCACTGGCAGCCATTCTGGCCAATCGAGCAGAGGCGGGCCTTCCTCGTCCAGCTCGTCAAGCTCGTCCCATCGTCGCGACCGCGCCCAGAGCTCTACCTCGTTTCCGCGGCGGGAATCGTCCAAAGACAATGCTGCGGCGCAGCTGGTAGCAAACATCAGTGCCACTCAGGCACGGCGTCCTTCCGTCAAGGGACGCACACAATCCGTGCCCTCGGCCCGCAAGAAAAGTACCACAGACCCTCTGCCGCAGCCTCAGGAGGACGAGGATGTAGCTGGTGTCGGATCCAGCTTTCTGGATGCCGACCCAGGGGACGACGACGATATTCTCGAGGACCACGAGATCGCTGACGATCCTTTCTTCACCCGCTTCAATTTTCCCTCCACCACCAACATCGACGCAGATGCACGCCAGGACGAGGAGCCCGCAAGCCCGGAGTCGCTCGACAGCAGTACTGACAACGAGGGTCCGTTGAGTCCGACGAGCAGGCATATTAGAGCACGACCCGACTCGTCTGTAGAGCCCTTGGGAAGTCCTCTCAGTCCACGAGCACCCTGGAAGGTGTGTGTTTGTGTGTTGCCTTGGTGTTTAGCTGTCGAAGCAAGATGCAAGGCGTGAACAACAAAAAAAAAATTTACTAACTAATCCCAGTTCCCGGAAAACACCACTGCTCGCATGGAAGAGATCAACATCGCTGTGCTCGGATCTCCTCAGGTCGGCAAGTCCACATTCATCCAGCGCGCCTTCGACCTGCGATCACTCCCTGATTCTCCATTTACCTCCCGTAAAATGTCCATTGATGGCAATGTCTACGTCGTCCGCCTTGTTGAACTCACGCACGACGATTTGGATCTTGATGAGCACAAACGAATATGTTGGCCTGATAACGTTGATGGAAGCCCCGTACCCGTCATCGATGGCGCCTTCACCTTGTACGATGTATTGAATCGGGACAGCCTTGGTCAGATTCCGGAGACCTTGAGTAAGTGGCTAGCCCTGTCCCACCCTCGCACAATATTTGTTTGGCCGTCGCAGATACTGAACCTTTTTTGTTCCAGGCGGAATCTACAATGCGTCGATCCCGTTTATCCTCGTGGCTTGCAAATGCGACGTTCCACCATCCAGACGACTGGTCGACCCGGTGGGCGTTGACCAGCGAGCCAAAGCACTCATTGGCGATATTACTGCTTTTCAGACCTCTCAAGCACAACCAGACAGCCAAAAGCGATGTGTGGCTGTGCTGCTCCGTGCGATTGTGTCAGTGCGAAACCGTAAGTGAGATTTGCTTTTTGTCGTGGCGGTGATTTGTTGCATATGCTTCCCCCTTGATCTGTCATCCTCTCGTCACATTTTCGATTTCATTGATACCCAGACTCCTGTGTTGGATTTTATGTTTGGTTTTGGCTGAAATCGCCTGCAATCAATGCGGAAAACCGAATCACCTGACAGCAGAATTGTAGAGCATCTGCATCTCGCCGCAGTCCGACGACGAGCTCACTCCTCGGCGGCACGAAATGTGGCGCATACTGGGAGCTACAAGCATAGCCGTGCGACATCTGAATTGCCAGCGTCCATGATACGCGGTGCACCCGCTTCAAATCAAGAAGCAATGCCCGGAGCCTCCGGACTTCCGAGCAAATCTCGATCTCATCACAATCTTCCCGATGTAAACACAGAATCTCAACGACAGAAGCCACGGCAACATGATTTCGACAAGAAACCAGAATCTGATGATGACAGCTTTCCAATTCAAGGCGCACCGCCGTCCCAGGATCCCATCTCTCTCGACCAGAGCGCACAGCAGGAGATCCTCTCTCCACAGCCAGGATCCGCAAAGACCGGTGCAATGGAAGTTGGAGTGACATTTGATGAACTCGTTGACCGTCTCTTAGCTCAGCCGATGAGCAAATCTGACACAAAATTCCAAGCGATCTTCCTTGCCTTGTATAGGTCGTTTGCAGCACCAGCACAGCTACTGGATGCCATCATGACTCGATTCGCGGAGGCTGACGAAGACGACGTACCAAGTATGACCAGAGCTGGTGCGCAGTTGCGGCAACTCGCAGTTCTGGAGCAATGGGTTTCTCACTACCCAGGAGATTTCGCGTATCCGACAACCCGCAAAACGCTCGAGAAGTTCATAGCTCGGATTCGTCCCACTCGGCTATATGCTGTGGCTGCTCGCGAACTCCAGGCAAACTTGGAAAATGCGATAGAAGATGACGACACGGATTGGGCTTTCTGCGATCGAGCGCTCCAGCGACCGAGGTTAGCCGCAGAAGGACTCTCGGAACATGTGGCTGGCCTTACAGTCAGCGACGAGCGAAGTCCACCGCAGTCACCAACATCAGGCCGTTCACCGTCAGCATCAACAAGCACCTGCTCCTCTCAGACAATGCTCAACATTGTTGAATCAGCTTCGCGCCAAGCAAAAGCGCTGATGCCTGTCGGTCGTGGAGTTCCGCTGACCAAAATACAATGGCGAGCATTCATGGAAACCAGTGAAGACAACATCGCGCGAGAGCTGACGCGGCAGGACTGGATCCTGTTCACCGCGATCCGGCCGCGCGATCTCATTCGGCACGTGTCTCTTTCGGCAGAAGAAAAGAAGCGGTTCCGAGGCAAAGGGCTCGCCAACGTGCAGCGGATGATCGACCACTTCAACCACATCTCGTACGTGGTCATCAACCTGGTGCTACTGCGCGACAAGCCGAAGCACCGAGCGCTGATGCTGGAGAAGGTGATGCGGGTGGCGCGGGAACTGCGCAAGCTGAACAACTACAATGGGCTGGGCGCCGTGCTGGCCGGGCTGAACGCCGCGCCCGTGCACCGCCTGGCCGCCACCCGCGAGCTCGTCCCCCGCGACGCTGCTAAGGACTTCATGAAGCTCGAGATCCTCATGGGCTCTGCTAAGAGCCACTTTGCCTACCGCCTCGCTTGGGAGAACACTCCTGCCGAGCGTATCCCCTACTTGCCGCTGCATCGCCGCGACTTGGTCTCGGCGTCGGAGGGCAACCGCACGTTTGTTGGCGCGGACTCTGATGCTGAGATGAAGAAGCGCTGGTTGGAGGGCGGTGGGGAGAGTGGCGGCGCGGGTAAGGAGCGCTGGGGAGACGTCCGAATCAACTGGAGGAAGTTTGAGATTCTAGGGGAAGGTGTGTGGGGCGTTCAGAGGGCACAAGGAGTCCCGTATAGTAGGTTTACCGTTGGCGACGAAGTAAGAAGCCTAGTAGTGGACACAGAGATTATGAGGGACGACGACGTGAGTTCTCTTTTCTATTTTTATCTTCTTGTCTTCTCTCACTGCAATCCCCTTAATCCTGGCTAGCTATCGCTTGTTTTCGAGGGGTGGTAACGGATGATGGACTGCCTTGGCCATCTATTCACTTTCGCCGCCCAGCGGCGACGGAGTTGATGATATATTTCGCCAGGAAGAAGTGCTAACACAACCACCCTTCACAGAACCTCTACGATCGATCTGTACAAGTTGAGCCCGTCGGCGGCAGCGGTGGAGCGAGCTCGAAGAAGATGTTCCAATGGTTCCAGAGCTCAGGTCTGGTCACGCAAGCGCTTCCTCCCCCCGGTT
>Ga0335072_10016345_pt1 | contig 10524 bp, 5 predicted proteins | sample Lox_Sample_21_FD_206725 | JGI IMG/M metagenome (GOLD analysis project Ga0335072, IMG submission 206725) | Soil microbial communities from Loxahatchee National Wildlife Refuge, Florida, United States - Lox_Sample_2.1 | ecosystem: Environmental > Terrestrial > Soil > Wetlands | place: USA: Florida... | reverse complement strand
GCAAATCATCCGAACTCAGCCCCGGGCTTCGCTCTCCCGGCACCAGCATCGTCGTCGGGTTATTCGCCGGCAGCCCAAACTGGGTGCGGAACGTCTCAATATCGGAAAGGTTGATCGTCGTTTGTCCGGCGATGACCAGCGTCTGCCCCGTCCCGCTGATTCCCGCCGAATAGAGCGGGCCGATATCGTAAATCGTCGCGATGTCGTCCGGCGCGAGATAATGCTGGCCGCCAGACGACGTGTACATCGGCGAAATATTCCGCGCTTTCAACCTCGGTTTCATGCGGAAATCGCTCAACCCGCGAATTCCCAGAATCACGCCGCCGAGCGCGGCCGGAACCGACGGCTCGCTGGCGTTGGCGTAGTGCATTTCGCCGTTGACCAGGTAGTTGTGAATTTCGGTTTGAAAGGCCGCTTCCACCTGCGCCGCGGTTCCGCGAAAGGCAATCCAGGTTCGCCCGCGCGCCGCCGCGATCACGCTGAATCCCTGCGACTCGAGCCACTGGCGGATGGCGCCAATGTCGGTCTGGCTCACCCCGAAGCGGTCCGCGTACTGCTCCGGAGTCAGCCATTGATGATACTCGGCCGAACCCGGAGTCTGCTGCGCGGCCAGAAGCGCCGCAAGCTGCGCTTTCTGGTCCGCCGTCTGGCTGAGCGTCAGGGTTAAGTAAGGGAGTTCGAGCGATGGCGAAACCCGGCCCTGATCATTGGCCGCGTTAGCCTGCGGCCGAAGATGCCCATGCAACGTCAAGCGCTGGCTGTTGTCGATTTTTCCCGTGATGCGAATCGCTTGAGCGCCCGCCGCGCCCGCGAAAGTGAGCCCTACCGCGCAGACTACAAGGTACTTTTTCGACATTTCCTTTAAAAAAGCTCCTGATGAGCGCGCGGGTGCTCAAACTCAGAGACGATGATTTTGCCTTTCAGGTTGCGCCGGGTTCTGTAACTTTTTTGCGAGTATTTTCTGGTTTTTCCGTACTGGAATACCCCTTGGTTTGCGGAAATTACTGAAAGATTGATTCAAACGGAAAATTCACAGAATGTTTGTCTGGCCCGAGCCGTCGCGGCCTTCGAATTGCATCAGCGGGGATCAAATGGATTCGAAACCGGGAGTGGTCCTCCTCGGAGATATACCTTATGACCCAGTAGCCGAACTGGCGGCTAAGTTCGGCTGGCCGGTCGAGAATGCCAGTTGTTTCGAAGACCTGCGAAAAATCCATTCGCAACGCGGCACGGTTGCCGTTCTTTTTGAGCCGGCCGGGTTCGGATTGTCGTGGGAAATGGCGCTCGACTACGTGCGCCAGGCCGCGCCCGGCGCCTTAGTCATCGTTTGCCGCCGCTTCTCCGACACGCTCGACTGGTCGACGCTCGCCGCGCGCGGCGCCTTTCATATGATCTCCCTCCCGGTCAAGGAGAGCGAGCTGCGGCAGAGTCTTGGTTTTATCTGGGCCGCAAACCGCCGCGCGCACCAAACGAAGGACCGGCCCAGCCGCGCGAAAAAGCAGGCGGCCGGACAACTGGTCGCCTAAAAAGCATGCGCCTTTAGACTCAATCGAAATGAGCGCCTGCGCGCGATCACCCACACGTGCGCGTCACAGCCGTGACGGATCGCGCTTCTCTGGAGCAAATCCGAGTTCGGCAATCGCCGCTTCGGCGCGCCTGGCGTCAATCGCACCGGTGCGCGCCAGGGCCGATAGCGCCCCCTGCGCGATCGCTTCCGCGGAGATTTCAAAGAATCGCCGCAAATGCTCGCGATTTTCGCTGCGCCCGAAGCCATCGGTGCCAAGCGAGGTCAGCCGTCCATTCAGCCACGGCGCGAGCTGATCCGGGACCGCCTTTATGTAATCCGTCGCCGCAATGATCGGACCCGATGCGCCCTGAAGCACGTTCACGATATGTGGTGTTTTCCGTTCCTCAGAAGGATGGAGACGGTTCCAGCGCTCCACGGCGAGCCCCTCGCGGCGCAGCTCATTGTAGCTGGTCACCGACCAGACGTCGGCGGAAATCTGGTATCGCTCCGCCAGAATTTTCTGGGCGCGCAGGGCTTCATTCAAAATGGAACCGCTGCCGAACAGTTGCACCGCGGCTTCGCCTTCCTCGGCGGCGCGATATTTATAGATTCCGCGCAAGATTCCTTCGCGAACGCCGTCACCTTCCGGCATCGGCGGCTGGGCGTAATTTTCGTTATAAACGGTGATGTAGTAGAAGCGGTCTTCCTGTTCCTGGTACATGCGGCGGATGCCATCTTGAATGATGACCGTCAACTCATAGGCGTAGGCCGGGTCGTAGATGGCGCAGGTGGGAATCACGCTGTACAGAATCGGGCTGTGGCCATCATCGTGTTGCAAACCTTCGCCGAGCAGCGTGGTGCGGCCCGCCGTCGCGCCCATCATGAAGCCTTTGCCGCGCACGTCGGCGAAGGCCCAGCACAGATCGCCGATGCGCTGGAATCCGAACATCGAATAAAACGTGAAGAACGGAATCATCGGCACGCCGACCGTGGCATACGCGGTTCCGGCCGCGGTAAATGACGCCATCGATCCGGCTTCGGTGATTCCTTCTTCCAGGATCTGGCCGTCCTGCGCTTCTTTGTAATAGAGCAACACGTTCGCATCGACCGGCTTATAGCGCTGGCCCTGGCTCGCGTAAATTCCGTAATCGCGGAACAGCGATTCCATGCCGAAGGTGCGCGCTTCATCGGGGATGATCGGCACGATCAGCTTGCCGGTGTCCGGATGCTTCATCAGGTTTTTGAGAATCGACACGAAGGCGGCGGTGGTCGAAGCCTCCCGGCCACGCGATCCCGTCAGCGTATCCTGGAAATTTTCGAGCGGCGGTGCAGTCATGTGGATCGGCTTGACGTGCCGCGCCGGCACCGGGCCGCCCATCGCCTGGACGCGCGATTTGATGTATTGAAGCTCCGGCGATTCCTCCGGCGGACGGTAAAACTCGATATGCTCGACCACCTCGTTCGAGAGCGGCAGTTCGAAGCGGTCCCGAAGCTTGATCATTTCCGGCGCGCCGAGCTTCTTAGCCTGATGGGCGGTCATGCGGCCCTCGGCAGCTTCACCGAGGCCGTAGCCTTTCACCGTCTTGGCCAGAATCACCGTGGGCTGGCCTTGGTGCTCGGCCGCGCGCTTGTAGGCGTTGTAGACCTTGACCGGATCGTGGCCGCCACGGCGCAGCGTCCAGATCTGTTCGTCGGTCATGGGTTCGACCAGCTTCAACAGCTCCGGATATTTGCCGAAAAATTCCTTGCGGATATAGGCGCCGTTCATCGCCCGGAACGCCTGGTATTCGCCGTCCACGCATTCGTGCATGCGCTTGAGCAGCAGACCGGTGGTGTCGCGCGCCAGCAGTTCGTCCCAGCCCGCGCCCCAGATCACTTTGATGACGTTCCATCCCGCGCCGCGAAACGCTGCTTCCAGTTCCTGAATGATGTGCCCGTTGCCGCGCACCGGACCATCCAGGCGCTGCAAATTGCAGTTCACCACGAAAATCAGATTGTCCAGCTTTTCGCGCGACGCGAGCGTCAGGGCGCCCAGCGCTTCCGGCTCATCGCATTCGCCATCGCCCAAAAATGCCCAGACCTTTCGCGGCGAGTGCGAAATAATCCCACGATTCTCCAGATATTTCATGAACCGCGCCTGATAAATCGCGCAGATCGGTCCGAGACCCATCGAAACCGTCGGAAACTGCCAGAAATCGGGCATCAGCCACGGGTGCGGATAAGAAGACAATCCCGGCTCGTCGCGTAATTCGTGGCGGAAATTTTCAAGATGCTTTTCGTTCAGGCGTCCTTCGAGGAACGCGCGGCCATAAACACCGGGCGACGCATGGCCCTGAAAGTAAACGAAATCGCCGGCCTGGCCATCGTAAGACCCGTGGAAAAAATGATTAAAACCCACTTCAAACAACGTCGCGACCGACGCATAAGTCGCCAGATGGCCGCCGATGTTCGGATCATACTTATTGGCCCGTACGACCATCGCGGTTGCGTTCCAGCGGATGAGGCTTTTAATCCGCCGCTCCAGCGCGCGGTTGCCCGGATAAGCGACCTCTTCTTCCGGCGGAATCGTATTGATATAAGGCGTGTTCCAGCGCAAGGGGGGCTGCACACCGAGGTTGGCGGCGTGTTCCATCAGCCGCTCGAGCAGGTAATTGGCCCGGTCGGGCCCCACTTCGTCGATCACCTGGTCGAGCGCTTCCATCCACTCGGAGGTTTCCTGTGGATCGAGATCGTCGGGTGCTTGGACTTTGGCTTTGAGCATGGGTAAATTCCAAGGTACCGCCTTCGAAGAGGGCAGGGCAACCGGCGAACGGCAGTGGCTGGCGCGGCGAGTTGTTATCCTCAAACCGTATGGATCAGGAACAGTTGCGCGCGCTGCTCGAACAGGTGCGCTCCGGCGAGGCCGGGGTCGATCAGGCCATGGAACGGATGCGCCATCTGCCGTTTGAAGACCTCGGATTCGCCAAAGTCGACCATCATCGCGCGCTACGCCACGGGATGCCGGAGGTGGTGTTCGGACTGGGCAAGACGCCGGACCAGATTTCGATGATCGCGGCGACGCTTCTGGCCAAATCGAACAACATTTTAGTAACGCGGACCACCCCGCACGTCGCCGAACGGCTGAAGCGCGAACATCCCGAAGCCGAGTATTTTCCGACGTCAGGCGCGGTCCGCGTGTGGCGCGACCGCACCCTGCACGGCAAAGGAATCATCGCCGTGGTGTGCGCCGGAACCAGCGATCTGCCGGTGGCCGAAGAAGCGCAGATCACCGCGGAAACCATGGGCAACGAAGTCGATTCCATCGCCGACGTCGGCGTGGCGGGGATTCATCGATTGATGCACAATCGCGACCGTCTGGCCGCCGCCCGCGTAGTGATCGTGTGCGCAGGAATGGAAGGCGCGCTGCCGAGCGTAGTCGGCGGAATGGTCTCCGCGCCGGTCATCGCGGTGCCCACCAGCATCGGCTATGGCGCGAGTTTTCAGGGCCTGGCCGCGCTGCTCGGCATGCTGAACAGTTGCGCGAGTAATGTCACGGTGGTGAACATCGACAACGGCTTCGGCGCAGGCTATGCGGCGAGCCTGATCAACCGCCTCTAGTTCCCCGTCGGCTTCTTCTTATCCTCTTTCGGCGCCACCAAACACTGATCCGACCGGCAATTATGCGAATTCGCCGAGCCTAATTTCTCCAAAAACGCCACCGTCTCCGCATGCGGAATCCCGAACCGGGTGGGACCGTTCGCCATGTCCGCAACCGTGTTCTTATCCTTGGCGACCGCCTTCACATCCGCGCCGTGATCGATCAAGAACTGGATCAGCTCGTTATTGCCGATGTATGCCGCGCCATGCACCGGCGTGTAACCGCGATCATCCACATGATTCACGTCCGCGCCCAGCCGAACCAGATATTTCGCCGCATCCATCCACGTATAATCTGGAGCGTTCATGCTGTTGTGATATGCCCAGCCGACTCCGCACGCGGCCTCCAGCGGCGTCACGCCGCCAAACGTCGCGATATCCGGATTCGCGCCCCCCGCAACCAGCAGTTTCATCGCGGCGACGTCCGTCGAAGACGCAGCGCGCCAGAACGCAGTCGCCCCGGCCGTGTCCACCCAGGAATGGTCCCCGAAAGAACGGAACCACAGTTTTTTGGTGATCCGCGCGTCGGGATTCGCGCCATCCGCCAGCAACGCCTTCATCAGATCCAGATACGAAATTTTTTCCTGACCGACTTCCGGCGACGGAAACCATCCGCGCGGCGCCCATTGCACGTCGATGGTCGCGTAAAGCGCCGTTAAACCCTGCTCGTTTTGCAGATTCGGATCCGCGCCCCAGTCGACCAGAAATTTCGCCAGATCGTAGTGGCCATTCATAACAGCCAGCACCAGCGGACTGGTTTTCTCGGACACCGAAACCTGGTTAATGTCGGCTCCGCCTTGAAGCAGCGCGCGCGCCGCGTCCATCTGGCCGTCGCGCGCGGCGAACAGCAGAGCGGTCATGCCGCCCATATCGCTGGTGCCGCGCTCGCGAATGATTCCGTACATGCCACCGTTCGAATCCTGGCCGGGCTTCGATTTTTCGCCGGGCAACCGCTTTTCGATCTCGTCGATTTTGGTACTCAGTTTGGCGACCATCGCACGCAGATTGGAGTCCGTTCCAGGATTGTACTCCGCCGATTTCAATCCCATCCCCGCGGCCAGCGCGTCGAGCGCCGATTTATCCGCGTTCGCGTCGGCCGAGGCGGGTTTGGCGTCCGCAGCCGGCTTATCCTGGAATCGCGGCGTCCTCGGAACCACCACCTTGACGGCTCGCGTGGTGACGTCAGGGTCGGCATGAGCATCGAGCAAAGCTTTGATCGCATCCGCGCGATTCAGCGCCGCCGCGAACATCAGCGCGGTCTGCCCGTGCGCGCCTTCTTTGGCATTGACGTCCGCGCCCTGTTCGATCAGCACCCGGACCGCGTCCGCGCTGCCCGATGCCGCCGCGGTCATCAGCGCGGTGGTGCCTCGCTCATCGGTCGAATTGGCGTCAGCGCCGTACTGAAGCAGCAATTCGATCATTTTCGCGTCGCCGTTTTTCGCGGCCATGAAGAGCGGCGTGATGGCGCCATCGCGCGTAGTCGCCTTGACGTTCGCGCCCGCGGCGACCAGCATTCTGGCCATCTGAAGATTGTCGTTGAACGCGGCCCAATGCAGCGCCGTGGTGCCGTCGCCTTGCGGCGCATTCACGTCGGCTTTCTCCGCGATCAGCGATTGCACCGCAGGGACGTCATTATGCTCGGCCGCATCCGCCAGGCGAGTATCAGCCGCCCATGCAACGATTGCTGTCGAAACGACTGCGCTGATCCAAAATTTCACCGGCATCGTTCCTCCCGAAGGTTCAAATCGCAATTTCCCCGGTGCTGTCCCCGATCGACTCCACCTGCATTCCGACCTTCCGCATCACCGTCAGCAGCACATTTGCCATCGGCGTCCGGTCCGCGCAGCGGACGTGCAGATTGCCCTTCACTTTTCCATTGGCCTTCCCGGCCAGCAGAATCGGCACGCGCTTGTGATTGTGCGCATTCGAATCGCCCATGGGACTGCCGTATAGAATCAGCGAATGATCCAGCAGATTGCCGTCGCCGTCATGGGCGTTCTTCAATTTCGCAAAAAAGTACGGCAGCAGACTCGCGTGATAGCGATTGATTTTCGCGAAATCGGCGATGCGCGCGGGGCTTTCCCCATGATGCGACGCGGTATGGAACGGCGTCTTCACGCCGCTTTCGTCATACACGCGCTGGCACACGTCGCGGCTCATTTTAAACGCCGAGCAGCGCGTGGTATCGGTCATAAACGCCAGCGCCTGAAGATCGAACATCAGCTTCACGTGCTCATCGAAGGAATCCGGCACGCCGACCGGCGCGGCCGGCAGCTGGCGCGCGACGGCGGTGGAATTATGCTGCTCGGTTTTCTGAATGCGCCGCTCGATCTCGCGCACGTCATCTAAAAAATCGCCAAGCCGCGCACGATCGGCCGCGCTCAGATTCCGCTGCAAGGAAGAAACGCGATGCGTGAGGCGGTCGAGAATGCTGCCGTTGACCTGCTGGCGCAGCGCGCGTTCTTCCGGAGTCGCGCCGTCGCCGAACATGCTCTCAAACGCCATCCGCGGATCGACGGTCATGGGCAGCGGCTGCGTGGGCGAGGACCAGCTGATGGTATCCGCGTACACGCAGGCGTAGCCGTAATCGCAGGCGCCCGACCCGTCCACCGTTTCAATGCAAAGCTGAATCGATGGCAGCGGCGTGTCCTGGCCGAATTTCTGCGCGTACATCTGATCGATGGAGGTGCCGCAATAAATATCGGAGCCTTCGGTCATCTTGGGATGCGCGGCGGTGAGATAAACCGACGACGAGCGAAAATGATCGCCGCCTTCTTCTTTATCCGCGTAGGCGCCGGCCGGGCGCAGATCGGTGTCGCTGATGATGGTGAGATATTCGCGAAAATCCTGCAATGGTTCGAGCGTTTGGGTGAACTCGAAATCCGCGCCCTCTTTTTCGGGCGACCAGTAATGTTTATCCGACCCGTCGACGGTGCTGCCCGCCGCGCCATGCACCATTTCGATGCAGCATAATCGCGGCCGCGAAACCGCCGCGGTTTTGGCCAGCGGAGTCTGCGCCGGAACCATCGCGTCCAGAAACGGCAGCCCCACGGCGACGCCCATCCCTCGCAAAACCGTGCGCCGCGATAAATGTTTTTTCGTCAAAAACGTCATTCTTCAACTCCCGGGTGCGCTGAAACGCCGACCGCTCGCCGCGCTGTTCGGCAACTTTTGAAGGCCGGCTCCACAAAAACTATCGCCCCACGGACGCGTCCGCCGCGTCCGCCCGCCGCATTTGAAACGGCATGCTGTTCACAATCCCCAACACAAACGCCGAAAAGCGATTGTCCTCCTGAGCGGCGCCACGCTCGATCGACCGCACCATCGGCTCATCGCGATAATCCACCACGCGCCCCAGCGCGTACGCCAGCAGATTTTCGGTGAAAGTCTGAAGGAACGCGTCGGAATGGCCCAGAATCGCGTTGCGCAGACTCACCGGACCATCGAGCCTGGTCCCATCGAACATTTTTCCATTCGCGTCCACCGGCAAACCGGCATCTTTCCCCCGCCACGCACCGACCGCGTCGAAATTTTCGAGCGCCAGTCCAATGGGATCCATCAATTGATGACAAGAGTGACAAGGCTCGTTCTTGCGATGCTGCTCCATTTTTTCGCGCACCGACAGCGGCTTCTCGTTTTCCTCATTATCCTTAAGCTGCGGAACATTCGGCGGCGGCGCTGGCGGAGGGGTGCCCAGCAGCACGATCATCACCCATTTCCCGCGCTGCACCGGCGACGTCCGCGTGGCAATCGAAGTCAGCGTCAGAATGCTCGCCTGTCCCAGCAGCCCGAACCGGTTCGGATCGGTCAGCGTGACGCGGCGGAAGCGCGTTCCCAAAACGTCCGGAAGGCCGTAGTGCCGGGCCAGAATTTCATCGACAAACGTGTAGTTCGCCGTCAGCAAATCCAGAACCGGGCGATCCTCGCGGACCACGCTATCGAAAAACAATTCAGTCTCCGTGCGCATCGATTCGCCGAGGTTTTTATCGTAATTCGGATACTGATAAACGTCCGGCTGCACGTTTTTCAGATTTTGCAGGTGCAGCCACTCGGAGGCGAAAACCTTCGCGAGCGCTTCCGACTTCGGATCGGCCAGCATGCGCCGCACTTCACGCCCCAGCGTCTCCGCATCTTTCAATTTGCCCTGCGCGGCCACGGTGAGCAGCTCATCATCCGGCGCGCTCGACCATAAAAAATAAGACAGGCGCGAGGCCAGCTCCAGATCCGTAATCGGATAATTCGACCCCGGCACGGCGCCATTCGGCGTTGGCTCGAAGCGAAACACAAATTCGGGATCGGAAAGAATCGCTTCGATGACGGTGCGAATGCCCGCTTCAAAATTTCCCTGATTGCGCCCTTTTTGGTAGACGCTGAGCAGATCCTCGATATCGGCGTCGTTCACCGGGCGGCGATACGCCCGCCGCGCCAGCGCCCCGATGATTTTTTTTGCGCAAGGAATCTCATCCGCGCCGGCAGCGGGCCGGCACGAAAAAATTTTGCGCCGGCTCGGAGTTTCGGAAATTCCGGTGACGTTCTTTGGACCGGTGACGGTCATCTCGCGCAAATGGGGCAGCGTCGTGATTCCCGGCAAATCGGCGCGCGTGGTATCCATCATGCTCAATTCGATCGGCGAAACGACGTCTTCAAACGGACCCTCCGCGCGCTGCATGAACGACGCCGAAATTTTCTGCGGACCGGCTTTTATCTTTAGCGGCGGCGTTTGCAGAAAATCGGTCAGCAGAAAATTCGGATCGATGGACATCAACGCCGCGCGCTGGCCATTCACCGCGACCTCGATCTGCTCGGCCTTGCCCTGCGTTTTTCCGACCAACGGTCCGCACAGGTCGTTATAAAAATAGAGGCGGATGCTGTATTCGCCGTCGGCCGGAAAATCGTGCACCACGGCCATTCCGCCGCGCGTGCCGAACGGCGTTCCTTCAATGTGACGGATTTGATTGATCACCCGCGGCTCGTGAAAGGTCACCGTGGCCGGCCCGACGTTCGGATCCCCGACGGCCATCCTGCTGATGCGTCCCGCCGCGCGCAGATAACCTTCCATCAGCGCCGGCGAAACGGTCAGCACGTCGGACATATTGTCGAAGCCGTGCGACATGTCGTCGGCCGGCAGCAGCGTCGCGACGTCCACATCCAGATCCAGCAGATCGCGCACCGAGTTGTGATACTCCACGCGGTTCAACCGGTGCAGCGCCGGCGATCCTGGATTCGGCTGCGCCGCCGCAGCCTGGTCAATCGATCCGGCGATTGACGCCGCGAAATTTTTAGTCGCCGCCGGGTCGGGCCGAGGCATTCCGGGAGGAGGCATGATGCCCGCGCGCAGAAAACGGATCACCTGCTCAGCGCGTTCGGCGTTCCGCGCGGGG
>Ga0335072_10016344_pt1 | contig 10524 bp, 7 predicted proteins | sample Lox_Sample_21_FD_206725 | JGI IMG/M metagenome (GOLD analysis project Ga0335072, IMG submission 206725) | Soil microbial communities from Loxahatchee National Wildlife Refuge, Florida, United States - Lox_Sample_2.1 | ecosystem: Environmental > Terrestrial > Soil > Wetlands | place: USA: Florida... | reverse complement strand
GCAGTTGCCTTGCTATGTTTTCCCGCTGATCACAGGAGCATTTCATTCGACGCAGCAAGGCAGCCTGACCATGCCATTTCGCGAAGCGGGATTCGGAGCGCTGCGGGAGGCTGCAAAAACAAAGCAGTTATCCGGTCTCGCGGGCACTTCGTCGGCAGCGCTGAGGCCATGACCTGGGACGTAGAACGGGTTTCCTTCACGACCGCTACGACACCCGCTCCTGGCTCGGATGATGCCAGTCGCGAAACAACTCCAGCACAACGAGCGCCGCCCCAATCACGATGGCCGAATCCGCCAGGTTGAACGTGTACCAGTGATGGCTGCCGATGTAAAAGTCGATGAAGTCGGTCACGCTGTGCCGCAGGACGCGGTCGAGCACGTTCCCCGCAGCGCCGCCCAGGATCAACGCCAGCCCGCACCGTCCCAGCGAACCGCCCGCGCGGTTCGTCGCCAGCAGCCACACCAGCAGCACGATCACGGCCAGCGAAAAAACGATCAGCAGCGGTGCCATCCAGGGCGCCGTAGAATCCGCGCCAAGTCCGAACGCCACGCCCGGGTTGCTCGTGTGCGTCAGGTTGATGAACCCCGGAACGATCACGTGCAATGAATCGAACGCGACCCATCGGTCCACCACATACTTGCTGCCCTGGTCGGCCACCAGCGCAGCCATGGCAATCAACGCCAGGCGGCGCCAGCCGGATTTTGGAAACTCCCACATTCAGAATCTCCCGACAATTATACAGGCCCGGCGCGCTCGATTTCATCGAGAGCGACTACGCAGCGTTCGCACACCGTCGGATATTTGGCGTTCTCTCCAACGTGCACCGAATAGTTCCAGCAGCGGTCGCATTTCTTCCCCAGAGCGCGGCCCGCCTCGATCTGCAGATTCTCCGAGCCCCCGGCCGAGGCGCCGTTGCCATCCGGATTCGCCAATTCCACCTGCGACACGATAAACATCGCCGGTAGCTGCGCCGCATACTCGCGCAGGATCGCGGCCAGCTTGCCGGATGCTCGCAGCGTGACGCGTGCCTCCAGGTTCGCCGAAATCGTCTTCGCCGCCCGCAGCGGCTCGAGCGCCTTGAGTACTTCGTTCCGCACTTCGAGCAGCCGCTCCCAGTTCTCCGCGCGCTTTTCGTCGATCGCCGACTCGAATTCCTTCGCCTCCGGAAACAGCGTCATGTGAACGCTCTCCGGATCGCCCGCCACGCGCGGCACGAATTTCCACACTTCCTCCGCCGTAAACACCAGCGTCGGCGCGATCAGCCGGATCAGCGCATTCGCAATGCGATACAGCGCAGTCTGCGCCGAACGCCGCCCCCGGTTTCCCGGCGCGAACGTGTACAGCCGGTCCTTCAGCACGTCGAAATAGAACGCGCTCAGGTCCACGGTGCAGAAATCCTCGATCGCGTGATACACGCGATGAAATTCGAAATTGTCGTACCAGTCGCGGCAGCGGCGGATCAGCGCGCCCGTGCGCCGCAGCATCCACGCGTCCATTTCCCAAAGCTGCGAATCGGGAACCGCATCCCGAGCAGGATCGAAATCGAAAAGATTCGATAGCGCAAACCGGAACCGGTTGCGAATCCCGCGGTACGCTTCCGCGAGCTGCTGCATCATGGGCTCCGACAGCCGCACGTCCGACGTGTAGTCCTGCGACGCCACCCACACGCGCAGCAGATCCGCGCCCCACTTCGCTACGATCTGGTTCGGCTCCATCGCGTTGCCCAGCGATTTCGACATGGGCTGGCCCTTGTCGTCCAGCGTCCATCCGTGGGTCACCACCTGGTGATACGGCGCGCGCCCCTTGATCCCCACCGACACGAGCAGCGAACTGTGGAACCAGCCGCGATACTGGTCGGGCCCTTCCATGTAGACGTCCGCTGGCCGCCACGACCCATCCGGATTGCTCACCACCGAATTCGTCAGCACGTACAAATGCGTCGAGCCGGAATCGAACCACACGTCCAGCACATCCTCTTCTTTCTTCCATTTCGACGCGCCGCACGCGCATTTGACGCCCGGCCCCAGCAATTCCTCGGCGGAATGCGTGAACCAGGCGTCCGCGCCCTCGCGCTCGAAAAACGGCAGCACGTGCCGCAGCGCCGCGTAGTCCTTGAGCTGCTCGCCGCAAGCCTCGCAATAGAAAATGATCAGCGGGACGCCCCAGAACCGTTGCCTCGAGATGCACCAGTCCGGGCGCTCGGCCACCATGTCGTGAATGCGCGCCTCGCCCCATTCCGGCTTCCATTTCACCTTGGCGATTTCCCGTAGCGCGTTCTTGCGCAGATTGTCGTGATCCAGTTCGATGAACCACTGCTCCGTCGCGCGGAAAATCACGGGATTGTGGCAACGCCAGCAGTGCGGATAGCTGTGCGTGAGCTTCTGTTCGCCGACGAGCATCCCGCGCTTCTTCAGCAGATCAGCGATGATCGGATTCGCTTCGAACACAGTCTTGCCTTTGTATTCAGGCAAGCCTTCCGTGAACCGCCCGTCGTCGTCCTGCGGCGCGTACGCTTCTAGCCCGTATTTCTGGCCGGTGTAGAAGTCTTCCGCGCCATGCCCCGGAGCCGTGTGGACGATTCCGCTGCCCTGCTCCAGCGTCACGTAGTCTGCAAGCACGCCCGGCACTTCGTAATCGAGAAACGGATGCCGGAATTTCGCGCCTTCGAATTCGCGCCCTTTCCAACCCCCGCTCGTCCCGCGAATCTCTAGGCCCAGTTCCGACGCAAGCGCGTTCACGCGCTCTTTCGCCAGCAGCAGCTTCCCGGCCGCCGTGTCCGCCACCACGTACTCAAAATCTGGATGGAACGCCAGCGCGCGATTCGCCGGCAGCGTCCACGGAGTCGTCGTCCAGATCAGCGCGCTCACGCCGTCGCCGGCGCCGAGCCGCTTCCATTTTTCATCCGGCGCGACCGGAAACTTCACCCACACCGACGGGCTCGTGTGGTCCTCGTACTCCACTTCCGCCTCCGCCAGCGCCGTCCGGTCGTAGATGCACCAGTAGACCGGCTTCAGCCCGCGATACACGTATCCCTTCTCCAGAAAATCGATGAACGCCGCAGCCGTGCACGCTTCCATCCCCGGATCCATCGTCAAATATGGCTTGTCCCACTGCCCGAAAACGCCCAGCCGCCGGAAATCCCGTTTGTGCGCCTCTACGTAACGCAACGCGTACTCGCGGCACCGTCGCCGGAATTCCGCCGCCGAAACTTTCGTCGTCTTCCCGCCCAGTTCCTTCTCCACCTTCGTCTCGATCGGCAACCCGTGGCAATCCCAGCCTGGAATGTACGGCGAACGGAATCCCGCCATCGTCTTCGACTTGACGATCATGTCCTTCACGATCTTGTTCAGCCCCGTGCCCAGATGGATTTCGCCCGTCGGATACGGCGGCCCGTCGTGCAGCACGAACAGGGGCGCGCCCTCCCGCGCATCCAGAATGCGGTAATAGAGCCGCATCCCTTCCCACGCCGCAAGCTGCTCCGGCTCGCGCTCGGGCAGTTTCGCCTTCATGGGGAAGTCGGTGTGCGGCAGATTTAAAGTGCTTTTCAGGTCCAAGGTTTTCGTCATTTCAGCTAAGTCGTCCGCCTTTTCTCAGGACGCGCTCCGCCAAGGCTCTCCTGCGGCCTCTGCGGTAAAGGCTTTCGCTACCGCCCGTCTTCTCGGGCCGTGCCCGGCTCCTCCGGTCTCAAGTCTTCCCCCGCGCTCTCTGTCCTGTGAACGTGGTTGGAGCGTCCCCCCACCCTGTTTCGCCGCGGGAAACTCAAAAACCGGGTCAAGCATCGTATGTTACAATGATTCCGGACACCTGTCAGCGCTGCACGGGCCAATACATCCTTTTTGGATGTCCGGCGTCTAACTTTTCTGTGCTGGCGGGAGCCTGAGATTTATGGCCGACTCCACTCCTCGAAATGACATCGGTACTTCCGACGAGCAGTCGACGCTGAGAATTGGGCGGCTTCCGGCCCTGTCGCGCGAATCCTCTCTCACCAGCCTGATTTCCAACCTCAAGGACTTCCTCACGGAACACCCCGTGAAGATTCGCCCGGGCCAGGAAACTGCCTTCCGCATGCCGACGTTCGGCGACACGCTCCGTGAAAATCTCTCCGAATTTTTTAAGCCGACGCCCAGGCAAGTGAGTTCGGAACTGCTGGTCGGCTGGACGCAGCATAGCTTCTGGCAAAACGTGCGCGATGCGCTCTTCCCCAGGAAGCTGCCTCCCCTGCAGGTCACCAGCAAGCCCGTCCCCGTCAAGGATATTTGGACCAAGGACACGCAGTTCACCCGCGTGCAAGCCCTCTCTGTAACCATGCACGTCGCCCTGCTCGTCCTGATCATCGTCCCGTTGCTGCCCGAGATCTTTGCCCCGTCCACCACTCGCGCCAACGACATGACGGTCACGCAGATTCCCGATATTTCTCCCTACTTGCCCAAGCTGAAGCCTGCCGCGAAGCGCGCGGGCGGCGGCGGAGGCGGCGGCCATTACGAGAAAGCCCCCGCCAGCAAAGGCGTGGCTCCGAAATTCGATTGGACGCAGCTCACTCCCGCGATGGTGAAAACTCCACCGCATCCGCTCTACGCCGTGCAGCCCACCGTGCTCGGTCCGCCGCAGTTGAAAATCCCCCAGCCCAACATGAACAACTGGGGCGACCCCCTGGCGAAGGTCATCACGGATTCGAACGGCTCGGGCGGAGGCGGCGGTATCGGTTCCGGACATGGCGGCGGAATCGGCAGCGGCAACGGAGCGGGCCTCGGTCCCGGCTCGGAATGGGGCACGGGCGGCGGTCCGCCCAGCGCCGGTACCGGTGGCTTCGGCTATCCCGCGTGCCTCTATTGCCCACAGGCGCAATATTCCGACGAAGCCGTCAAAGCCAAGTATCAGGGCACCGTCTCGATCCTCGCCGTCATTACTCCCGACGGCCGCGCCACCGACATCCACGTAATCAAGGGCCTCGGCCTCGGTCTCGACGAGAAGGCCATCGAAGCCGTCCGCACCTGGCGCTTCCGTCCCGCGCTCGGCCCCAACGGCCAGCCCGCCGCCGTCCGCCAGATAATCGAAGTCACCTTCCACCTCTACTGACATTCGCGCTCTTTGCGAATGTCATCCCGAACCCGGTCCCGCTGATGTTGCAGAAACGGGGGTGAGGGATCTGCTTTTTGCGGCTGACTCGCCGCTGGGAACGCAAAACCTCCCAATTGGCAGGCTTTTAGGTTTATATGTAGCGCCGGGGACTTCAGCCCGGCACCCTTCGCCTTCTCCGGGTCCACCTCTACTGACGTTCGCGTTTTTTGCGAGTGTCATCCTGAACCCGGTCCCACTGACGTTGCGGGAACGGGGGTGAGGGATCTGCTTTTTGCGGCTGACTCGCCGCTGGGAACGCAAAACCTCTCAATTGGCAGGCTGTAAGGTTTATATGTAACGCCGGGGACTTCAGCCCGGCAGCCTTCGCCTTCTCCGGGTCCACCTCTACTGCCGTTCGCGTTTTTTGCGAGTGTCATCCTGAACCCGGTCCCGCTGATGTTGCGGGAACGGGGGGTGAGGGATCTGCGTTTTGCGGCTGACTCGCCGCTGGGAACGCAAAACCTCCCAATTGGCAGGCTTTTAGGTTTATATGTAACGCCGGGGGCTTCAGCCCGGCAGCCTTCGCCTCTCCGTGTTCCGAGCGACCTCTCTTTGCCGTTGACTCACTCCCGGTTTTGTAACGCCGGCGCTCCGCCGGCTCCCTTCTTCATCCGCCCCCTTTCGCGCAAATCCGCCGTGGGAACCTTCCTCTGCCTCCGTTCGTATAATCTGACGATGCAACGCATCCTATGCCTCCTCGCGCTCTGCGCCTCACCGGCTTTCGCCCAGCAACCCTCCATTTCTCGCCTCGACGGCGCCAAAATCGCGCCCGCCGAAATCGACGCCGCCGTCGCTAAATCCATCCATGCCGCGAGCGTAACCGGCGCCGGCATCGCCATCTTCAATCGCGGCAAAATCGTCTACATGAAAGCCTACGGCTGGCGCGACACGGCGAAACACCTCCCGTTGACGCCGGACTCCGTAATGACTGCCGCATCCTTAACCAAGCCGGCCTTCGCCGCCATGGTCATGGGCCTCGTTCACGACGGCGTCATCGACCTCGACAAGCCCGTCTACGAATATCTCCCCAAGCCTCTTCCCGAATATCCCCGTTACGCCGACCTGGCCTCCGACCCGCGCTACAAACAGATCACCCTGCGCATGCTCCTCGACCACACCAGCGGCTTTCCCAACTGGCGCTGGGTCATGCCCGGCAAAAAGCTCCACATCTACTTCACGCCGGGATCGCGATTCGCCTATTCGGGCGAGGGAATCGATCTGGCGCAGATGGTCGTGGAAACCGTCACGAAGCAATCCGTCACCGATCTGATGAACGCGCGCCTCTTCCAGCCCCTCGGCATATCGCGCACCAGCATGGTCTGGCAACCTCGATTCGAAACCGATTACGCGAACGCTTACGACGAGCAGGGAAAGTCCCTCGGTCCCCAGCGGCGGCAAAGAGGCGACGCCGCGGGCTCCATGCAGACCACTCTGCGCGACTATGCCCGCTTCGTGCAGTCCGTCCTCGACGGCCCCATTCCCGACCCGCATTCGCGCCAGCTCATGCTCAGCCCGCAGATCCAGATTGTCTCCGCGCACGAATTCCCTTCTCTCGACACGGAAACGAACCCCGCCGCCGATCGCGCCATTCGCCTCAGCTATGGCCTCGGCTGGGGCCTCTTCTGGACGCCGTACGGCAAAGCCTTCTTCAAGGAAGGCCACGACGAGGGCTGGCGCCACTACGTCGTCTGCTTCGATCAGCCCAAATCCGGCGTCCTCATCATGACCAACAGCTCCAACGGCGAAGACATCTACGACGCCCTGCTCCGCGCCCTGATCGGCGATTCCTTCACTCCCCTCGAATGGGAAGCCTTCCGCCCGGCCCATTAGCAGCGCCGCCCCTGCGCATGCCCTCCGCCCGTTTTCGCCATGTGCCTCAGCGCCGTAGGCGCGATTGTACTTAGACCGGCACGAAGCGCCGCCCGCCGTCAGACGGGCGTAGCGGAGTGCCGGGAATCCCCAACCCGCAAATCGAAAAGTCCCGGAGGGACGAATGACTCCGCGCCCCCAACCTCGTTGCGCCCTGGTTCTAGGACTACTACGCGAATTTTGAACCTACCCATTTAGTTAATTCCATGCTAGCGTGTGTCGTTTTTATGCTGGCCAAAACCGACAACGCGACCGAGACACCACGGAAACCCGCCGGGAGCACGACCGACGCGTCGCCGCCGACCCGCGAATCTCAATTCCGCGGCACCGGAGCGAATGAAGAGCGAAATGTCTACTCGCAACGCGTTACGAATAGAAAATCCCGCAAACTCCATGGAATGAGCTACATCAAAACTTCTACTCGCAACAAAAAACACCTCTCTCAAAGTTCTTCTTTAACATTCGTAACATTTCGCTCCACATCTGCGCCCAAGCAAAACGATCGACACGCCTGCCGATCAAAAAACGCCGTAACTCCACGCCCGCCAACAAAAGTGCCAAAATTGATCGACACACTCTTGCGCCCTTTGCGTGAACCATTCCCCGCCGCTCCGCTCATTCTGGAAACATCGGCAGCGGGAGCTTGTATTCGGGGCAGTTCCCTTCTGCTAGGATGAGCGCCATGAAAATTGTGAGCCGCCAGTTTGCCGTGGCCTTTGCCGCCCGTGCGGCGGCGATTGCGCTCGCTGCGGCCTGTGTGGTTGCGCCGGGGGCGGGGGCGCAGAACGCGGCAACCGGGTCAATCGAGTTTGTGGCGCAGGCGACGCCGGCGAGCGGAATCGAAGAGCCGGTACGCGGCTTTCCCTTCTACGTTTTGACCAGGAGCTACCAGGAAATCCAGAAAGAAGCGCAGGCTTCCGATCCGGCGCCAAACCTGGACGCCTTCATCGACAAGCTCGACGTCTCCAAGGAATTGAAGGCCTGGATGAAGAAGAACCACTCGGTGCAGCTTTCGGGCGACGATTTCGTCGACAAACTGACGCCCGAGGATGTCGTCACCATCCCGGAATTCTATACGGCCTACCTGCAGCGCAGCCAGGGCGCGGAATCGCCTGATTTTCCCAAGGCCAAATTCAAGCCGGTGGACAAGACGAAAGATCCCGAAAAATACGACCGGCTCTCCGCGGAATACCATCAGGCGGTGAAGAAGTACATCGACCAGAATCCCAAGAGCAAGGAAGGGATGGACGTGGATCTCCTGGACCAGGATCCCACCTCGAAATGGCAGGAGCTCGTCGCCAAACGGACTCCCGAGATTCGCCGCCGCACGATGGAACTGGCGCAGTCGAAGTATTTCGTCGCGCAGACCCAGACGAACCTGCAGGGGCAGGGTTTCCTGAACGGGATTCCGGCCGGCACCTACTGGCTGAGCACGCTCGACCTGAACGCGGAAGTGGGAGACGTGAGGGCGCGATGGGACGTTCCGGTGACGGTGCGGCCCGGGCAGACCGCGCGCGTCGTGCTGTCGAATGTGAACTCGGTGCAATCGTTGCAGTCATCGCCGTAGCGCGGGGCATGCAGGACGCGCCTCACCGGATTCGCCGCACATGCCCGTGAACGAAATCGCATCGCTCGTCGCATCGCTGGCCAGCGCCAACCCCACCGAACGCGAATCGGCCGCCCGCGCAATTTTCCAGATGGGAGCGGATCGAGTGGCTCCCCTGCTCCGCGAATGGACCGCCGACCCCGAGATGTCGCCGATGTTCAAGCCGGGCGCGGAGTTCCCCCGACTCACCGTCGGAGTGGCAGTCCTGCGAGGGCGCTTCGATGGAATTCGAGCGGCGAACCGGTTGCCTCGCCTCGCGGACGTGCCTCCCGACCAGGACGCGCAGGAATTCGAGCTCGAATTTCCTGGCGGCGTTCGTCTGGACATTTTGACGAGCCGCGCCCCCACGGGCTCGGGAGCCATCGCGCGGTTTCTCGCGAAATTCGGCGAAGGAATCCAGCAGGTAGAAGTCGACGTGAACGACGTGGACCGCGCCACCAAGCTTCTGGGAGCCCGCTTCGCGATGCAGCCGATTTACCCCTCCACCCGCGCGGGCGCGAACGGAACCCGCATCAATTTTTTCCTCGCGGCGCTCCCCGACGGCTCGAAGATCCTGATCGAGCTGGTTTCCTGAAGACAACCGGTCTCCCGAGGGTCCGGGGGGCGGCTCCTGCCGAGGTACAGGTGGTTGGACGTGGAAACCCTGTACCTTTTCTGATCCAGGGTGCAGTGGACGCCCTCCGCGCATAACCCCACGATGCCCTGTTTCTAAATCCAAACATCCGGGAGTTGCGGATTGCAAGAAAAGGGCCCTAGCACCACGTTTGTGTTTTCGAATGAAAGATCGGGATTGGCGTTTTTCAAGACTGTACTGGCCGCCGCCGTTCTGGGAGCGGTCGCGTTCACCGGCTGCGGCGTGACGGCGCGCCAAACCAGCGCGCTGAAGAGTTCAGGACAGGGTAGCACCTCCACCACTAGCATCTCGGGGTCGAGCGGCACGGGGTCGGGCAGCAGCGGTTCCGGGAGTTCGGGTTCCGGCTCTAGTTCGGGATCGGGCAGCACGGGCTCCGGAAGCTCAAGCTCCGGAAGTTCGGGGTCTGGCGGCTCTGGCTCAGGCAGCAGCAGTTCGGGTTCGGGAGATTCAGGCTCGGGAAGCGCGACGCCAGCAACCGCATCAGGCGTGTACGGTTCGGCGATCAACGCCGATTCCCTGGACAACATCACGATCGGTCCGCACGTAGTGAGCTACCGCTTTCTCTGCACGCACACAGGGAGCGTCGATGCCGTACATTTCTATTTGATCGTCGACGGCCCGCACGCGGGCTATAACAGCGGGACAGGCGGGACGCTAAAGGTGCAGCTGGAGACGGACGACGGCAGCACGAGCCACAGCCCATCCGGGGATGTCCTGGCGAGTTACAGCATCCCGCAGCCGAACAATCCGTTCCCGGTGATCAACCTGTCCCCGGCTCCGAGCCTGGAAGCGGGCAACTTCTATCACCTGGTCTTCTCGAACACGGATGCGAACCCGACGGAGAACTTCGTGTCGGTGGACGATCTCTACATGCAGAACCCGCTGAACCCGATGCAGCCGGAGTTTTCGAATGAAAATCTGACGACGTTGCTGAAGGAAGGAAATTCCTGGTCGGTGGACGACTTCAACACGCCGATTTTCGAATTGGACTTCACGGATGGCGCCTCCATGGGGCAGGGATATATGGAGGTTTGGGTTGGCGCGCCGGAGGCTATTTCGGGAGATCTGGCGGTGAGAGAAACGTTCACGGTAAGCGGCGGAGACAAGGACGTGACGCAAGTGTCGGTGCGGGTGGCGCGGCTAAGCGGAGCCGGCGATTTGACCGTTCGATTGGAACAGGCGGATGGAAATCTGGTGGAGCAGGGCACGGTGGCGGCATCGTCCGTTCCCCTGTCTTCGACAGCCAAATATTCCTGGGCGACGTATAAGTTTTCCGCGATGCGCACACTCTTGAAT
>Ga0335072_10016343_pt1 | contig 10524 bp, 8 predicted proteins | sample Lox_Sample_21_FD_206725 | JGI IMG/M metagenome (GOLD analysis project Ga0335072, IMG submission 206725) | Soil microbial communities from Loxahatchee National Wildlife Refuge, Florida, United States - Lox_Sample_2.1 | ecosystem: Environmental > Terrestrial > Soil > Wetlands | place: USA: Florida... | reverse complement strand
CGATCCCGAGATCGTGCCGCGCCCACTCCAGCAGGTCTTTGGCCCACTGCTCGGCCGCCGGGTCGGCGTAGAAACTCCACCCGAACACCCCCCGGACCGCGGGCCGCCGGGCCTGCCCGCCGGCCTCCTGGATCCAGTGGGTGACCAGCGCGGTCTTCCCCGCGCCGCCCCACGCGGTGACGCCGATCAGGGCGACCTGCGGGTCGGCCGCCCACCGGTCCAGCCGGGCCAGCTCCTCGGCCCGCCCGGTGAAGTGCTCGACGCGCTCCGGCCCTGGCACCCACCGCACGGGGATGCCGGTATCGGCCGCCACACCTGGTGCCATCACCGGGCCGGCGCGGACAGGCACATCTTCCACTGCCGGGAACCGGTCGTCGGCCAGCGACGCCAGCAGCGTCGCCAGCGCGCCGTGGTCACCGGCAATCACGGGGTACAGCACGACCTGCGCGCCGTACTCGATTTCGGCGCGCTGGGCCAGGATCCGCGGGTCATTGCCTTCCGCACCGGGATCCCACGGCATGACCGCCACATGACGCGGTGCCGCTCCAGGGTTGACCCGGGTGCCCGTCTTGTCGGCGACCTCTCGCAAGATCGCGGCGACCCGCTGATCGGCAAAGCTGAACCCGATCCACACCAGGTGCCCGCTATCAACCAGTCGTGCCAGGACCTGAGGCAGCTTGCCCGCGTAAGCGCGCCGGTACTCCGTCGTGGCCAGCACGATGCTGTCGGGACGGTTGTGCTGCCCGTGCGCGTACAGGACCGGCAGTTCGGTCTCGCCGAACACGTCCCCGGTCCGCCACTGGTCGAGCCCCAGCTCGTCTTCCCAGGTCGTGAACCCCGTCGCCGACGCGCCAGGGCGGACCAGCATCCGGGCGTTCACGATTCCCGGGTCATAGTTGGTCGTCACCACCGCCTTCAACGCGCACCGGCACACCAGCTCCTGCACAGGCGTCCAGGACCGGCCGGTCTCCGGGTCGGTGCGCACCCGCAGCACCTCCCGCAGCACTTCGCGGTACACGCCGGGGCCCAGGCCGCGGCGCACGATCTCGACCACCGACTCCGGATTGGAAGAGGCCAGCGCCCGGCAGGTCTCGGCCTCGGCATGAGTCAGCCGGCCGGCCGCGGCGTCGATCAGTTCCCCGATCAGCCCGTTCCACAGCGGATACAGCGGCGCGGACGCACCGGCCCCCAGGAACGCCACCGCCGCACCCGACTCCAGGTAACCGCGCAACGCCGCCAGCCCAGACTCGTTCACCCGAGCCAGCTCCGCCGCCCGTTCGGGCGGCAAGCCAACCAGATAATCACCCACCGGATCCCGCTCCATGAACCGATATTGGCGCATTTCCGAATCCCCGACGACCCACTAGGAGGGGCATCCGCCTAGCGATCCGACTTAGGGACAGGAAATTACGCTAAATGGCTGATAACAGCAAGAAATGCGTAACGTTCTGTCCCTAAGTGCCCGGGTAGCGCTGGATGAGTTCGCGCGCCGTCGCGACCAGCCGGGTCCGGACTGACGCGGGGGACAGTACCTCGGCCTGGCCGCCGAACCCGGCGAGCCGGGTGACGGCCGCGGTCTCGTGCTCGAAGGTCAGCGTGACCTCCAGGAACCCCAACGCGTCGGGCGGGCCCGCCGCCTCGAGCGCGGGCCGCACGGAGTCGCCGAAGACCTCGGGGAACGCGGCGAGCGCGGCCGGCGACGCGCGCAGCCGCACCTCGGTCTTGGGCCTGCTGGCCTGGAACGAGGCCGACCAGTCCGCCCAGAAAGCCGCTAGGTCGAACTCAGCCGGCCGGGCGAAGGAGTCCCCAAGCGCGCGCACCGAAGTAACCCGCCCGGCCCGGAAAACCGTCGGTTCCGCCCGCCCGGCCGCCACCGCCACGAGATACCAGGTGCCGGCCTTGTTCACCAGCCCGAGCGGGCTCACCGCGCGCGTGGTCTCCGGCCTGTCATCGCCGCGGCGGTAGCCGAGCCGCAGCTGGCGGCGCTCCCGGACGGCCGAGGCCAGCGCGGGCAGGTGCGGGACGCGCTCGGCGCCGTGGAACCAGCGCGGCATGTCGAGGTGAATGAGCTCCGGTTCCTGGTGGCCGTTTCCCGAGGTAATGCTGATCTTGCGGTGCGCGGCGGCGAGCGCGTCCGCGAGCCCGAGCTCGGCGACCGCCGCTGGCACGCCAAGCACCAGCAGCGCCGAAGCCTCGTCGGCGGACAGCCCGCGCAGCGGGAAGCGGTACCCGTCGAGGAGCCAGCAGCCGCCGTTCGGACCCGATTCGGTGACCACGGGCACCCCCGCGCTGTTCAGCGCCGCGATGTCCCGGTAGACGGTGCGCACCGACACCTCGAGCCCGGCCGCGAGCACGCGCGCGGGCAGCCGCCCGCGCGCCTGGAGCAGCAGCACCAGGGAGACCAGCCGATCGGCGCGCACAGCGAACAGCCTACGGACCATCGCTGACACGACGTGTCAGCGATACCAGACGGCCTAGCCGAACGACTTGTGGAACCCGAACAGCCGCCGTTCCCGCTGGGTCACCGACTCGGCGATCCGGCTCCGCCGCGGCGTGCCCACGGTCGCCTGGAACGCCGGCTCCTCGAATACCGCCGCTGACTCGACCTCGGACAGCGCGAGGTAGGTCGGCGCGCCTCCCTCGAGGAGCCGGTAGCGCCTGACCCGTCGCCAGCCAGGCACCGTAAGCAGCGCCGGGATGTACTCGTCGGCGTACCACGCCGCGAGCTCCGCCTCAGCCGAGGGCGGGACGGACAGCGACACCGCCAGCACCACCGGCGGCCCGAGAAGCCCCTCAAGCTCATCATCACCGTGGGGCGCTGAATCGTCGCTGATCAGCTCGTACACCCGGCGGTCGAGCGTCGCCAGCGACGACATGATCGATTTCTCCCGCGGCGACGCGTTCTCCGCGAGCGCCCGGTACTCCGGGCTGTCCAGCGTGCCCTGCCGGAACTCGTAGTAGGCGAGCCACGGCGGGTCGGCATCGTCGAGCGCGTGGAACCGGTACCCCGACGTGATGCCGGGCACGGTCAGCCGGGCGGGGCCGTGCTCGTTGTCGTACCAGTCGTGGAACTCGGCTGCCGGAACAGGACCCGGGTCGGTGTACACAAAGAGCAATCCGTCGGGCATATCAACGATCGTAACTCTCAGCCAGGGCTGAGGGCCGGCCCGAACGGGTCCTCGCCCGGCGACACCTCGAGTGCGACGAGCACCCGGGAGACCATGTTGTAGGCCGCCACCGTGACGGTCAGCTCGAGCAGTTGCTGCTCGCCGAAGTGCGCCCGCACCGCGTCGAACACCTCGTCGGGCACCGTCACGTGCACGGTCATCGCGTCGGCGTAGGCGAGCGCCGCCCACTGCGCCGGGCTCAGCCCGCCGCCCGCGCCGCCCCCGCCGCTCACCCGGATCGCCGCGATCTGCTCGTCGCCGAGCCCCGCCTGCCGGGCCAGCGGCTCGTGCGCGACCCACTCGTAGTCCGCGCCGTTGCGGGACGCGACCCGGAGGATCGCCAGCTCCCTGATGTCCGCAGGCAGCGTCGAGGAACCGCGGACCGCGCCGAGCATGCCGTTCCATCCGTTGGCGAACTGCGGGCTGTGCAGGAGCACCCCGTCGAGCGCGGTCAGCTTGCCGCCGCGCCGCTGCCTGATCCGGTCCGTAACGTCGCCGTCTGGTGCGACATAGGGCAGCCGTGCCATCGGGGAACTCCCTCCGCGAAAACAAAAAGTGGCCGGTTAAGGATGCTTAGCAACCTTAACCGGCCACCTAGATGACCGCGATAGCGCTCAGCCTGCTGCCGCGATCGGGTCGGCCGACTCCGTAACCGGCTCGGCCGGCGCCGCCATCGGGTCGATCCCGGCCAGGTCCTGGCGGGTGACCCGGATCATGACCACCCCGATGACCAGCGCGAGCAGCATGATCCCAGCCGACACCAGGAAGCCGCGGGAGAAGCCGTACGCCAGCGCGTGGTTGCTGATCGCCGTCTTCGCCGCGAGTTCCTGCGCCTTGGACAGGTGCGCAGCCGGCGCGTGCGCGGCCGCGGCCGCCGCGGACCGAGCGCTCGACGCCACCGCGCTCCACGCGATCGTGCCGAGGATCGCGAGCCCGATGGACCCGCCGACCTGCTGCCCGACGTTGAACAGCGACGACGCCACGCCGGTGTCCTTGTTGGGGACCTTCGCCAGCGACACCAGCGACATCGGCACGAAGATCAGCCCCATGCCGAGCGCGGTGACCATCGTCGGGAACAGGAAGCCGCCGACGTACGAGCTGTGCTCGTTCAGCTGCGCGATCCAGAACATGCCGCCCGCCGCCAGCGCCGACCCGGCGATGATCAGCGGCCGGGCCCCGATCCTGGGCACGAGCTGCGACGCGAGGCCGGACCCGAGGATCATCAAGGCCACCATCGGCAGGTACGCGACCCCGCTCTTGAGCGGGCTGTATCCCCAGACGTTCTGCACGAAGAGCGTGAGGAAGAAGAACATGCCGAATAGTGCCGTGCCGATGCAGAGACTGATCAGGTAAGCCCCGCTGCGGTCCCGGGAGCGCAGCACCCGGATGGGCATCAGCGCGTTCGGTGACCGCATCTCGATCAAGACGAACGAGACCAGCAGCACCACGGCCGCCGCCAGCGACGCGACGACCTTGGTGTCGCCCCAGTGTGAGACACCATTTGCCGTGGTAGCCGCATTGGACAGGCCGTACACCAGGGTGGCGAGCCCCAGCGATCCAGTGATCGCGCCGGGCAGGTCGAAGGCGCCGCGCCGCCGCTCGGACTCGCCGAGCACCCGCGGCGCGAGCAGCGCCACGACCACACCGATCGGCACGTTCACGAAGAACACCCAGCGCCAGTCGAGGTACTCGACGAGCAGCCCGCTCGCGATCAGCCCGACGGCCGCGCCAGCGATGGACATCGACGCGTATACGCCCATCGCCCGGTTCCGCTCCCTGCCCTCGGGGAACGTGACCGCGATCAGCGATAGCGCGGTGGGCGCCGCGAACGCGGCACCGACGCCCTGTACGGCCCGGGCGGCGAGCAGCCAGGCCTGGTCGGTGGCGAACCCGCCGACCAGCGAGGCGACGGTGAATAGCAGGATGCCGCCGATGAAGACGCGCCGCCGCCCGAGCAGGTCCCCGGATCGGCCGCCGAGCAGCAGCAGCCCGCCGAAGGCGAGCGCGTACGCGTTAGGCAGCCATTCGAGGGCGGTCCCCGAGAAGTGCAGCGCGGTCTGGATGTGCGGCTGCGCGATGTTCGTGATGGTCGCGTCCAGCACGATCATCAGCTGAGCGGTCGCGATCACGGCCAGCGCGAGTCCGAGCCGTCGAGGCGGCGCCGCCTCCGCGAGCGCGCCCCCCGTCTGGCGTGAGGTTGCAGACAAAACGGTTCCCCTCATCCCGGTGTTTCGGTGATTTTTATTCCGAACGTACGGTTGCGTCTCTACTGTCAGACGCCGTCTCAGGAGCGGAATGAGCGCTCGGCCCGTGGCTGCTCAGCATCTTTTTGAGCAGCGCGAGGAAGCACTCCCGTTCCGTGTCGTCTAGCGCGTAGCACCAGGGCATCCGCTCGGCGAGATCGTGCATCAGCCGTTCCTTCGCGCTGATGCCTTCCTGGGTGAGTACCAGGTTCTTCACTCGCCGGTCTCGCTGGCTGGGCTCCCGCTTGGCAAGCCCGTGCCGCTCGAGCGCGTCCGCCACGGCCGTGACGAAGGACGCGTCGCATCCCATTCGCTGCGCCAGTTCCTTCATGGAGAGCACCCCGTCCAGTTTGACCAGCGCAAGCAGGTCACTGGGTGCTACCCGGAAGCTTGCCGCGATCGACTGGCCGGTCGTGGCGAGCTGCTTGACCAGGGCTCCGAACGCGTCGAGGATCTCGCGGTTCAGCGCTGGCCCGGTGGCCTGCGCCTCTCCTGACTCTCGTGCGTCGGTGCTCAAGTCTGTGCCTCTCCAGTAAACAGACCGACTGTCGGTCTGTCAAGGGTATACCGTTCCTAATCCCTTGACCAACTGAACCATTCAGCCGCTCAAGTTTCTTCCCGCCGGAGCGATTATTTTCTGGCGCCGCACATAAGACGTGGTCAGGGCCCCGTTTTGTGACACGAGAGTCCCTTCCATGACTTCCTGACTACTCGAAGCAACCAAAGCCGTACTCTGTGGCGTCCTTAAAGACGTGGGGGGCATCGTCACAGAGCCCGCGCTGAAGCGCCGGGCATTCCTTGGCATGGCCGCGGCTGGCACCGCGGCGGTCGTCCTCCCGCTCCCGCGGTCCGCCCGGGCGGACCGGGTTGCCTTCTCCGCCGGGCCCGCCCCGGCGGACTGGGCCGCGCTGGCCCACGACCTGTCAGGGCCGCTGGTGCGGCCGAGCGACTCCGATTACACGGTCGCCCGCCGGCTGTTCGACCCGCGGTTCGACAGCATCAGCCCGGCCGGGATCGCCTACTGCAAGAGCACGCACGACATCGCGACGTGCCTGGCGTTCGTCCGGAAGTTCGCCCTCAAGGTGGCGGCGCGGTGCGGCGGGCACAGCTACGCCGGCTATTCGACGACCACCGGCCTGGTCATCGACATCACGGACATGGCGGGCACGACGGTGTCCGGCACCACCGTCACGGTCGGCGCGGGCACCCGGCTCATCGACTTCTACCACGCCCTGGCCGCCCACGGCAGGGCGGTGCCCGGCGGGTCATGCCCGACGGTAGGCATCGCCGGGCTGACGCTGGGCGGCGGCATCGGCGTGGTCTCCCGCGCGTACGGGCTGACCAGCGACAAGCTGGAGTCAGTGCAGATCGTCACTGCGAACGGAGCGCTGCTCACCTGCGACGCGACCAGCCACTCGGACCTGTTCTGGGCGTGCCGGGGCGGTGGCGGCGGCAACTTCGGCGTGGTCACCTCGTTCACGTTCGCCAGCGAGCCCGCGCCCGCCCCCGTGCTGTTCTTCCTGGGCTGGCCGTGGTCGCAGGCGGCCAAGGTGATCGCCGCCTGGCAGTCCTGGGCGCCGACCGCGCCGGACGCGATGTGGTCGAACCTGCACCTGTCGGCCGTGCCGGGCGGCAAGGTCCCGTCGATCCAGGTCGGCGGCTGTTACCTGGGCAGCGTCTCCGGCGCGGCGAACCTCCTGAACCAGCTGTACGCGAAGGTGGGGTCGCACCCGTCCAGCTACTTCCTCAACCAGTTCTCGTACCTGAACGCCATGTTGCTCGAGGCGGGCTGCAGCTCGATCGGCTACCAGGGCTGTCACCTGCCGTGGGAGTTCCCTGGCGGCCGGCTGAACCGCCAGCCGCAGTACGCCAAGTCCGACTTCTTCACCAGGCCGCTGAGCAGCGCCGGTATCAGCACGCTGCTGCACGGCGTCGAGAACCTGCTGAAGGTGTCCGGCGCCGCGGGCGGTGTCGGGGGAGTGGCGTTCGACGCCCTCGGCGGCGCGGTGAACCGGGTCGCCCCGACGGCGACCGCGTTCGTGCACAGGAACGCGCTGTTCGACGCGCAGTACACCACCGACTGGAACTACGGCGCGAACTCGCAGGCCGTCGCGCGGCAGGCCGCGTGGCTCAAGTCGTTCTGGACCTCGATGCGCCCGTACGCCAGCGGTCAGGCCTACCAGAACTACATCGACCCGACGCTGCCGAACTGGCAGCAGGCCTACTACGGGGTGAACTACACCCGGCTGACGCAGGTGAAGGCGACGTACGACCCCAACCGGGTATTCAACTTCGCGCAGGCCATCCCGCCCGCCTGACCCGGCGGTGGCCGGTCAGTGGGAGCTGGAGCGGGCCCAGATGTTGATGCCGGCCTCGACGGCGTCGTTGTCGATGGCGGTGAGCTCGTCGGGGCTGAAGGTGGTCTGGCCGGCCGCGGCCAGGTTCTCCTCGAGCTGCTGCACGCTGCTGGCGCCGGCCAGTGCCGAGGTGACCCGCGGGTCGCGCAGCACCCAGGAGATCGCCATCTGGGCGAGGGTCTGGCCGCGGGCGGCGGCGATCTCGTTGAGCGCCCGGACGTGCGCCATGGTCTTCTCGCTGAGCTGGTCCCTGGACAGCGACCCGTTCCTGCTGGCCCGCGAGCCCTCGGGCACGCCGCTCAGGTACTTGGTGGTGAGCAGGCCCTGCGCCAGCGGGGAGAACGCGATGCAGCCGACGCCCTCGTCCTCCAGGACGTCGAGCAGCCCGCCCTCGATCCAGCGGTTGAGCATCGAGTAGGACGGCTGGTGGATCAGCAACGGGGTGCCGAGAGAGCGGAGGATCCGGGCAGCGTCACTAGTCCGTTCCGGAGAATAGGACGAGATGCCGGCGTACAGAGCTTTGCCCTGCTTGACCGCGGTATCCAGCGCACCCATCGTCTCTTCGAGCGGCGTGTCCGGGTCGAAGCGGTGGCTGTAGAAGATGTCCACGTACTCCAGGCCCATCGGGAGCCCCATTCGCCGTACGGGCCCGGCCACATGTCGTAGCCCGCCTTGGTGGAGATGATCAGCTGGTCCCGGTACGGCCGGAAGTCCTCCCGCATCAGCCGCCCGAAGTTGATCTCGGCGCTCCCGTAACTAGGTCCGTAGTTGTTGGCGAGGTCGAAATGGGTGACGCCTAGGTCGAAGGCGCGATGCAAGATCGCGCGCTGGGTGTCGATCGGAGTGCCGTCACCGAAGTTCTGCCACAGGCCAAGGGAAACTTCGGGGAGCTTGATGCCGCTGCGCCCGCAGCGGCGGTAGGGCATCTGCTCATATCGGTCACTAGCGGCGTCGTAGGTCATGGTCATGATTCTTCCACTGTCAGTCGCACCGGCTCCGGGCCCTGCCACGATCCGGCGAGTTGCCCTAGGCCCCCACGCTGAGTTCTGCGAGCTTTCCCAGGTCGATCTGGATCCGTATCGGGTCCGTGCTACTCGGAGGTGGCTCGACCATCGCGCGGACACTGGCGGCGCGCAGGAACGCGTTGCGGCCTTGAGCGTTGAGGGATTCCCACCTTTGTTGAAAGGTCTGCCCCGTCCGCGGGGGCTCTACGCGAGCTTCCAGAGAGTTCAGTGCGTGCAGGCGAGCTAGTTCTTCCTGGGCGCGCTTCAGTGCTTCCTGCTTTCCCCTGATGTCGTAACCCGAGAGCGCTTCGATCTGGATCTCGGAGAATAGACGCCCAATCTGGCCAGCCACCCGGGCGATATCACCGGAGCAGTCGCTGCCCGGAATGAGGTTGGTCTCCGCCAGTTCGGCGTCGCCCACTAGTCGCAGAAGCTCGCTCGACATCGCAGCTTCGAGGTGGTCCGCCTTAACGCGCCGGGCGGTGCATTTCCCGTCGCGCCGTAGCGAGTGCACGCAGCAGTAATACGTGTAGATCTTGCTTTCATACTTGGCGGTCGAGCCGTACATCGGGGCCTTGCAGAAGGCGCAGAACACGACCTGAGTGAGCGTCCAGGTGTTGACCTTGGCGCTCACCGGGTTGGTCGCCAGCCGGGCCTGTACGCGCTCGTAGACATCTCTCGTGATGAGAGCGTCGGCCCGATAAATCACTACGCCCTGGCCGTCCGTGATCGGCGGGCCATCTGTCTTGACAACAGCGCCGATGATGGCAGGGCTGGCTAGAATCTTGCGGACGCTGGTCGTTTTCCACATCGTGTCCTTAACGGGCTTGCCATTTCGGATGCGTGTGACGTTCCAGGGCGTGGGGATACATGTTTCATTGAGCCAGCGCGTTATGCCAGCCAATGACTCACACCGCATGTAGCGGTTGCACATCTGCGCGACGATCGGGCCGTATACCGGGTCTGGCTCGTATCCCCATCCCACGTTGAGTTTCACCGGCCGGTAGCCGAACGGGACCTGACCACCCGCGTATCGGCCCTTGGAAATGACCTTGTGATAGCCGTCGCGCACCCGAGCGGCAATTGTGTCCCTTTCGAACTGGGCAAAGCTCATTGCTACCGATGCGAACGCGCGTCCAGCCGGATTCGAGAGATCGATAACTGGATCAAGGCAAACTAAGGTCTTGGCTCTGGCCTCCAGCCACGAGAGCAGGTTTACAAAATCGAACAACGACCGAGTGAGCCGGTCGAGCTTGGCCACGCAGATCGCATCCCACATGCAAAGACGGTCGTCTCGCAGCCATCGACCCAGGCCGGGCCGCTCGAACGGGCTCAGGGAACCGCTCACATTGAGGTCATAGTCCCGTTCGGTGATCGGTGCCAGCTCATGGTCACCGAACTGGGCGTAGTTCTCGATCTTCTCGATCTGCCGCTCGGGGCTTGTAGATGCATCGTCGAGTACGGAAACGCGAACATATGGAAGAAGGCGCATATAAGAAATTATATTCTAATATCATGGCTTTTGCAATTCTAGTAGCTTGGTAGTTCGCACAGAGTTTTGATCAGCTTGCCGACTCTGACTGCCGGGTTCCTTCGCCTCGCTAACGAGTCAGGTGGGATGATTCGGCTGGACTCACGACGGTAAGGATTGCTTGCTAGCGGAAGGGGGTTGCCCGATGTACGACGCGGTGCTGTCGGAGACCGTCACCATCACCGGCCACGAGGGAGACGCCATCGAGGCGTACTCGGCCAG
>Ga0335072_10016342_pt1 | contig 10524 bp, 7 predicted proteins | sample Lox_Sample_21_FD_206725 | JGI IMG/M metagenome (GOLD analysis project Ga0335072, IMG submission 206725) | Soil microbial communities from Loxahatchee National Wildlife Refuge, Florida, United States - Lox_Sample_2.1 | ecosystem: Environmental > Terrestrial > Soil > Wetlands | place: USA: Florida... | reverse complement strand
TCGTCCATCGCCGTTTACCAGTGAGAACTCTGCCGTGAGCAGGCATTGGCTTTTTTGGTGCAGTCGGTCCTCGGACACATCGCAACCATGCTCTGACCTGCGTATACGTCATGTGACAGGACTTGGGCAGACTTCTGTGTTGCTCGTTCCTGCAGCTCACGACCATGGGGTTCAAGTCGGGTCCAGGTCACGGAACTGTAACGCAATGCGTTCACTAGCGTAGCCGCGCCGTCAGAGCCGCGCCTCTGACAAGGATGCTTGCGCCGCCGCGCTGAGCTGATGCAGGGTCCAGCCGTGGCCAACTGGGTCCAGCGGCCGCGTCGCAGCAGTGAAGATCTCCGCCGCTCTTCGGTACGACAGCCGTACCTGTCCGGTCTGCTGGCAGACATTCCTGGCGGCGGCCCGTGAGGTGCGCGTCCCCGCTCGCCGCACGGTGACAAACACCGGTCCCCATGTCCGCCCGGCCAGCAGCCAGCGCAGGAACTGTCCGGTTAGCACGCCCCACGCGATCTCCGTCGGCTGCCCGTCGGTGGTGCCACAGGGCAGCCGGCGGACCCGGTGCCCGTCCAAGTCAAGCTGATCGGCGTCGAGGGCGAGCACCGCTGCGGCGGCCGCGCCCGAGTCGTAGAGGAGCCGCCAGAACGCCTGCTCGCGCAGGCTGGCAGTCAACCGGAACAGCGCGCCGACCTGCTCGGCGCTCAGCGGCGCCGCGAGCTCATCCGGCGGCCGGTGCCGCAGCCCCGCCGTCGGATCGGTGCGGATCCAGCCAAGGTCCTGCCACCAGCCGACGGCGCCGCGCAGCGCCGACAGTTCACGGTTCACGGTCCGCGCGTTGGACCCGGCCGCCCGGTCGGCGAGAGCCTGCGCCAGACGGCCTGGAATGCCGGGGTCGTCGAGGAGTGCAAGTGGCACGACGGGCGGTGCGGCGCCACGCCGCCGCGACCCAGCAGGGATCGGCCTGCCAACGAGCGTCCATGCCCACCCGGCGAGCGAGATCCGGTATACCCGCCGCGACGCGGTGCTCAGCGGTGCCTGCCCTAGGTAGGCGTCCACCGCGACCGCGTACTCTACCGGCGCCGTCACCGATCCTCCGTTCCGTGCCCCATATCTGCCGCTAGCATAACCGATCCGTGAATCGCATTTACTGCGGCAACTTCCCTTCGCGCAGCTAGTAAGCCCGGTTGCCAGGCTTTTATCCGGATGATAAAAGAATGCTTATGAATTACTTTAGGAAAACGCAAAACCGCAGTAAATCAGGGAGAATGACCCGTAGTAATAGCCGCGGTAAATCGCCTCGCACTAATCTGAAGACGATCGACACACCGAAGGTTCCGGTGGGCAGCACCTACCACGGGGTGACGGTGAACGAGGACTACCGGTGGCTAGAGGATGACCGGTCGGATCAGACACAATCCTGGACTAAGGCACAAGACCGGCGGACTCGCAGCTATCTGGAAAACTTGGCCTTCCGCGATGCGGTCCGCCGAAGGGTGGCAGAGGTCCTGACGGCGGAGCCGGTCAGGTATGACGCCGTCCGGCATGCGGGTTCGGCGTATTTCGCGCTTAAGCGCCAGCCACCGAAGCAGCAGCAGTTCTTGGTGGTGCTGAGTGACCTGGACGATTTGTCCGACGAACGCGTGCTGGTCGACCCGGCCGAGATCGATGACAGCGGCTCGACCACGATCGACTGGCACCAGCCCTCCCCGGACGGCAGCCTGGTGGCGGTGTCCCTGTCCACGCACGACACGCGGAACGGCACCGTGCACGTCTATCAGGCCACGTCCGGTGAACTCACCGGCGCGCCCGTGCCCCTGGGCACGGCTTTCGGTTCCCTTGCCTGGGCTGGCGACTCCTCCGGCTTCTGGTATACCCGCTACCAATCGCCGGGCGAGCGCCCAGACCGCGACGTCGGCTTCTACCAGGAGGTCTGGTATCACCCGCTCGGCGACTCGCTGGAGGAGGACCGCCGCGAGCTGGCGGGTGTGTTCGCCGACAACCAGATCGCGGAGAACTTCCTGGACGCCTCTCCCGATGGTCATTGGGTGATGGACCGGGTCCAGAAAGGTGACGGCGGCCACTGGCAGGTGTTCGTCCGCGCGCAGGCGGGCGGTGACTGGTGGCTGGCCGCCGACGTGAGCGACAGGGTGACCTACGCGGCGTTCGGCCCAGGGTCGTTGTACCTGCTATCCCGGCTGGAGGCCCCGCGCGGGAAGGTTCTGCGGCTTCCGCTGCGGGCGGGGGCAACCGTCGCACACGCTGTCGAGGTGGTGCCCGAGGCGGATGTCACGATCGAGGGGGGAGCGCTGGCGTCGCCTCTGGCGGTCACGGACAAGTGGCTATGGCTGCTCGATATGGACGCAGGCTGGTCGTCGCTGCGGCGATTCGACCTGCATGGCACGCCGGCCGGGCCGGCCGAGGTACCGCCAGGCTCCGCAGTCGATGGCCTAGTCCGGCTGGGCGGCAATGAAGTCGCCTACGCGACCGAGTCGTTCACCGAGCCGCGGTCATGGTGGCGTGCGGCCGGCCGGTCGGCGCCGCGCCCCACCGCCCTGACGACCAAGATCCTGCTGGGCTTCTCGGGATTGGAGGTCGGCCGGGAGTTCGTCACCTCCGATGACGGCACGCAAGTGCCGGTGACCCTGATCGCCCCGCGCGGAACACACCGCGACCGGACCGCACCAGTGTTGCTCACCGGCTACGGCGGCTACGGCATCTCCCTCAAGCCCCGGTTCGACCCAGGCTGGCTGCCCTGGCTGGAACAGGGCGGAGTGGTCGCGGTCGCACACACCAGGGGCGGCGGGGAATACGGCGAGCACTGGCACCACGCCGGGCGGCTCGCGGCCAAGCAGAACGTCTTCGATGACTTCGCCTGCTGCGCCCGCTTCCTGACCGAGTCGCACCTAACCAGGACCGGACGGCTTGCGATCCTCGGCGGCTCCAACGGCGGCCTGCTCATGGGGGCGATGCTGACCCAGCACCCGGGCCTCTGCCGCGCCGTGGTAGCGATGGTGCCGGTCATGGACATGCTCCGCGTGGAGCTAGACCCGAACGGAACCTTCAACGTAGGCGAGTACGGGTCGGTCAACGACCCGCAGCTGTTCCGGGTAATGCTCGCCTACTCTCCGTACCACAACGTCAAGGACGGCACGGCGTACCCCGCAGTGCTGCTCACCGCCGGCGAATCCGACCCCTTCGCCAAGGCATACCACGCCAAGAAGATGGCAGCCCGCCTGCAGGCAGCGACCTCATCCAGCCAGCCAGTCCTCCTGCGGGTCAGACTGGGAGGGCATGGCCCAGGCTCACTGGACGAGCGGGTATCCGAACTCGCCGACATCTACGCCTTCCTCTTCGACAGGCTTAGCATCGACTACCGCCCCACGGCCGACCGGTACCTCAAGCAAGGCTGACCGCCGCCCAGCCGACGCCGGCGTCGAGTACGAATTCGCTGGACAGGAATGGTGCGGCGTATTGGCTTTTTGGTGAAGACGCCCCTCGGACACAGTCACATATCTCTGACCTTCGCTTAGATGCCTGGTGAGGATCAGAGGCGCTCGAAGAATTCGATCGTGGCCCGCACGGCGGCGGGGGTGATCAGGTGCCCGGTGTCCGGCATTACCGCGAGCTGGCCAGCCTGCACCGCGCGGCAGGCGGCTGCCCCCTCCTCAACCGTGCAGAACGGATCTCGGTCGCCGATGAGGATAAGTGTCGGCACCGTGATCGCGCGCATGTGCTCCAGGGTGTAGCCGTGCGGCTGGGTGACTCGGTCGAAGGTCTGAGCGATGACTGACTTCCAGTGACCGGCTCCCTGCGCGCCATCATGATCTGCCTTCATCAGCTCGAACATCACCCGTAGGTCATCGGAACGGCTCGCGCTGAGCTCTGGGTCTGCCTGGGTTGCGTCGGCGCTGCCACCCAGCATCTGCCGCGTCATAGTGATGGCGGGTGCCTGCGGGTCGGGATTGAACAGGTCGTATCCCCCGTGGTTTACGATCGCGCGCACGGATCCGGGATTGCGGATTCCCACTAGGGTCGCGGTCTCGCCGCCGTCACTGAAGCCGCAGATCAGCGGCCGACCTAGGTTGAGTGCATCGATGAGGGCAGCAACGTCGTCGGCCAGCAGCGCAGAGGGGATCGGGCCGCCGGGGTGAACGCTTTCGCCAGATCCTCGTATGTCCGGCGCGATCACCCGGAAGTGTTCTGCCAGGGTTCCCAGAAATGAGGCGTAGGCAAACGGAACAGGCACCCAGATCGGATTGGTCGAGACCATTGCGTTGTCGAGCAGGAGCAGGGGCTTGCCTTGTCCTGCCTCGATGTAATGGATGTCGATCCCGTTGGCCTGCACGCACTGGCCTCGGTGCTGACGTGCTCGTATCGCCATGACTGGCCTCCTGGTCTAGGCGCGAACGGACGCACGTCGATCACCTTCATCTCGTGGGCCGCTCACGCGCTGTGTATTGAGGCCAACGATGACGTTCCGCCCGGCACCAGAGCATCGGCGAACTCACCTATCTTTGGCTGACTCTCAGGGGGCACTCCGGGCGGCGAGCGCTGCGGCCTCGGCGCGTCGCCGCAGGCCGAGCTTGGACAAGATGCGCGCCACGTGGTGCTCGACCGTCTTGCGCGAGAGGAAGAGACGCGCAGCGATCTCGGGATTGGACAGCCCCTCACCGAGCAGAGCGAGCACTTCCTGCTCACGGCTCGTCAGCCGCCCGAGGCCCTTCGGGCGGACCCTCGCTGCCTTGATGCCGAGGTCGCGCATCAACGCCGCTGCGGCGTCCGCGTCGCGGTCGGCCCCGAGGTCCTCAAAGACGGACAACGCCGCCCGTGCCTCGGCCCCGGCCACCTCACGGTTGCCGCGCCCAAGCACCTCGGCCAGCAGCAGCCGCGTCTGTGCGGCGCGGTATGGGATCCCGGCGTGGACGAACGCCGCGAGAGCCGTCTCCAGATGCGCGCACGCGGCTGGAACATCGGTCGCTGCGAGCGCATGCCCGAGCAGGCGCTCGCCGTACGCGACGATGAGGTCACAGTTGCTGGCGGCGCCAAGCGCGGCAAGGGCATGTCCCCGTTCAAGGGCCGCGCCGCTATCGTGCAGCGCGATCTCTGCCTCGCCGAGCAGCTCGATCACCACGGCGACATCGAGTCGGTCCGGGCTGGTCGCGGCGAGCCGGCGGCGCAAGACAGCCGCCGCTGCCGACGGCTCGCCCTGCCGCAGGCGCACCGAGGCGACCGCCACGGCAGTCTCCTCGCGTCCCTCGACGCCGCGCAGCACCCTAGCCGCGTCTTCGACCCTTCCCTGCGCTAGCCGGAGTTCGGCGAGCGTCCCGGACGCGAACGCGTGCGGCGCCTGGAAGACACTCTGTGACATTGAGATCGCATCTGAGAGAAATGCCTCAGCGGCGCCCCAGTCACCGTTTTCGAAAAGGACCCGGCCGTAATAGGTCCGGCATTCCGCATACAAGAACGGGCACCCGTACCGGTCGATGAAGCCTTGGAGCGACTGCACCCACTGGGTCGCGCGCTCCAGATCGAAACAGCTGCCGCACACCACCATCGTCATGCAGCTCATCTGCGCGACCGTGAGCGGATCGCCGCCCTCGCCCCCTATCACGGCGGCCATCGCCTCATCCAGGAGCGACATGCCTTCCTCGGTACGGCCTTGCTGCACCAAGGCCTGCCCGACGGCGTGCATCGCCATCAGCTCCAGGTCGGAGTTGCCGTTCGCCCGCCCGATCTCGGCCGCCTGCCGCGCCAGCGCCTCGCTTTGGACGGGGTCGTCCGTAACATACGCGGTGGCCCCCAGGAGTTCCCCGCGTAGTTGTGGGGCTTCGTTCTCGATGATCCGCGCCGCACGGGACAGCCATCCGCGGGCCGCGGCCGTATTGCCGAGATACCCCTTGTTGAAGCCCACCAGCGAGAGGGCAGCGCCAGCGGCAAGCATCGGGTCGCCGCGGCGGCGGAATCCGGCATACGCCTTCTCGCAGTTGGCGATCGTGCCCGCCAGGTCGCCGAGCCAGAACAGCGCGTTCGCCAAGCCGAAGAACGCCTCGGGTACCTCGGCCACATCAAGGGCAGCGGAAAAAGCATCGCGCGCGCCGCGCCAGTCCCCGGTCGCTATGGACTGAAATCCCGCCTCGACCCGACTCTCGACAGCGCCTGGCGCACCGTCCGGCCCCTCGCTCACATCAGCATCGTCTCAGACCGCCAAACGGCATGTACCCGCCGAAAGCCTGGGTGAAGGACTTTCTACGGTAAAGCCGGGAACCTCTTGGTGCTCTACAGCGCCGACAGCCCGGCGGGCCCGGCATCCTTAGCCAACGAGGCTGGCCAGGTATAGTGCACAGCGACGGAACGCGACCAGCCGCAAGGTCATCAGCGAACCGGCCCCGCCAGTGACCACCGAACGACCCGATCCGCAGCCATCACAGAGGGCCGTCCAGCGCGAACTCCGTGGTCAGAGCGATGTCGATCATGCACGTAAGGTGCGAGTCGGACCTCGGACACATGCACAACTCTCTGACCTGGGTTATCTGTTTCCCTGTATGGGTCAGGTGAACAACGGCGCAGGTCACAGCCATGGGGGTTCAAGTCCCTCTCGGACACATGCTTACGTACATGCTGACAGCACGCACGTGCCCGAATCTGCGCGGTGTGAGCGATGGCTGTCTTGGAGCATCACGTCGAGAAGGAATATAGCGCATGCCAGGTCAGGGTGCCCTAGCGCGGAACGCCGGACCAGAGCGCAAGCGTGAGCTTGGGGGCGTAATCAGTGGTGGCGCCTAGAAGAAGGCGCCATGCATGGTGTTCACCCGGTCCGGAGATCCGCTTGGGAGTGGCGCAACTGCGGTTGGAGTGGCATTGAATCCCCGGTGGGCAATCGTGGCCGGATAGCTGGGTGTTGAGCACCTGGCCGATCGCGACCGCCGGTGCTGGCTGGAGTTCGCTATTCGAGCAGGGCTTGCTGACCGGGGTGGCTGGTTGCAGACTTGCGTGGTGGGGCCTGATCAGGGGCGGTCGGTGAGTCCGGGTCCGCGGGATGAGGTGCTCATCCGGACGCCGGACCGGCGTCTTCGGGTGTTTGTGAGTTCCACGCTGGGTGAGCTGGCCGATGAGAGGCGGGCGGTTTCGCATGCCGTTTCCGCGCTGCGGTTGACGCCGGTGATGTTCGAGGTGGCGGCCCGGCCGTACCCTCCGGCCGAGGTGTACCGGGCGTACCTGGCGCAGAGCGACGTGTTCATCGGCTTGTACTGGCAGCGATACGGGCAGTTGGTCCCGGGCGGGCAGGTTTCGGGCCTGGAGGAGGAGTTCCAGCTATCGGGCGGGCTGCCACGGCTGCTGTATGTCAAGACGCCCGCGCCCGACCGCGAGCCCCGGCTGGCTGATCTGCTGGCACGGATCCGGGAGGATGCGTCGGCGTCCTACCGTTCGTTCCGCACTCCCGCCGAGCTGGGCCGGCTGGTGCGTGATGACCTGGCGGTGCTGCTGAGCGAGCGGTTCGCCGCCGCTGGCAGTCAGGCCGAGGCCGGCGCGGTGCCGCCGACGGGCACCCGCGGCCCGCGGCCGCTGCCGGTAAGCACGACGTCATTGCTGGGGCGCGAGCGCGCTATCGGCGAGGTGGCCGGGCTGGTCGAGCGGCCCGGGGTGCGGCTGGTGACGCTGACCGGGCCGGGTGGGGTCGGCAAGACCCGGCTGGCGGTGGCGGTGGGCGAGCGGCTGCGCGGTCGCTTCGGTGCGGGCACGGTGTTCGTGCCGCTGGAGACGGTCACCGATCCCGGGCTGGTGCTGACCGCCGTTGGCCGGGCGGCGCGCGCCGATTTGGCGGGGGTCGGCTCGTCGGTGGAGGCGCTGGCGGAGACGTTCGGCGACGGCGCATGGCTGCTGATCCTGGACAACCTGGAGCAGGTGGTTCAGGTCGCCCGCGATCTGGGGGAGCTGCTGGCCCGCTGCCCGGGGCTGGCGATCGTGGCCACCAGCCGCACAGCGCTGGGGCTGCGCGCGGAGCGGGAGTATCCGGTGCCACCGCTGCCGCTGCCGGCCGGCCCGGCCGCGGCATCGCTAGCCGACGTCGAGGCCTCGCCGGCAGTGGCGCTGTTCGTGGACCGGGCCCGCGCGGTGCGGCCCGGGTTCGCGCTGACCGAGGCTAACGCAGTGGCGGTGGCGGAGATCTGCCGACGGCTGGAGGGCCTGCCGCTGGCTATCGAGCTGGCCGCCGCCCGCATCCGGCTGCTGGACCCGCCCGCGCTGCTGGACCGGCTCGTGTCCTCTCTGGATGCGCTCGGGACCGGCGCGGTAGACCTTCCTGCGCGGCAGCGCACCCTTCGCGCCACGGTGGCATGGAGCGTAGGCCTGCTGGAAGATCCCGAGCGGTCGCTGCTGGAGGTCGCGGCGGAGTTCGCCGGCGGCTGGACGATCCAGGCCGTGGCCAAGGTGGCGGGCCTGGATGAGGACCGGGCGCTGGACCTGTCTGAGGCGCTGGCCCGGCACAGCCTGGTCTACCTCGACAGCACCGTGCTCGGGCCACGGGCGCGGATGCTGGAGACCGTCCGCGAGTTCGTGGCCGAGCGGCTGGCGGCCCGGCCCGACGCCGCCGAGGTCGGGCGGCGGCACGCCGGGTACTACCGAGTCCTGGCTGAGCAGGCGGACCGGCCGCTGCGCAGTCCCGGCGAGATCGAGTGGCTGGAGCGGCTGCAAGCCGAGGCGGGCAACCTGGCCGCCGCTGTGCGCTGGTACCTGGCCCATGACCGTAGGCCGCTGCCCCACCTGTTCCGGATCCTGTGGCTGTTCTGGACGCAGCAGGACCTGGAGCGCGAGGCCTGGTCCTGGGCGGAGCAGCTGCTGCCCGCGGCCGGCACGCTGGACCCGCAGGCCCGGGCCGAGCTGGCCTGGGTTGCGGCGGTGCTCGCCGTCGACACCGGGGACGACGCGGCGGCGCTGGAGGCCCGCCAGCGCCTGGCGCCGCTGCTGGCCGGGATCTCCGACCCCTTTCTGCACGGGCTGGCCCAGATGGCGATGGCGTGGATCTTGCCGATCGCCGATGACTTTGACGGGGCGCTGCGGGAGGCGGCGGTCTCGCTGCAGGAGCTCCGCGGCCAGGATGAGCCCGTCTTCACGGGGATTGCCGCGTTCACCGCCGGCTCCCTGGAGACGGCGCTGGGCCGCCACGGCGATGCGCTGCGACACCTGCGTGAGGCGCGTGACCTGGCTGACCGAGTCGGGCGTGACTGGCTCGCCGCAGGCTCCCTGGTGCAGCTGGGCATCCTGGCAGTCTGGCGGGGCAGCCTCGATGAGGCTCGGGCGCTGCTGGATGAGGCGCTGGATCTGAGCCTGGCGGCCCGCAGCACCCCGTTCGTGACCCTGTGCCTGGCCGGGCATGCCCAGCTGGCGTTCGCCGACGGCGACCCGGATCGGGCGGCGTTGCTGGAAGGCGCGGCCGAGGGCCTGCGCCGGCGGGTCGGCCTGCCGGCGTGGCCGCACCTGCGGCGGGTGGAGGCCGATCTGGTGGCCCGGGTCCGCCAGAGGCTGGGCGGCAGCCGGTTCGATCAGGCCTTCTCTGCTGGCTCCGGACTCACACAGCGGGACGCTGTAGCCATCGTCCACGACCAGCGCGGCACCCACACCCACAGGCCCTGAGCTGCTATACCCCGATGGGCGATCCTGTCGTTCCGGGTACCCACTTGTCGATGGGCGCGTTCGAGGGGAGTTTCCGTTCGGCCAAAGAGCGGTGAGGTGTGCCAGGTACGCCTGTACTCGCTGCTCACGCGGCCGTCCGACATGAAGCCGCATGCGGATAGCACGCACCGGCGAAACTCGACCTGCCGCAACCTCATCGGCGAGCAGCTGCACGGCCCGCACCTGCAGCTGACTAGCGTCAGGCGGGCGGCCGGACAGCTCGGCTACGGCCGCACCGGCAAAGCTATGCCCCAGGCCGTGGGCTTTGTTCGCCGCCAGGGTCGCCGCGATCCCGAGCCCGAGCCGCCACCGCGCCAGAGCAGGGACCGGCATCTAGCGGCGCGCTGAGTCAAGCATCACCACCGAACTGCCATAGATCAGCCCGTCCTCGATGAACGGGCCAAGGCGGGTCGTCCAGCCAGTCTCGCCATACGGCCGCACCAGCGCGTAAGCGTGCTCGGGGGACGTGACCGCAGCGACCGCCGCCACACTGACCACCGCGCATGCACTGGATCACCTCATGACCCGATCTGCCGCAGTCATTCCGCATTGCCAGCAGTAATCGCGAACTCCGTGGTCAGTGCGATGTCGATCATGTACGTAAGGTGCGAGTCAGCCTCGGACACATATACAACTCCCTGACCTGCGGATATCCGTTTCCCGGGATGTGCCAGTTGAGCAACGTCGCAGGTCACAGTCATGGGGGTTCAAGTCCGTCTCGGATAGCGCTCACGTACATGGCTGAGAGCCCACGCACGTGCCCGCACCTTCCTGGCGCCCCTGCACCTCATCGACAGCCAAGGCGCTCGGCCTCGAGTTGCTCGAAGTCCGCCGCCTGCCACCTGCGTGACGCCCCGC
>Ga0335072_10016341_pt1 | contig 10524 bp, 7 predicted proteins | sample Lox_Sample_21_FD_206725 | JGI IMG/M metagenome (GOLD analysis project Ga0335072, IMG submission 206725) | Soil microbial communities from Loxahatchee National Wildlife Refuge, Florida, United States - Lox_Sample_2.1 | ecosystem: Environmental > Terrestrial > Soil > Wetlands | place: USA: Florida... | reverse complement strand
GCCACAAGACGCCCAGCGTGTTTTACGTTAAGCCCGATGACCGCGGATTGTACGTCACGAACGTCGACAGCGGCGAGACGCGGAAGCTGGCCACGATGCCTCCGCGCGGCTCTGTTGCGACCGTGAATGCAGATGAGACCCTGGCGGCCGGAACCTATATCGAGGGCAATGGCGGACAGGACTACAATCAGCCTCCGCCAGGCGATGCGCATACGCGGGATCAGCGCGGTGGATCACAGCAGGCGCAGAACATGCTGCAGCCACTGAACAAGGGACAAATGATGGAGCAGCGGCTTGCTGCGCGGCTGCCTCTGGTGCTGTTTGTGATTGACCTTCGCACCGGCGAGCTGCGGTCACTGCTGCACAGTACTGATTGGATCAATCATCTGTTGTTCTCGCCAACCGATCCAAATCTGCTGATGTACTGCCACGAAGGGCCATGGCAGAAGGTGGATCGGATCTGGACCATTCATACGGACGGCACGCACAACACACTGATCCACAAACGCACGATGTTCATGGAAATCTTCGGCCACGAGTTCTGGGCCCCCGATGGCAAGACCATCTGGTATGACTGGCAAACGCCGAAGGGTGAGGATTTCTGGCTGGCAGGCTACGACGTTGATACTGGAAAACGGACGGCGTACCACATGCAGCGCAACGAGTGGTCTATCCACTTCAATGTGACGCGCGACGGTTCGCTGTTCTGCGGCGATGGCGGCGATCCAGGTCAGGTAGCGCACGCGTCCGACGGCGAGTGGCTTGAGTTGTTTCATCCCGAGATGGTCAAAGGCGAGGGGATCAACGAACCTGGCTTCTGGCAGCCGGGTGTCTTCCATGCCGAGCGCCTGGTGAACATGTCGAAGCATAACTATCGGCTGGAACCGAATGTGAGTTTTACTCCGGACCAGAAATGGGTCATCTTCCGATCGAACATGTTCGGCCCGACCTATGTCTTTGCGGCCGAGGTTGCAAAGGCAAACGGCGGGGCGACGGGTCAGTGATCGAAGGATGGCGAAGCGCGGCACTTAGCGGTTGTTAAGTCGAGCAACAAGCCGCTGCTTCGCCTCGGGCCATTCCGGCAACAGGATCGAGTACCGGGCAGAATTGCGTGCGATGCAGTCGGAGGCCATTCGATGCGCACGCAGGATGCCCTCGAACCGGGCTCCGATGCGTTCGATGGCTGCCCGAGAGCGCTCGTTGCGCTCATCGGTGTGAAGGCAGACGCGTAGCATGCCCCAAACCTCAAATGCATGAGTCAGCATCAGCAGCTTTGCCTCGGTGTTCGCCGCCGTGCGAATCGATGAGGGCTCGAGCCACGTGTAGCCGATCTCGCAAACGTCGGGATGTGCCCGCCCATGGCGCTCGTGACTATCGGGCCACGGAAAGTACTCGATGTCGAAGAAACGCGTCGAGCCGATCACCTTACCATCGACCTGTCGAACGGTGACGAAGGGAACAGCGATGCCCGCCTCCCGCCAACTGAGCGCCGTCTTCACATACTGGGTCATTGCGTCGATCCCAATTGGAACGACGGTCCAGCGATAAAGATCGCCGCTGTTGGCAGCCGCAGCGGCCAGCGCTGCGGCGTGATGCAGTTCGAGTGGTTCAAGACGAACGTGCTCGCCGCTTAGACTGAAGAGTTCCTGGCTCATCGTCTCGTTCTCCCCGGATGGGTTGTTGCGCGCCCTGCGGAATCGCCGTAGAGAATGCCGCGACCGTGGGTTCCAACATAGACGCGTCCATAGATGCGAGGATCGCCGGTGATCTGCAAAATAAGTCCCCACTGATGCTGGTTGTCGTTGATCCGCGTCCAGGTGCTGGCTTGGTCGGTGGAGCGAAAGATACCAGGCTGGCCCTGAATGGTTCCAGCGAGATAGAGTGCCGGATCGGTGCGCCCGGCCGCTTGCTTGCCAAAGCCAAACGCTTCAATCTCAGTCACCCCAGGCATGCGCTTGAAGGAGATGTCCTGGTTGCTGCCAGGGTTAGTCAACGCCGCAGCGTGATAGAGGCCATGGAACGCGGCGAACCACAGATCGCCGACCCGGCCCGGTGTCGCGTAGAGACGATCCTGGCCCCCACGCGGGTCACCGCGTGGAGCAGGAGACGCAGCAGGAGCATTCTGGAGTTTGAAATGAAGCGCGGCGAACGTCGCGGCGCCGTCTGTACTGCGATACAGCACGTGGTCCTGAAGCGACGCCGCGTAGAAATTGCGCGGATTCTCGGGATCGGCGATCACTCGCGTGCCGGGCGGCAGGCCTTGTGCAGGTCTCCACGTTGATCCCTGATCGCGCGTGGCCGAAGGCGTTTCGTGTTCGGGCGTCCAGACCCAGGTGGCGCCGTCGGCTGAAACCGCAATCGAACCCGAATGGCTATTGGGCGTGGGACTGGCGGGTGTGGGCTTCCAGGTGTGTCCCGAGTCGAGCGAGAAGCTGATGTTCGCGCCAAGCTTGTGCTCGGCGCTGATGCCGACTCGGACGATGACACTCGAACGAAGGCTGGCCGACGCGACATCTGTCGTGTTCCCGAAGCGAGGCGGCGACGACGAGCCCTCCGGTGCTGGGCGATCCAGATCCCAGTGCACAAATCCGCCGTAGTCGCCGATCGCGCTGATGAGGTGAGCGCCATCGTTGGGGCTGTCGATTCCCAGGGCCACAGTTTCTTCGATTCCAGAAACGAGAATGCTCCAGTGCGTTGGCTGACCGCGATCGATGGCGCTCAGGTCAAACGTCTCCCATCCGCCGTAGCCGGTGGTGAAGACGGCGTGGTCGGAGTTGGCAGGATCAATCTCGACATCGAACATCCAGTGGATCGGCGTCGGCTTCACGTAGGGCGCAAGCGAATAGTCAAAGACTCCGCTTTGCACGTTGCCGAACAGCGGTTTCCAGGTTGCGCCAGCATCGGTGGAGCGGAAGATTGTCTCGCCACCATCGAATCCCGGGCGGCCAAAGGTGCTGGCGAGGATATCCTGCGGATGATGCGCGTCGACCGCAACGGCAGCGTAACCAAACTCCTTGCTGTTGCGTACAGGATGCTCCGGCGTGACGTCAGTCCACACATTGCTTTGAGTGTTGAGTTTCCAAACTGCGCCGTCGGTCATGCGCGAAGGACCCGGTGCCGTCCCATAAGCAACGTAGAGCGATCCATCAGTGGAGAGCGCGGCGCGTGTGGGTCGATATTGTGCAGGAGCCCCGGGCACCGCCTGCCATGTGGCTCCCCCGTCTTTCGACATAAACAGGTTCGGGCGATTCATGAGTGACACGCCAGCGTAAATCGTCTGTGTTGCCGTGCGTGCTTGTCCGGAAGCGCGAACGAATTGGACGAAGACAATGCCGCTTCCGCCCGCAGGGGCTGCGTCGGTCACGCTGGGAAAGCTCGCGACCCGCGACCACGACGCGCCGCGATCGCGTGAGCGCCACAACCCGTCATGGCGCGTACCTAAATAGAGGATGTGCCCATCCTGGGGATCGACAGCAAGCCGCTCGCCGTTTCCGCGGCCATCTTCATTGGCCCCGAATTTGATGGGGACATTGGTTCGCTGGAATGTCCTGCCGCTGTCCGCGGAACGCAGAATCGCTCCATCCGGCGCACTCTCGTTGCTATAGGTGCCGCACGCGAGGTAGAGACGGTCCGGATCCGATGGATCGACCGCGATGGATTCGACTCCCATCAGGTTGCGGTCGCGCTCCCCGATCCAGTCCAGCAGCGGTTGCCAGCGATGGCTTGCCTCATCCCAGCGATAGGCCCCGCCGATGTCGGTGCGCGCATAGCGGACGCCGGCTGCCGTTGGATGAAAGATGATGCCATCGACAAAGCCGCCGCCGACAATCTGCACATTCTTCCAGGTGTAATGTTCCGTCTGCGTCAACTGCGCCGAGCCGGCAACAGCTGTGAGCAGAAGGCTGGCGGTGAATCGGGAAGGCTTCAAACGGCCGTGGTCCTTGTGGGGGATTCGTGGAGACAGTTCGGCACCAGTTTATTGCAGGGACGCGCCCGCCCTGATCTCCGAACGTCCTCAGACCATTTCGGGAGACGGGGCACAGCCGTCAGGAAACAAACAGCGCCACGAAGAATCGAGGCAAAGCCAGCGCTGTGTGCTGAACCAGCTCGTCGGCAGTTCCGGGATGTGCAGCAGACCGTGACCCCGCACGCAGAACAATTCTGTACCGTTCCACGAAAGGAAGTTGCACGATGCCTGCCCGACGCGCGCCGGACTGGACAAGCGCCGCAGGCACTCGGGACAGCGGCGGCGCTGATCCTGGAGGCACCAGCGGAACCCGAAAAGCAGCAAGGGGAAAGCGGCGATCACCTGCAGAAAAACCGAAGTCGATCCGCCCCACGCGGGACCCCAGGCGAGCGAGCCGGTTGCGAGGTAAACCACGGCAATCAGAAGCAGCAGTTTGATAACGAGAAAGGCCCAGCGCCGCGCTGTAATGCTGAAGACCATGCGGCCGCGGTAGCGCGGATACTCACCCAGAGGCAGAGCTGTTGTCGCCGGCAGCGCCAGGCAGGCCAACAGCAGAGCGAAAAGGAAGTTCGAAGCGGGCTGCCACTCCAGCCACGAGACCGAGACGCAGTCGAAGACATGCGTAACGCCGTAATGAGTTTCGAACATGATGCGCACGCCGGCTCGGGGCGCGGGGAACGCAGAACTGCGAATACGCGCGAAGGCAAATCCTCGCGCATGCGCCGGCAGCGCCTGCAGCGTGGCCTGGTCCACAAGCAGCCAGGCCTGCATATTGTTGGGCAGCTGATCCTCATCGTCGGGCAGGAGCACGATGCGGACCGATTGTCCGTCAATATCGGCGAAGCGGTCTGCCATTCGCTCTTTGCTGTGGTTCAGGCTTTGCCAGACCGGCCGCGTCAGCACCAGCACCGGCTCCGCGAGAGGCGCAGCATCGTCGGCGATCGGCACGCGCATCAGTCGCAAAAAATTTGCACTGGCGATCCCGATTGACAGACGGGTGCTGCGTCCGCGAGCCAACACCACATTCTTCACCGCGGGATGGTACCAGGCCAGTTCCGAAAAGAGCTTCTCTGTGTCGGTTCGCCATTCCAGATACTCCTGCAACGAGATGCCGGGCGACTCGGCGCCGGCGTTGCCGGCAGGCTCAATGCTGACCAGATCGGTGATGCTGGTGAGATGGAGAGGCAGCAGTGCGTGGCGTGCTCCCGGCAGAATGAAACAAAGCACAACCGCCGCGGCCGCAAGGCTCGCGAGCATCAGTGCGCAGCGGCCTGCCGAACCGGGCTGAACACCAGGCAGCCCGTGTGTGCGCACGTCATCGCGGCGCAGCAAAAAGGCATCCGGGAAAGCGCCGCGACTGAATTCAAGTGGACCGGGAGCCGGTGATTCGCAGAACTCTGTCCCGGCGTCGTGGCACAGGTGATAAATCTCGGCGTTCCATTCGGCGCGCCATCCGCCGCGGTTCGCGTAAGGAACCAGCAGCGAGGCAGCGCGCACATTTGCGTATGCGAGAACCTCCGCGAGTCTGTCGCGCTTCATGCCCGTTCGACCTCGGGCGTTGGGATCATTTTCTCGAGCAGGGGATACCGCTCCCAGGCGGCTTCAAGCGTAGTTTTTCCGGCCCGAGTCACGCGATAGTATTTGCGCGGCGGTCGCTGCTCGGCGTTGGCAATGGACTGCTGCTCCCATTTTGAGACGATCAGGCCGTCGCGCTCCAGCCGGCGCATTGCGGGATAGACTGTGCCGCTGGGCAGGCCGGTCATCTGCATCACGCTGAAGCCATAGATGTGGCCGGCGTGAATCGCCTGCAGGATCATCGCGGCGGTGTGGGAGAGCCTGGCATCGGCCGGCATGGCGGGATTATAGCCTATGTAGCATTCTGTTGACGCCTGAAGAGCAGTATGCTACATAGGGGTGAGAGTTGAATTTCACCATGCTTGATCTCCAGCGCCTCTCCCGAAGCTACCGCGGCATTCCCGCCATCCAGGATGTCAGCTTCCAGGTCCGGTCCGGCGAGATTGTTGGATTTCTGGGACCGAACGGGGCAGGGAAGTCGACCACCGTAAAGATCATCACCGGCTTGCTGCGGCCGAATGACGGACGTGTGCTCTTCGAGGGCAGGGACATTCACGACAACCTCGTCGCCTGGCGCGCCACCTTCGGCTATATCCCGGAAGAGGCACATCTCTACGCCTGGACGTCCGCCATGGAATATCTGCAACTGGTAGGTCGCCTGCGTGGCATGAGCGAGCGGCTGATCGAAGAGAAAGCCACTGCGATGCTTGCGTTGCTGGGCCTCGAATCGTGGCGCTATTCGCCGATGACGGCATACTCCAAAGGCATGCGCCAGCGTGTGCTGATGGCCGCGGCGATCATGCATGATCCGAAAATGCTGATCTTCGACGAGCCGCTGTCCGGGCTTGACGTCATTTCATCGCGCCTGTTTCGCGACCTGCTGCATGAACTGGCTCGCGCAGGCAAGGCGGTGCTTTATATCTCCCACGTCCTCGAGATTGTCGAGCAGATCTGCGACCGCGTCATCGTGATCGCGCAGGGCAAGGTGGTGGCTGACGCGCCTCCATCGGAGCTGACGCGGCTGATGGAACTGCCCAGCCTCGAGCGAGTTTTCGCGCAGCTCGTTCGCCAGCAGGACACGCAATCCGCCGCGCGCGAAATGGTGGAAGTGATGCGGATCGGTCGTGGCTAGCCTCGCCCGCAAACCGAAGTTGTCGCGCGACGAGGTACTCTCGCTCGAGGTGCTGGCGCGCCGCGAATCGTCAGGGCCGGAAGCACAATGGGGGCAGTTTCGAATCCTGGTTCGGCATTTTCTCGATCGATTTTTTAACAACGAAATGGCCTCGGCCGAAGGCGATGCGAAGACGCGTCTGGTTCAGGCTGCCTGCGCCATCGGGATCCCTGGCCTGGTCGTGGCAATGTACCTGTACCCGGTCTATCACCTGCCGCGCGGGCACGTAGGCCGATACTGGGGACCGCGTCCTTACTGGTCGCAGGCGGGCGATCACTACTTCTACGTGGTCTATTCCATGGTCGTGATGGGCCTGGTGACCATCTTCGAGTGGGACTTGTTGTTTCCCGATCTGCTCGATGTATTTGTGCTCTCGCCACTGCCGACGCGAACGCGAAAGATGCTGGGCGCGCGCGTCGCTGCGATCTTCATCCTGCTGGGCGCGGCGCTGTTCGACTCGAATTTCCTGCCGCCGCTCGTCCTTCCCGCCGCGACGGATCCGCCGCACCTGCTGCGATTCTGGGTCGCGCACATCCTGGCGGTTGCGTGCAGTGGAACTTTCGGCGCCGCATTCTTTCTGGCTCTTGAGGGAGCGCTGCTCGGCCTGCTCGGGGATCGCTTCTTTCGAAAGATCTCGCTGTGGCTGCAGGGCCTTTTTGTCTGGGCGCTGCTGACCTTGCTGTTTCTCTATCCCGCGACGGCCACGGCCCTGGGCGGTTTGCTTGCGCCAGGCTCGCGAATCGCGGCATGGGTGCCGCCGTTCTGGTTTCTCGGAATCTACCAGCGGATTCTGGATGGGCCGTCGACACCGTCGATTTTCGCCCATCTGGCACATCTCGCCTGGATCGCGCTGATCGCCGCGGTTCTGCTTGCTGTGGCATCGTATCCGCTGGCGTGGTGGCGCAAAACGCGCGGTCTGGTTGAAGGCGAGGCGAAGCGCGAAAAACGGAACTGGGCTTCTGCCCCTGTGCGATGGTCCGCGCACGCGACGGTGGCTCGCATGCCGGCCGCGCGTGCTGTCTGGCAATTCATCGGGCAGAATCTGTTGCGGATTCCGCGCTACCGCATGGTGCTGGTGATGTATGGCGGCATGGGCATCGCGCTTTTGTTCGCCACCGTCACGCGGGTCAGCCTGCAGCAAGGGCACATTGCGTTCTTTTTCTCGTCCGACGGGCTGCGAGCGACCGTACCCATCGTTGCCTTCTGGACCGTCTCCGGCCTGCGCAGCACGTTCCTGGCGCCCGCCGATCAGCGCGGTCGCTGGATCTTTCGCGTCATTCTCGGTAAAGCAGGTCAGCTGGAATTGAACGCGGCAAAGCGCTGGGTTTGTCTGTGCAGCGCATTCTTAAGCCTTGCGGCCGCAGGATGTGCCTGCCTTCTCGGTGCCCGCGAGCCACGCACCTGGCTCTTCGTAGCCGATCAGATCCTGGTGGCTGTGGGCTGGAGCCTCATTCTGACGGATTTGTTCTTCCTGAATGTCACGGCGATTCCCTTTACCGGGACTCGAACCAACTCGGCTACCAACTTCGCGCTTCTGCTCATCCCCTACCTGGGGTTTTTCCCGGCCATCGTCATGTTTACCGTGGCGCTGGAACCGGTCCTCCAAGCCAGTGTCGGACATTTGGCACTCGGCGTCGGACTTGCGGCCGCGGCACATCTGATCCTGCGCGCGATGCATCGCAGCCGCATTGCCGATCATGTAAACCGCATCGACGCCGACGAGGACGAGGAGGAATTTCCTCTTCGTCTCGGCCTGCGCTACTAGTGCCACTCATCGGCGCTGGGGCCGTAGATCGCAGGGACTTTAGCATCGTTCAGGCGCAGGTAAACCGTGAATTGCCCGCGGTGGTGGGCCATGTGGCTGAGCGCCCCGTCGCGAATCTGCGAGTAGCGCGGCCCCTCGGTGAGGACCTGATCGCCCATCTTCAGACGCCACGGCTTCATCAGGTGCTCTTCTGTAGTGCTTTCGAGCGCCTTGCGCGACCGCGTCAGGCCGTCATCGAGCATCGCAAGCAGTTCGGCTCGCGTTCCGACTGCACGAGTGCGGAACGAAACGCCGGCGGCATTCAGATCCGTCTCGTCGTTCTCGATCATCATTGCGATCCAGCCGGGCATGCCGGCGACTAGCGAAGCCAGATAACCGAACTCCATGGAGCGCTCATGGGGCTTCCATGAGTTCTGGCCCTCGGGCATGCGCTCCAGCGCTTTGCGTGATGAGGCGGCTTCCAGTTCCAGCTGCTCGAGGAAAAACTTCTTCAGGTCCATGGGAAATCCTCCGGGGTGGGCAGGTTGAAGTCGAAATTCACGATAAACGGAAAACTGTGACAAAGTGTCACAGCTCTCGCTGCACAGGAGTTTGTCTCGAACCGGACTATGCGGTGCGGGCCGCTGCGACGCGCTCGAGGCCGCGGGCCTCGATCTCGAATTCGCGCATCTTGTATTTCTGAATCTTGCCGGAGAGGGTTGCCGGGAACTCCGTCACAAAACGGATGTGCTCGGGGATTTTGAAGTAGGCGATCTGGTCGCGGCAGAAGGTGCGTATCTCTCCTTCCGTGGCGGTCTGGTTAGGTGCAAGGCGGACCCAGGCCACGACGATCTCGCCAAGCCGCTCGTTGGGAATCCCGACCACGTGCACTTCGCTGATCTTCGGGTGGGTGTAGAGGAATTCCTCAATCTCGCGGGGATAGATGTTTTCGCCGCCGCGGATGATGATGTCGCGGGAACGGCCGGTGAGGTGGATGCAGCCGTCCGGGTGCATTACGCCGAGGTCGCCGGTGTGCAGCCAGCCGTCCTGGTCGATGGCGAGCTTCGTTGCGTCCGGCTCTGCATCGTACCCCTTCATGACGACATACCCGCGGGCGCAGATTTCGCCCTGGTGTCCGACAGGCAGGACGGTTTTGTCTGACGTGGAGACGACGCGGATTTCCGTCTGCGGCATGGCGCGTCCGACAGTGTTCACGCGAATCTCGATCGGGTCATCCGCGTCGGACATGGTGACAACGGGTGAGCTTTCTGTCTGACCGTAGGCAATCACCAGTTCGGGGATGTGCATGTCGTGCAGCACGCGCTTCATCAGCTCAATGGGGCACGGCGCGCCGGACATCATGCCGGTGCGCAGACTGGCGAGGTCGAACTCTGCGAAGTCGGGCAGGGCCAGCTCTGCGACATACATGGCGGGCACCCCGTAAAGCGAGGTGCACCGCTCCGTGTGAACCGCCTGAAGCGTCGCACGGGCGTCGAAGGTCCAGTTGGGGAAGACGAGGGTTGCGCCCGTGTTCAGCGCGCTCATGGTGCCGATGACGCAGCCGTAACAGTGAAAGAGCGGAACTGGAACACAGATGCGGTCACGCTCGGTGTAGTGGAATCCCTGCGCCAGGAACTGCCCGTTGTTGACGATATTGCGATGGGTCAACATCACGCCCTTGGGGAGGCCCGTGGTCCCTGACGTGTACTGGATGTTGGCGACATCCTGAGAGTCGACGCGATCCGGCAATTGCCCTGGAGCCTCCAGCAGAGCGAGCCACTCCGGCGAGTCGAAAAAGACAGTGTGACGGAGCTCCAGAGTGAGGTTGTGGCGTGCCCGGCCCAGAATCTCGGCGTAGTCGGCCCGCTTGTCGTGGCTCCAGAGAAACAGTGCCTTCATGCGCGACCGCGTGAGCGTGTACTGCAACTCGTGGGAGCGGTAGGCAGGGTTCACGTTGACGAGCGCTGCTCCGGCACGCGCCGTGCCCATGTGCATCATGACCCACTCAAGGCAGTTGGTGGACCAAAGTCCGACACGGTCGCCCTTGCGGATTCCGAGCGCCCAGAG
>Ga0335072_10016340_pt1 | contig 10524 bp, 10 predicted proteins | sample Lox_Sample_21_FD_206725 | JGI IMG/M metagenome (GOLD analysis project Ga0335072, IMG submission 206725) | Soil microbial communities from Loxahatchee National Wildlife Refuge, Florida, United States - Lox_Sample_2.1 | ecosystem: Environmental > Terrestrial > Soil > Wetlands | place: USA... | reverse complement strand
AAGATGCAGTCGCCGGCCGCCACCGCCCGGCTGTAGCCGACGATCGGCTCCCAGCGCGTTCCGCTGGACACCCTGCGGATCCCGGTCACCGGGTCACCACTGTCCTTCGGTCACGACTGCTAGCGCCTCGGGCAGCGTGAACGCGCCGGCGTACAACGCCTTGCCGACGATCGCGCCCTCGACGCCGAGCGGGACCAGCCCCGCGATCGCTCGCAGGTCAGCCAGGCCCGACACGCCGCCGCTGGCGACTACAGGCCGCTCGGTACGCGCGCATACCCGGCGCAGCAGGCCGAGGTTCGGACCGCGGAGCATGCCGTCCTTCTCGATGTCGGTCACCACGTAGCGCTGGCAGCCAGCTGCCTCCAGCCGGTCCAGCGCGTCGTCAAGCTCGCCCCCGTCGGTGGTCCAGCCCCGCGCCGCCAGGCGCGTGCCGCGAACATCGAGCCCGACGGCAATCCGGTCGCCGTGCTCGGCGATCACTCCGGCGACCCAGTCCGGATCCTCCAGTGCGGCGGTACCGATCACCACCCTGGTGCAGCCGGTCGCCAGCGCCGTTGCCAGGGACTTCTCGTCGCGGATCCCGCCGGAGAGTTCGACCCGCACCTTCAGCTGCCCGATCAGGCCGGCGAGCTGCGGCCCGTTCGACCCGCGGCCGAACGCAGCGTCGAGGTCGACCAGATGGATCCACTCAGCGCCAGCGTCCTGCCAGGCCATTGCCGCATCCACCGGGTCGCCGTAACTTGTCTCAGTTCCGGCGGCGCCTTGCACGAGCCGGACGGCCTGGCCTCCGGCGACATCTACAGCGGGCAGCAACTCAAGGCTCACGCAGCACCTCCAGCCAGTTGGCCAGCAGTACCGCGCCGGCATCGGACGACTTCTCCGGATGAAACTGAGTTGCCATCAGCGGCCCGTCCTCGAGCAGCGCGATGAACGGCTCGCCATGCGTTGTCCAGCCGGTCACTGGAGCGTCAAGGGGTGCCTGCCGGGCAGCATAGGAATGGACGAAGTAGAACATGGCGTTCGCGTCAATGCCCGCTAGCAGGCGAGAGGCCGGGGGACGGGACACCACGTTCCACCCCATGTGCGGGAGCACGGGAGCGGTCAGCTTCTGCACCACGCCCGGCCAGCAACCCACTCCTTCGGTTCTGAGGCCGTGCTCCTCCCCGGCCGCGAACAGGATCTGCATGCCCACGCAGATGCCGAGGACGGGCCTGGACTCGGCCCGCCGCTTGACGATGAGCTGGTCGCCGCCCGCCGCGCGCAGCCCGCTCATGCACGCCGCGAACGCACCGACGCCGGGCACGACTAGTCCGTCAGCCCGCAGCGCCGCGTCGGTATCAGCGCTGATCTCCGCAGCCGCGCCAGCCCGCTGCAGCGCTCGCTGGGCCGACCGCAGGTTGCCCGAGCCGTAGTCGAAGACGACCACGCTCGGCTGACGCCTGGTCACGGGCCGCCTCCCCTCCCTGGTCGCGGTCGGTACCAGGCTATCGAGGCGCCTGGCCGGCCAGGTCAGCGCACGGGCCGTCCGCGCTCATGCGAGAGTGAAACCCTCGCGGCAGTTCCGATAGCTCCCAAGGCGAGTCACCAGTACCGATAGCCCCAAGAGGGAGTCACCAGTGGACATCACCCAGCTGATCCTCGACGACCATCACGAGCAGCGCCGGCTGTTCGCGATGCTTGAGCAGATCGACTCATCCGACTCTGCCGCCCTCGCCGACATCTGGGGGCGCCTGTCGGTCTTTCTCGAGCTCCATGCCGAGGCGGAAGAGGAGATCTTCTACCCCGAACTGCTCGCGCTGGCGATCAGCTCAAGACCGCTGGCCAGCGCCGAGCCCGAGACGCTCGATGCCATCGGAGACCACAACGAGATCAGGGACGCTGTTGCGGCCGTCGCTGGTCACCGCGTCGGCAGCCAGGGCTGGCGGGACGCGATCGCGGCAGTCAACCGCGCTAACGGCGACCATATGGCCGAGGAGGAGCGCGAGGGCCTGACCGACTTCCGGCGCGGGGTCAGCTTGCAGAAGCGGCATGAGCTGGCGGTGGCGTTCGCCGCGTTCGAGGCGCGCAACTTCGCCGGCGTCCGGCCTGTCGACAAGGACCCGCAGGCCTACGTTCTGGCGACCGAGGCGGCCGAGCGCGCTCTGCATGCACCGGGCTCCCTCGACATCGGGGGGCTGCGCAGTTAGCTGCCTCGGACCGGCGAACGACAAGGAGCGAGTGACGCGGATGGGAGCGCTGCCAGAGCAGCTAGCCGACCACTGGTGGCAACGGCCGGGCAGACAGCCCGGCCGGCTGCAGTATCACTGGCACATCCTTTTCCATTCCCAGCCGAAGGTGCATGAGCTTGCCGCAGCCGGCCAGCGGAAGCTCGCTGGCCTGGCAGGCCTGGATCTGGTACCGCTCCAGTGGCTGCACCTGACGACCTTCACGCTGGGCTTCGCCGACCAGGTACCGGGCCAGGCGGTTGACGCCATGGTGGCGACAGCGACGCAGATCCTGGCGGAGACCCAGCCGATCGCGGTCGGCCTGGGCCGGGTGTTCTACCACCCGGAGGCCATCACGCTCCTGGTCGAGCCGGCCGATTCGCTGGAACCGGTGCTTTCGGCTGTGCAGGTGGCAGCCCGTGAGGCAGGCTGTGACGGGCGTGCGGCTACCAACCCGTGGCGACCGCATATCTCAATTGCTTATAGCAACGGCAGCGGCCCGGCCGCCCCGGTCATCGAAGCGCTCGGGCTTGAGGTGCCGCCCACGCAGATCACGATCAGGTCGGTCAGCCTCGTCGCGCAGGCGCAGGTTGGGCATAGCTGGCAATGGCAGCCGGTCGCCGAGGTCCGTCTCGGCACGGGCTGACTGCTTGATCCCGGCCCGGCCTGAGCTTTGATCGCGGAACCAGCTTGACGCACCTGATACCACGTGCGTAGCATTCTGATATCAGTTTTCTCCATGGAGGCAGTGATGGGCGTATCGGGTGGCACGCCTGACGGGCGGGCCAGGGTCAGGAATTTAGTGACGCGAACTTCGGGCGCCGGGGCGGCCCTGCTGGCCGTCGCGGGCCTGGCGGTCGCAGGTTGCGCAAGCAGCACGCCGCATGCGAGCGCGTCGGGCTGTTCCGCTAGTCACGGGGCTGCGGGCGCGGCAAATAGCGCGGCGGCAGGCTCGGCTAGTCAGGGAGTCGCTGCGGGCTGGACGCTGCCGAACGCCGACATGCAGAACACGCGGGATGTCGCCAGCGCCGTCACCGCCTCCGATGTCGCACACCTCGGTGTGGCGTGGTGCGTGCCGATCGAGTCGACCGGTCTGGCGAAATCTGCCGGAATCACTGACGGCTACTCGACCACGCCGGTCGTGGTGAATGGCGTGGTGTACACCCAGGACATCGAGTCGAACGTGATGGCGATCAAGCTCGCCACCGGCAAAGTCCTGTGGACGCACAACTACAGCTCGGACAACGGCGGGCCGGACGGCGTCAACGTGGCCGGCGGAGTGGTGTACGCGGCGACCAATCACGCTGCGGTCGCGCTGTCGGCGGCCACTGGCAAGCAGCTGTGGAGCCGAACCCTGATCGGCAACAACCACGAGGGCATTGACATGGCCCCCGGCTACCGCGACGGCACGGTGTACGTGTCGACTGTGCCGGTCAACCCGACCGTCGGCGAATATCTCGGCGGCGGCAAGGGAATCTTGTGGGCGCTGAACGCGAACACCGGCGCGCCGGAATGGTCCTTCGACCAGGTGCAGAACCTGTGGGGCAACCCTGCCGTCAACTCCGGCGGCGGCCTCTGGGAACCGCCGTCATTCGACGCCCAGGGAAACATCTACATCGCCGTCGCGAACCCCGGCCCGATCGGCGAGGGCGGGTGGCCGACGGGCTACCCGCTGGCGAGCAGCCGCCCCGGCCCCAACCTGTACACCGACTCGGTCGTCAAGCTCAGCCCGGCCGGCAAGCTGCTCTGGTACTACCAGCTCACCCCCCACGACCTGTACGACTGGGACCTGCAGAACTCGCCAGTGCTCACCACCGCGGGCGACCAGCCGGTCGTCATCGACGGGGGCAAGGCCGGCATCCTGATCGAGCTGAACGCGCAGACCGGCAAGCTGCTGTGGAAGCTCCCGGTCGGCGTTCACACCGGGCATGACAATGACGGGCTGCTCACCGAGCATCTGACACCGACCTCGCCCAACCCGCTGCCCGCCAAGTACACCCTGGAGCCTGGCGCCCTGGGCGGGATCGAGACGCCGCTGGCGTCCAACGGGTCCGTGGTGTACGCCGCGGTCAACGACGTCCCGTTTTCCATGACCAACATAGCCCCGGCGGAAAGCGGCAAGACATTTGCGGCTTCCATCGCCAAAGGCACCGGTGAGATGGTCGCCGTCAACCAGGACACTGGAAAGATCATCTGGGATGACAAGCTGCCGTCATCGCCGTACGGCGCCGCGACGGTCACGAACGACGTCGTCTTCACCACGACGTACAGCGGCTACCTGTACGCGTTCAACGCCACCACCGGCGCGATCCTGCTGAGGACGCCGCTGTCCTCAGGGTCGAATGCTCCCGTCGCCGTCGACGGCGACTACGTTCTGGTCGGGGCCGGTCTCCCGAGTCTCACGAACCACCACCAACTGATCATCGCCTACAAGCTCGGGGCCACCGGCAAGCTGCCCGACACCGTCGGCCGCAGCTGATTGCCAAGGCATTGCTGTGGACCCTGTGGACGAACTAAACGCCTGCCGAGGAGGCAGAGATGGGTGAACTAGCCATCGAGGTGCGCGGGCTGCGCAAGAGCTTCGGTACGAAACAAGCGGTGGCCGGTATCGACCTGGATATCGCGGCCGGGTCTCTGGCGGGGCTCGTCGGGCCGAACGGGGCGGGCAAGACCACGTCCCTGTCGATGATGACCGGCCTGCTGCGTCCGGACGCCGGCCGGATCCTGATCAACGGGCTGGACGTCTGGGCGGATCCGGTCGCCGCCAAGGCGATCATCGGGGTCGTGACGGCCGAGGCCAGGATGTTCGAGCGCCTGAGCGGTGAGGAAATGCTTGAGTACGCCGGCCGGTTGCGCGGCCTGGCAGCCGGCGAGGCGCGAACCCGGGTGGCGCAGCTGCTGGACGTGCTGGATCTGGCCGCTGACGCGAAGCGGCTGGTCGCCGACTATTCGACCGGCATGCGCAAGAAGACAGCGCTCGGCTGCGCCCTCATCCATAACCCGTCAGTGCTGTTCCTGGACGAGCCGCTGGAGGGCGTCGATCCGATCTCGGCCGACGTGATCAGGCGTCTGCTGACGCGCCTGGCCGCCTCGGGCTCGACAGTGCTGTTCTCCAGTCACGTAATGGAGCTGGTCGAGCAGGTGTGCGACCACGTGTCCATCATCGACAAGGGCCAGATCGTGGCGACCGGCACGACAGACCAGGTGCGGGGCGGCAAGACCCTGCAGCAGGCATTCATCGACCTGGTCGGCCCGCGGACGACCGACGAGGAGGGATTGACATGGCTCGGCTCCTCGTCCAGCTGAAGCTCCGGCTGCTGCTGAACGCGCTGCGCTCGTCCAACGCAGCCCAGACAAGCTTTATCGTCAGCACGTTCTTCGCCTTCATCCTCGCGGTCGGCGGCTTCTACGTCCTGACGCTGTTTCGCGGAAGCAGCGCGTCGGTGGATCTGACAACGGTCGTCTTCACCGTGTTCGCAGTCGGCTGGCTGGTCCTGCCACTCATGTCGTTCGGCCTCGATGGCACTCTTGATCCGGCCACGCTGGCGCTCTATCCGCTGCGAACCCGGCCGCTCGCGGTCGGGCTGCTTGCCGCATCGGCGACCGGCGCCTGGCCGCTGGCGAACGTGGTGGCGCTGCTCGGCGTGACCATCGGCCTGGCCCGCGGCGGGCTAGGCGTGCTCATCGCCGTGGTCGCGGTGGTGCTGCAGGTACTGTTCTGCATCACCCTGGCCAGGCTCGTGACCACCAGCATGGCCAGTATGCTGCGCTCCCGGCGGGGCAGGGATCTGGCTGCGTTCCTGGTCATCCCCGTCTTCGCGGTGTATGAGTTCGCCATCCAGGTGATACCCAGGGTCGCGGCCAACGGCGGAATCACCGCGGCGAGCTTCCGCGGCGTCGACTCATGGCTGCGATGGCTCCCGCCTGGCCTGGCCGCACACGCGATCCAGGACGCCTCGACCGGGCGGCCCGGCACCGCCGTGGCGCGCCTTGCGCTGCTGGCGGCCATCATCGTGGCGGTCGGCTGGCTGTGGATACGCTCGCTCAGCCGCGCCCTGGTCACTGCCGACACCACGACCCAGTCATCGCAAGTCCGCCGCGCCGCGCTGCCGCTGGCCCGCTACGGCCTTCTCGGTGCCGTAACGGCCAGGTTCTGGATCTACCAGCGCCGCGAACCGACATCGCTCGTCTACTGGGTCATAACTGCCGTCATCATGGTTGTCGTATCCATCAGCTCCATCGTCGGCCACCAGCGGCATCCCGGAATAGTTATCGCCAGCGCCGTCTTCGGTGCTGCCTTCGTCGGCTACTTCCACGCCAACACGGTCGGCCTGACCGGGCCGCCGTTCGTAACAGAGGCGCTCGCGCTCACCAACCGGCGCTCGCTGAAGGCCTACTTCTGCGGTCAGGACATCGCGCTCAGCGTGATCGCGGCGCCGCTGCTCACCGGTATGTGCTTCGCCCTCGCGGCTGCCGTCAGACAGCCATCGGAAGGAGTCACTGCCACCGCGGTAGCCCTGGCCGGCCTCGGCGCGGCACTTTGCCTGAGCAACCTATTCACGGTCGCGCTGCCCTACCCCATGGCCCTGCGAACCGGCAGCCCCATGCGCCAGGCCGCCCAGGGATACACCTCCTACGCGCTAGGCGGCGTCCTCGGCAGCCTGGGTGGCGTTGCCGTGCTCGTCACCCCAGTCATCGTGGCCGGGGTGCTGACCAGCGGGGATCAGCCGGCAGTCCGGATACCGGTGCTCCTGGTCTGCGCCGCAGCTTACGGCGTCGCGCTGGCCTGGGCCGGCGTCAGGCTGGCGGCGCTCGCGGCAGCGGGCAGGATGCCGGAACTCTCCCAGATTGCCGTCCGCAGCACGACCTAGCGACCGCCATGGCTGAGCTAGACCATGATCGCGAAGGATCGCCCGCGTTGTAGCACGGAACATCCTTCGCGATCATGATTTGGGTGTCAGAGCACGCCCTTCGTGCTCGGCACCGACCCGCCCGAACGCGGATCAGGCGCCGCCGCCGCCCGCAGCGCCCGGGCGAACGCCTTGAACTCGGCCTCCACGATGTGATGTGGATTGCGCCCGCGCAGCACGTCGAGGTGGATGCAGATGGCCGCGGAATGCGCGAGCGACTCGAAGAAATGCCTGGTCAGCGTCGTGTCGTAGGTGCCGATCAGCGGCGGCATGCTGTCCGGCTCGGTGTGCACAACATATGGCCGGCCAGACAGGTCGACTGCGGCGCGCACCAGGGTCTCATCCAGCGGCACCAGCGCGTCCCCGAAGCGGCAGATGCCGAGCTTCTCGCCGAGCGCCTCGCGCAGTGCCTGGCCCAGGGCGATCGCAGTGTCTTCCACCGTGTGATGGGCATCAACTTCGAGGTCGCCGCGCGCCTGGACGGTCAGGTCGAGCAGCCCGTGCCGGCTGAGTTGCGCCAGCATGTGATCGAAGAACGGGACGCCGGTCTCGATCCGGCCCACTCCGGCCCCGTCGATACCGAGCTCGACCAGGACCTGCGTCTCACCGGTGACCCGGCCAATTCGCGCGGACCTGGTCACGGTAGTACCGCCTCCGGGTCGCCTTCCACAACCCTGGAAAGCTCTGCCAGGAACGAGGCATCTTCAGCCGCGGTCCCGATGCTTACGCGCAGCCATTCCGGCGGGCCGGTTTCCCGCACCAGCACACCGCGGTCGAGCAGGGCCGACCAGATCGCGTGGCTGTCGGCAAACCTGCCGAACAGCACGAAGTTGGCATCGGAGTCCCCTGCGGTCAGGCCCATTCCGCGCAGGCTCTGCACAAGATCGTCACGCTCGGCCCTGATGGCGGCAACCGACGACAGCAGTTCTGCCGAATGCTGCAGGGCGGCAAGCGCTACCGCCTGGGTCAGGGCGGACAGGTGGTAAGGCAGCCTGACCAGCAGCAGCGCCTTGACGACGTCAGGATCTGCGGCAAGGTAGCCGACCCGTGCGCCTGCCAGCGCGAACGCCTTCGACATAGTACGGACGACAACTAGCCGCGGAAACCTGGGCAGCAGCGTGAGCGCCGTTCCCGACCGGTCCCTGGAGAATTCTGCGTAGGCTTCGTCAACGATCACCATGCCGGGCGCGGCCGCGCAGACCGCCTCGATGACAGCCAGCGGGGTCGCCGACCCGGTCGGGTTGTTGGGTGAGGTCAGGAAAACCAGGTCCGGCTGGTGGCGCTCGACTGCCGTGGTGGCTTCTGCTGGCTCCAGGCTGAAATCGCTGCTCCGCTCCGCCGCGATCCACCGGGTCGCAGTCGTCTGGCTGATCAACGGGTGCATGGAGTACGACGGCTCGAACCCCAGCGCGCTCCGGCCGGGGCCGCCGAATGCCTGCAGAAGCTGCTGGATGATCTCGTTCGACCCGTTGGCCGCCCAGGTGCGGTCGGCGGTGAGCCCGTGCCCGAGATAGGCGGCCAGCGCCTCACGCAGCGAGACGGCATCCCGGTCCGGGTACCGGTTAAGTCCGCCCGCGACTCTGGTCACCGCAGCGGCGATGTCCGCGACGAGCGCCGGTGAGGGAGGGAACGGATTCTCGTTGGTGTTGAGCCGGACCGGCACGTCAAGCTGCGGCGCGCCATACGGGTGACGGCCGGCCAGGTCGGCCCTTACTGGCGGGGCGGTCACTGGCGGTCTCCGTCGGCCGGCACCCGGACGCGCACCGCCTGCACGTGGGCGGCCAGGTCCTCGGCCCCGCCCAGCGCGTCGATGTGCGGCGCCACTTCGGCCAGAGCTGATCTGTCGCACTCCACCACGTGCACGCAGCGCAGGAAGGACAGGACGGACAGGCCGCCGCAGTACCGCGCCGTCCCGCCGGTGGGGAGCACATGGTTGGATCCCGCCAGGTAGTCGCCAAGCGACACCGGCGCCCACGGGCCGACGAAGATCGCGCCTGCGTTGCGGACCCGGCGGGCCAGGATTGCGGCGTCCCGCGCCTGGATCTCCAGGTGTTCAGGCGCCCAGGCATCACAGACAGCAAGCGCGGCATCTGCGTCATCGACAATCACGCAGGCGGACTGCCCGGCCAGCGCGGCCTGGACCCGTTCGGCGTGCTTGGCCTGTGAAGCCGCCTTCGCCAGCTCGATGTCAACTCGGTCCGCCAGCGCGGCACTCGTGCTGATCAGCAGGCAGGCGGCTAGCGGGTCGTGCTCGGCCTGCGCGACCAGATCGGCGGCCACGAAACTGGCGTCCGCGCCGTCATCGGCGACGATCGCTATCTCGGTTGGCCCGGCCTCGGCGTCGATGGCCACCCGCTCGCGCAGCAGGCGCTTCGCGGCGGCGACGTAAACGTTGCCAGGACCGGTGATGACGTCAACCGGCGCGCAGTCAGCCGTCCCGTAACCGAGCATCGCGATCGCCTGCGCACCGCCGGCTGCGTGCACTTCGGTGATGCCCAGCAGGGCGCACGCCGCCAGGATGACCGGGTGCGGCAGGCCGCCGTGCTCTGGTTGCGGCGGTGACGCCACCGCGATCTCGCTCACCCCGGCGACCTGCGCCGGGATCACGTTCATCAGCACCGACGAGGGGTAAGCCACCAAGCCGCCTGGCACGTAGACGCCCGCCCGGCGGACCGGCAGGTAGCGCTCTGTGACGGTGGAGCCGTTGGCAACAGCCGTCCACGTCTCCGCCGGGCGCTGAGCCTGATGGACGAGCCTGGCTCGCCTGGCCGCCTCGGTGAGCGCGGCGCGAACGGCCGGGTCGAGATCCGCCAGCGCGGCAGCCAGCGCTTCCCCGGGCACGATGGTGCTGGCCAGCTCAACGCCGTCGAACCGGGCCGAGTACTCCCTGACCGCTGCCGCGCCGCGCTCCCGCACGTCCTCGCACAGCGGCCGCACCTGGTCGATGGCTGCGCCGACGTCCAGCGTGGCGCGCGGCAGCAGCGCGGCAAGATCAGCCGCAGGCATCCGCCCTGGCGCCCGGCCGCGCAGGTCAACTCGCCTGAGCACTGTCTTACCCGACCCTGTGTTACCCGACCCTGTATTACCCGACATGGGGGGCTTACTCGACAATCTTGCTGATCGGGATCTCCAGGATGTCGCGCCCGCCAGCCGCCTTGAGCGCCGGGATCAGCCGGTTCACGCCGCGCTTGGGCACAACGGCCTCGACCGCGTGCATGTCGCCGCGGGCCAGTGAGGTGACGGTCGGCGAGGACATGGCCGGAAGGATCGCCGAGACAGCGTCGAGGTCGGCTGCGCTCACGTTGAGTTTGAGCAAGACGCTGCCGCGCGCGCTGATAGCACCGCGCAGCAGCAGCGCAACGTCCTCCATGGCCTCTCGCTTGGCCGGGTCGGCGTACGCAGCCGGATTC
>Ga0335072_10016339_pt1 | contig 10525 bp, 12 predicted proteins | sample Lox_Sample_21_FD_206725 | JGI IMG/M metagenome (GOLD analysis project Ga0335072, IMG submission 206725) | Soil microbial communities from Loxahatchee National Wildlife Refuge, Florida, United States - Lox_Sample_2.1 | ecosystem: Environmental > Terrestrial > Soil > Wetlands | place: USA... | reverse complement strand
GATTTGCGCAGTTCCAGCGCGCCGCCGACCGCGCATGAGAGTTTTGGCGGCGCAGTGAGCCGTTTCGGGCCTGTCCGATTTCCCCGGGGCGTGCGGCGCGATGGCGCGCCCGCTGATCCATAAGGCCGAGACCGGGGCCGGAGCGGGTAATATCTGGTGGCGATTTGACGCCTGCGGAAGTAGCCAACCTTGAGCGGAACGACCGTGCGGCAGGCTTCTGCCTCGTCGCGCAGCCCGGTGGTGCGGCTCTCGCGGCTGCGGCCATCCCGGCTTCCGTTCTCGCTCTCGCCGGCCGGAGCGGTGATCGTGGCGGCCACGCTGGTCGCGCTGGCGATCCGCGGCGTCCAGCTGGCCCAGCCGGGCCACCTCCTCGGCGTCGGCGACTACGACGACGGCGCGGACTTCGGCAGCGCGCTGCGGCTGATCCAGGGCCTGGTGCCGTACCGGGACTTCGTCGTCGTCCAGCCGCCCGGGATCACGCTGCTGATGATCCCGGCGGCGTACATCTCCAAGCTGGCGGGCACCGCCTGGGCGATCGGGGTTGGGCGGATCCTCACGGTCCTCGCGAGCGCGGCCGCCGTGGTCCTCGGCGGGCTGCTGGTCCGCCACCGCGGGGTGTTCGCAACGATCGTGACCTGCGGCATCATCGCGATCTACCCGGGCAGCGCGCAGGCAGCACACACAGTGCTGCTGGAACCCTGGCTAACCGCGTTCTGCCTGGCCGGGGCCGTGGCCGTGTTCGACGGCGACCGCGTGGCCAGCAGCGGGAAGAGGCTGGCCTGGGGCGGCGCGGCGCTCGGCTTCGCAGGGGCGATCAAGGTCTGGGCGATCATCCCGGTGGCCGTGATCGCCGTGCTGTGCGTCCCGCAGTACCGGCAGCTGGCCAGGTTCGCGGCCGGAGTCGCCGTCGGCTTCCTCCTGCCGGTGATCCCGTTCGCCGCCCTGGCGCCGGGACGCTTCTACGACAGCGTGGTGGTCGCCCAGCTCGTCCGCACCGGCACCAGGACGCCGCTGGCGTTCCGGCTGCAGTACCTGACCGGCCTGGCCGCCTGGGATCCCGGCTTCGCGGTGTTCCTGATCGTGGCGATCATCCTCGCCGCCGCGATCGCCGCGACCGCCGTCGCGGCCTGGCGGGTCACCCACCAGGGGCCGCCGCGGCTCGAGTGGTTCGGCCTGACCACGACCGTGCTGATCGTCATCGCGTTCGGCATACCTGACGATTTTTACTACCACTACCCGGCGTTCCTGGCCCCGTTCCTTGGCCTCGCGATCGCGCTGCCCGCCGCCCGGCTCCTGGCCGGCGACGGCGGCTGGCACGGGCTGTCAGCCAGGCTGCAGAAAACCGCGACGTGGACGGCGGGCCTGGTCCTGCTCGCGCTGCCGCTGGCCGCGCCCGGGGCAGACTACAGCCCCACGCCGACGTACGTGGACGCGCTGCCGGCGATCGACCGGGTGATCCCGCCCGGGGCGTGCGTGGCCACCGACCAGGCGTCGCTGCTGATCGCGCTGGACCGCTTCTACAGCACCGTCCCCGGCTGCTCGGTGATCGTTGACGGGACCGGGACCAGCTACGCGCTCGGCCACGGCCAGATCGCCCTGAACGCTGGGAAGGTCCCAGCGATCGCGGAACTCTGGCGGCAGGCGTTCGGCAAGGCCAGCTACGTGCTGCTGACCGATTACAACGTGAACCGGATCGCCTGGACGCCGCAGCTGCGGGCGTACTTCTCCAGCAACTTCACCCGGGTCAGCGGCCCCTGGTCGCCGCTGGAGCTCTACGCGCGGAAGTAAGGTCAGCCCCCGGCGAACGTCCTGACCACCAGCCCGGTCCGCGGCTTCGGGCCGAACGACGTCGACTTGCGCGGCACCCGCTCGCCCTGCGCGGCGATCGCGTACACGTCCCGGGTCGGCATCGGCGGCAGGATCACCGCGGTGCCGCCGGTCTCACCGGCCAGCGCGACCGCCTCGGCGGCGTCGTTGTGCACGATCCGGACGGCATCCCACCCGACGTCCCACAGCCGGGCCATGAGCAGCTCCTGCAGCACCGAGGCGGGAAGGCTGCGCCACAGGGGGGAACGGCCCTGCGGCATCGCCGCGTCCACCTGCACCGGGTCCGGCTCGGTGAGCAGCCGCAGATCGCCCCCGCCCGCGATCAGCAGCGCAGGCCCCCGCTCGCTCTCGGCGGCGAGCTCGTCGATGGCGGCGCGCAGCCCGCCCCGCGGCCTGCGCACCGTGAACGCCGCCTTGGCCAGCTCGATGGCGGCGACGGGGGAGAGGGCGGGGATCACCCGGTGGATCGCGCCGACGTCCGGCGGGTACGCGGAGGCGTCCACGAGCAGCGCCAGGCCGTAGTCCCACGGGCCCGGCCCCGCGCCCGCGGCCCGGCGGCGGGCCTGCAGCTTGAGATAGGCGGCGTACCGGTGGTGCCCGTCCGCGATCAGCGCGTCCCGCGGGGCCAGGTCGGCGGCGATCGCGGCCAGGGCGGCGGGATCGCTGATCGCCCACAGCCGGTGCCGGATCCCGTCGCTGGTCTCCGCGTCGACCAGTGGCGGCCCGCCGTCGGCGGTCTCGTCGATCAGGCGGGCCGACGCGCCGCGGCTGCTGCCGTCGTGCAGCAGGAAGATCGGCTCCAGGTTGGCCTGGGTGGCCTCCATCAGCTGCAGCCGTCCCTCCACCGGCCCGGGTGCGACATCCTCGTGCGGCCGGATCACGCCCGCCTCGGGCGGGCTGAGCCGCACCGCGCCGATCAGCCCGCGCTGCAGGACCGCCCCGCCGGCCAGCGCCTGCTCGTACACGTACAGCGACGGACCGGGATCGGGGACGAGGATCTGCTCACGCTGCCACTCCCGCAGATCCCGCGCCGCGTCGCCGTAGGCGCTGCCCCCGTGCCCGGGCTGGTGCCGCGGCAGGATCAGCCGGACCACGTTGTGCGGGTCGGCAGCGAACAGCTGGTCCTCTCGGTCGTGGGCGATGACGTCGTACGGTGGAGATGTGACCTCGGCGAGTCCAGTGACCCGGTTTGGGGCATAACGGACTCCGCGGAAGGGGGCCAGCGCGAGCCCGTCTTGCGCGGGCGCCGCTGGATCGTGGCCGGACGGAAGGATCTGCACATATGTCAGAAGGATCAGCCGGCGGCCAGGATTCCCGCCGCTCCAAAGAGCCGCCCGCGCAGCAGGAGCCTGACGCCGCCGGCGGCGATACGTACGAGCTCTACCGGCGCGGGCTGGACCTGCTCGGCCGGGGCAGCGCGGCGGCCGCCGCGCAGCTGCTGGAGCGCGCGGCCGCGGCCGAGCCGCAATCGCGGAGCGTGCTCGAGGCGCTGGCGCGGGCCCAGTTCGACGCCGGCCGCTACGCCGCCGCCGCCGGCAACTTCCGCCGGATCGTCGAGGCGAGCCCCAGCGACGACTACGCCCAGTTCGGCCTCGGCCTGGCGCTGGCCAGGACCGGCGATCCCGGCGCCGCGGCCGAGCACCTCGCCCTGGCCGTCGCCATGCAGCCGGACCGCCGGCACTACAGCGAGGCGCTGCGCAGCGTCCGCGCCACGCTCCGGGCCCGGAGCCAAGCCCAGAGCCCTTCCGAGAGCCCTGAACGGAAGGCCCGTGGTGTCTGAGCGCCCCAGCGCGCAGTCGGCCGGCCGGGCGCAGCTTCCGCGGTCCAGCGACCGCCCGCTGAGCGAGGTCTACGACGCGGCGCTGCTCGATCTGGACGGCGTGGTCTACCTGGGCGGTGCCGCGGTCGCGAAGGCGCCCGAGGCGCTGGCGGCGGCCCGCGAGCAGGGCATGCAGCTCGCGTTCGTCACCAACAACGCGTCGCGGACGCCCTCGGCGATCGCCGCCGAGCTCAACAAGCTCGGGGTGCCCGCTGACCGCACGGAGGTGGTGACCTCTGCGCAGGCAGCCGCGCACCTGATCGCCGACAAGGTGCCGCCGGGCGCGCCGGTCCTCGTGGTCGGCGGCATGGGGCTGCGGCAGGCGCTGCGCGAGCGGGGCCTGCGGCCGGTGTCGACCGCCGCCGAGAAGCCGGCCGCGGTGGTGCAGGGGTATGCGCCGGGCGTGGACTACGGGCTGCTGGCCGAGGGCGGTCTGGCGGTGCGCGCCGGCGCCTGGTTCGTCGCCTCGAACGCCGACGCGACCCTGCCCACCGGGCGGGGCCTGCAGCCGGGCAACGGGGCGCTGCTGCGGGTGATCGCGACCGCGACCGGCACCGAGCCGGTCGTGGCCGGCAAGCCGGAGCCGCCGCTGCACGCCGAGAGCGTGGCCCGGACCGGCGCGAAGCGGCCGCTGGTCGTCGGCGACCGGCTGGACACCGACATCGAGGGCGCGTGCCGGGTCGGCGCGGACAGCATGCTCGTGCTCACCGGCGTGTCCAAGCCGGCCGACGCGGTGCTCGCCCCGCCGAGCCAGCGGCCGGCCTACCTGGCCCACGACCTGTCCGGCCTGCTCGAACCGCACCCGGCGGTGACCGCCACCGGACAGGAGTTCCGCTGCGGTGGCTGGACCGCGCGGCGGCGGCGCGTTCAGGCAACTCGGGATGGGCAGGCGGACCGGCTGGAACTCACCGGCGGAGGTGCGGCGATCGACGGGCTGCGGGCGCTGTGCGCAGCGGCGTGGTCGGGGGGCGCAGTGGCCGCCGACAGCGTGGCGCACGCCGTCGGCAGCCTCCGCTTCCCCGGGTAGCCGGGCCTGGCTACCCGGCGAAGGCCGGGTTGACCGCCCAGTTCACGGGCGCGGCAGCGTCGCCACGGCGGCGAGCAGCGCCTTGCTGCGGTCCCTGAGCCCGGGCAGGCCCCGGTACAGCCCGAAGAACGCCAGCGGCGCTCCGGCCAGCATCCGCCAGTTCCGGTCCTTCAGCGATCCCCGGCCTGGTCGCCGCGTTCGGGTTCGGGACAGATCCGTCATGGCGCGGACGTGCCGGCCTCCTCGGAACGCCGTCATTCCTGGCAGTCCGGGCACCAGAACCTGAGCCGCTCCTGACCCGCGGGACCCTGCTCGCCCCGCCGGATGATGGTCCCGCAGCGCCGGCAGGGCCGGCCGGCCCGCCCGTACACCCAGCTCTCCTGCCCGCGCCTGGTGTTCCCGGTGGACGCGTGCCCGATCCGTGCCTTGTTCTCGTCGAGCAGCCGGTGGCCGAGGTCCACGAGAGCGTGCAGGTCTTCGGCGTCGCCAACCCGGCGCCAGGGGTCGATGCCGCGCAGGAACAGCACCTCCGCCGCGTACCCGGTGCCAACGCCAGCCAGGTTCCGCTGGTCGAGAAGCGCCTCACCCACCGGCCGTGCCGGATCGGCCTGCAGGCGCCGCACGGCCTCGGCCGGGTCCCAGTCCGGGCCGAGCAGATCTGGGCCGAGGTGGCCGACGACGCGTTCTTCGCTGCTGGTCGGCACCACCTCGACGATCCCGAGCAGGTACCCGAGCGCCTGCCGCTCGTTGTTGCCGAGAACGAGCCGGATCCGGTGATCGCGCGGCAGGTAGTCACCGGCCGGCCGGATCCGCCACGATCCGTCCATGCGCAGGTGCGTGTGCACGGTCACCCCGTTGTCCACGCGCGTGAGCAGGTGCTTTCCGCGGGAGACGGTCCCGGTCACCGTCCGCCCGGCCAGGTCGGTCGTGGCGAACCGCGGCACCCGGAAGTCGCTGCGGGTGAGCACACGCCCGGTCAGCGCCTCGTCGAGCTGGCGCGCGGTGCGCCAGACCACATCTCCCTCGGGCATGCCGTAAGCATCGCACCGGCGGCCGACGGCCGCACCGGGCGCTCAGCCGAGGCCTGATTCACGGAGCGTGATGTTGAGCCTGCCCTTGTCGAGGCCCAGGCCAGGGTCGCCGGTGCCGGGCAGGGTCTTCGGCACGCCGTGGAAGGCAAGCCGGGACGGCCCGCCGAACACGAACAGGTCACCCGACTCGAGTTCCACATCCGTCCACGGCCTGCCGCGGCTATGCGTGTTCCCGAACCGGAAGACGCAGGTCGCGCCCAGGCTGAACGACACCACCGGCGCCAGGCTGTGCTCGTCCTTATCCACGTGCATGCCCATCCGCGCATGCTCGTCGTAGTAGTTGATCAGCGCGATGTCCGGGCTGTAGGCCACCGCCGGGTCGTTGCAGGCGTCGGCCACCGCGCGGCGGCCGAGGTCGGCCAGCCAGCCGGGGAACGACTTGACCGGCGCCCCGTCGACGTCGTCGGCCGTCCGCGAGTAGCGGTAGGGGACCCAGTGCCAGCCGAGGCAGACCGTCTGCACCGACATGACCCCGCCGGAAGGGAGCCGGGTGGCCCGCATTCCCGCCGGCGGGCGCGCCCATTCCCGGCACGCGTCCACCAGCCGGCGCTGCTCGTCGTCGCCCAGCCAGCCCGGGACGTGCACCGCGCCGGGCGCGATCTCCGCCCGCGGCCTGGGTATCAGCGCCGTCACCCCGCCAAGCTACCCGCCGGCGCCCGCTGCGGGCGCTGGACCCGCCATCCGTTCAGCCTGGCGGAAATCGGGCAGACCGGAACCCTCTAAGGGCCTGACCTAATCCCGCCCAGCCGCCTCACACGAGCCGAAGCTGGCGCGCAAAGCACCTTAATCGGGGCATATGGGTTCCCGCAGAGTCTGCCGTCCCGGCCGGCGGCTAGTGTCATCGGCCCGTTGCTGCTGCTAGGACGACAGCGGCGAGCCGGCGACACTAGCGCGGGACCGCGGGGGGCCGGATTGTCGGAACGGCGTGTGACAGTGCCATGCATGGGACAGAGATCGTCATTCGACCGCGACGCCGTGGCGGAGTTACTGAGGCGCCAGAGCGGCGTGATCACCCGTCATCAGACGAAAACCTGCGGAATGAGCGATGCCGCGCTGCGGCACAGACTCCGCGGCGGCGGGCCGTGGCAGCTGCTGCTTCCGGGTGTCTATCTGTCCGCCACCGGCGCCGTCACCAGCACCCAGCGCGAGGTGGCCGCGATCCTGTACGCGGGGTCCGGGAGCGTGATCACCGGTCCGGCGGCACTGGCGTGGCACCGGATCAGGGTGGCGAGGACCTCGATAGTGAACGTGCTGGTTCCGGAGCCGCGCAGGCGCCGTGATGTCGGCTTCGTCCGGCTTAACCGCACCACGAGAATGCCGCGCATGCTCTTCCCTGATGGCGAGGTCTGTTACGTACCCGCGGCGCGGGCAGTGGCAGACACCGTCCGCGGCATGCCAGACCTCAGTGTGGTTCGTGCGATCGTTGCGGATGGCGTGCAACGGGGAATCGTTCAGCTCCCGCGCCTCGCGGACGAGCTCGCGGCGGGCCCGGCCTGGGGTTCGGCTCATCTCCGCCAGGTTCTGGGGGAGGTAGCTGAGGGCGTCAGGTCCGCTGCCGAGGGAGATCTGCGCACGCTGATTAAGCGGGAGCGCCTCCCCGACCCGATGTATAACCCTCGCCTGTACGCGGGTGACAGCTTCATCGCCGAGCCGGACGCGTGGTGGACCGACGCGGGCGTGGCGGGTGAGATCGAGTCGCGCGAGTGGCATCTGTCGCCTCAGGACTGGGAGCGGACACTGGCCCGTGACGCGCGGATGAGCGCTTACGGGATCATCGTCCTGCATTTCCCGCCCAGGCGGCTGCGGACCGAGCCGCAGGTGGTGGCGGCCGAGATCGCTTCTGCGCTCGCCGCCGGGCGCAGCCGCGGCTCGCTGGACATCAGGGCGCTCCCGGCCGGGTGAGCCACGATGCGGCTACAGCAGCTTTCTGAGCTTGAGCAGGTCGAAGACGTTCGCGTGGACCTTCAGGCGGCCGGTCAGCCAGGCCCGCGCGAAACTGGCGGGGTCGCCGCCGATGGACACGACCACGTCGCTGTCCGCCACGAAGCGGACCTGGGCGGCGGCCTCGCCGGGGCCTGCCTCCCGGACCGGCTCCGCGCCGTCCGGGCCGAGTTTCGTCACGAACGTGACCCCGAGGTCGGGGATCTCGCAGCTGAGGGTCCTGTCCGTCAGGAAGGCGGCACGGTCCTCGGAACTCATGTCCGAAATGCGCGCTATAAGGCCTTCCAGTGCTTTACGGCATTCTTCCGCTGTCGCCATCCTGACCTCGCTTTCAAGGTCATTCTCCGTCCCGCGTTCCCCAGGTGGTCGCCCGGGGCCGACTCGGCGCCGGGTTGGCCTATGAGGTGCGCCATCCCGGTGCCCGGGGGCGGTAGCGTTCCAGGCAGGGCGCAGCAGCGCCGTGGCAAGCGGAATTGGCGGGGGAAGGGGGAATGGCCAATGGAGGAACAGGCCGAGCGGCCCGAACTGCGCTCGGACGAGATGCCCGGGTTTACACCGGAGGACGGGCCCGGCCCGGAGTGGGATGCGGACGACGCCCCAGACGGCCTGCAGGACGCCCCGGCCGACCTGCAGGACGTCGCAGAGGACATGCAGGACGTCCCAGAGGACATGCAGCAGACCGCGTGGCCCGAGGAGGAGCGCCCCGCTACCGGCGAGCCGAGGGTTGACGCCGCGCTGGCCAGGCTGGACGAGCTCGCGGCCCGTCCGGTGACCGAGCATCGCGCGGTCTTCGAAGACGTGCACCGGCGGCTCAGAGACGTGCTGGGCGAGCTGGACACCCGCGAGCAGAACTCCGGGGACCAGCCCGCCGCGGCCGGCGCAGAGCGCCGGCCGGGCCGCTGACCAGCCCGGCAAGTCGATGGTGAGGAGGATGCGGCTGGACACCGAGCTTGTGCGCCGGGGGCTGGCCCGGTCACGGGAGCAGGCCACCGACCTGATCGCGGCGGGCCGCGTCGCCGTCGGCGGCCAGACCGCCGCCAAGCCGGCCACCCAGGTGGGGCAGGACGCCGCGATCACGGTCGCGCAGGCCAGCGCCCGCCCGGAGTATGCCTCCCGGGGCGGCCGCAAGCTGGAGGGCGCGCTCGCGGCCTTCGCAGGCCTGACCGTCGCCGGGCGGCGCTGCCTCGATGCGGGCGCGTCGACCGGCGGCTTCACCGACGTGCTGCTCCGGGCCGGGGCGTCCGCGGTGGTCGCGGTCGACGTCGGCTACGGCCAGCTCGCCTGGGCCCTGCGCACCGACCCCCGGGTGACCGTGCTCGACCGGGTGAACGTGCGCCAGCTCACCGCGGAGCAGGTGGCTCCCGCGCCCGGCCTGGTCACGGCGGACCTTTCGTTCATCTCGCTGTCGCTGGCGCTTCCCGCGCTGGCCGCCTGCGCAGCCCCGGATGCCGATTTCGTACTGCTGGTGAAGCCACAGTTCGAGGTGGGCAAGGGCAACGTGGGCGCGGGCGGCGTGGTCAGGGATCCGGCCAAGCGGGCCGACGCCGTCAGGTCCGTGGCGGCCGCGGCGTCCGGCCTCGGTCTCGGCGTGCGGGGAATCACGGCCAGCCCGCTTCCGGGGCCATCCGGGAACGTGGAGTATTTCCTCTGGCTGTGCCGCGGGGCGCCGCCGCTGGACGATGCCGCGCTGCAGCAGGCGATCACGGAAGGACCTCAATGAAGTCGGAGCGGACCATGCTCGTGGTCGCGCACACCGGGCGGCCCGCCGGGGTGCGCGTCGCCCGCCTGGTGATGCACCGGCTGTCCGCGGCGGGCGTGGCCGTCCGGGTCCTGGAATCAGAGGCAGCGGACCTGGGGCCCGGGTCGGCCGAGGTGGTCCCGGTCTCGTCGAGGGCCGCCAGCGACGCGGAGATGGTGATGGTGATCGGTGGCGACGGCACCCTGCTGCGCGCGGCCGAGCTGGCCCGCCCGGCCGGGGTGCCGCTGCTCGGGGTCAACCTCGGCCACGTCGGCTTCCTCGCCGAGGCCGAGCCGGAGAACCTGCCCGAGGCGGTCGACCGGGTGGTCGAGGGCAAGTACACGATCGAGCGCCGGATGACGATCGACGTGACCGTGCGGGCGAACGGCAGCGTGACGGCCACGACCTGGGCGCTGAACGAGGCGAGCGTCGAGAAGGTGGCCAGGGAGCGTGTGCTCGACATGGTGGTCGAGGTGGACGGGCGGCCGCTGTCGCGGTGGGGGTGCGACGGGGTGGTGTTCGCCACCCCGACCGGCTCGACCGCGTACGCGTTCTCTGCGGGCGGGCCGGTGGTGTGGCCGGAGGTTGAGGCGATGCTGATGGTGCCGATCAGCGCGCACGCGCTGTTCGCGCGGCCCATGGTGGTCTCGCCGCGCTCCGTGCTCGCCACAGAGGTCATAGGACCCGCCACGCAACAAGGTGAAACGTTCCGTGCCGTTCTGTGGTGCGATGGACGTCGTAGGGTTGACCTGAATCCCGGAGCCCGCGTGGAGGCGCGGCGCGGCACCGAGCCGGTGCTGCTGGCAAGGCTCAGCGGTATCGGCGTGGACACCGAGGGAACCGAAGTGGGGGCGCCGTTCACGGACCGGCTGGTGGTCAAGTTCGGCCTCCCGGTTGCGGGCTGGCGGGGCCGGGGCGACCGACGGTCGCCAGAGCGCGACGGCAGCGCCGGCGAAACGGCGGCGCGCCAGCGAGACGAGGAGCCGGGCGGCGATGCTTGAGGAAGTCCGGATCACCGGGCTCGGGGTGATCGACGACGCCGTGCTCGACCTGTCCCCGGGCTTCAACGTGGTGACCGGCGA
>Ga0335072_10016335_pt1 | contig 10527 bp, 7 predicted proteins | sample Lox_Sample_21_FD_206725 | JGI IMG/M metagenome (GOLD analysis project Ga0335072, IMG submission 206725) | Soil microbial communities from Loxahatchee National Wildlife Refuge, Florida, United States - Lox_Sample_2.1 | ecosystem: Environmental > Terrestrial > Soil > Wetlands | place: USA: Florida... | reverse complement strand
AACTGGCCCGGCCGGAGGCGGCGGGGCGGTCCGGTTCCGGGCGGATCGCGCGGACCAGCCGGGCCGTCGCGGCGCGCCGGCCGGCCCGGCGACCAGGTGCGGCCAGCGGGTCGGCCGGGACGCAGCCAGACCGCAGGCGGGCAGAACCGTGGGGACACCTACCGCTTCAAGGCGCCGCGCGGTGCCTATCAGTACGGGCTCATCAGCACGGGCCGCGCGGCCCGGTCAGATTCGCGGCCAGGCGGGCGGGCTGCATCCCTGCCGGTGCCCGAGCTGCGCCGGGCCAGTCCAGGCCGGCGACTGCGCATCACGCTGCTGTGCATGGCGTTCGCGCTGACGGTTTTCGCGGGCCGTCTCGTCCAGCTGGAGGGCTTCGACTCCGCGAGCTACCGGACCGCTTCAGAGGACCAGCAGCTGAGGGCAATCCAGATCCCAGCGGTTCGCGGCGACATCACCAGCAGCAACGGCACCGTTCTGGCGATGACCGAGCAGACCTACACCGTGTACGCCGACCCGAAGCTCATCCCGCAGCGAGACCGGTCGGCGGTAGCCAATCGACTCGCCGGTCCGCTGAGCCTGTCGCCTGCCACCGTTCTGCACATGCTTGACCAGCCGACCTCACCCGAGTACCAGGTGCTCGCGACGGGCATCTCGGTGGCCGCCGGGGACCAGATCAGCGCGCTGTCGCTGCCCGGCATCGACATGACAGCCAACTACACCACCGCATACCCGAACGGTGACCTCGCCGCCAACATCGTGGGGTTCACGAACGCATCCTCCTCGGGCGACGGCAGCCAGACCGGCGTGGCCGGCCTTGAGCAGGAGTACAACTCGATGCTGTCGGGCCGCGACGGGACCGAGGATGTCGAGGTCGGCACGGACAACGAGCCGATTCCGCTCACCGAGATGAAGGTGACGCCCGCCATCCCGGCGAAGAGCCTGCGGCTGACGATTCAGTCCGACATCCAGTGGGAGGCCGAGCAGGTGTGCAAGCTGCGCGTACAGCAGACGCACGCGCGCAATTGCTCGATCGTCGTCATGAACCCCAAGACCGGCGCGATCCTGGCAATGGCCCAGTGGCCGACCTACAACCCGGACAACATCACGAGCCTCGCGGCGACCGCGAATATCAGCACGGCCAACGTGTTCGCGCCTGGCAGCACTCTCAAGCCAATCACGGTGGCCGCCGCGCTCGAGAAGGGCGGCCAGACCCCCATGAGCGCATACACCATCCCGTACTCGATCACGATGGACGGCCTCTACACGTTCCACGATGCCGAGTACCACCCGACCGTCAGGTACACGATCGCGGGCATTCTCGCGAACTCGAGCAACGTGGGCATGGTGCAGGTAGCGCAGCACATCACGCCGATGCAGCAGTACGATTTCCTGCGCGCGTTCGGCCTGGGGTCGGTGAGCGGCCTGGGCGTGCCGGGGGAAAGCGCGGGCCTGATCCCCAGGCCTGGCTCGCCCAGCTACTACCCCGACAACCGGTTCGAGTACGCGTTCGGGCAGGGCGTGGGCGTGACCGCCGTCCAGATGGCCAGCGTCTACGCGACTATCGCCAACGGCGGCGTGCGCGTCCAGCCGACGCTGGTCGCCGGGACGACCAGCGCGGACGGGAAGTTCACCCCGGTGCGCCAGGCCGCCGGAAAGCGGGTGATCACGGCGAAGACAGCTAACGAGCTGATGACGATGCTGCAGCAGGTGCCCGGCGTCGACGCCCACGCAGGGGAGCCCTGGGGACTGATCGACGGCTACACCGTGGCGTCCAAGACCGGAACCGCCCAGGTATCGGACCCCGGCCTGAGTAAGTGCCTCTGCCAGTATGGTTCCAGCTATATCGGCATCGTCCCGGCGGACAACCCGAAGCTTGTCGTCGCGGTGAACATCCAGGATCCGCGGGGCACGTACTACGGTGACGAGGTCGCGGGACCCGCCTTCTTCGACGTGACAAAGTTCGCATTGCAGACCATGAAGATCGCGCCTGACTATGCCAGGACGCCCTATATCCGGCTCACCGCGCCGTGATGGGAGGTAACCTCTGCCCGTGCCAGCGGCCTTCCGCCCCGATCGCGTTCCCGCACGTCCGCTTGCCGGTCTCGCGGCGCTGCTCGGTCTGCGCCAGTCCGGGGATCTGGAACCCGGCGATGTCCAGCCTGACGATCCTTCCGCCGGGCGCGAGCTGACCGGCGTCACCCATGACTCGCGGTCAGTCAGGCCCGGCGACCTCTACGCCGCGCTGCCGGGCAGCACGGTGCACGGCGCGCAGTTCAGCCAGGCCGCGGCCGAGGCGGGAGCTGTCGCGATCCTGACCGACCCGGCGGGCCGGCAGCGTGCGGTCGCGGCCGGGCTGCCGGTCTTCGTCGTCGCCGACCCGCGGTCGCGCCTGGGCGAGGTCGCGGCCTGGATCTACGGGATGCCGTCGGACCGGCTGCTGCTGATCGGCGTCACCGGGACGGCCGGCAAGAGCACGACGAGCTACCTGCTGGAGGCCGGGCTGCGGGCTGGCGGCTACCGGACCGGCCTTATTGGCGGCGTGCAGACCCGGGTCGGTGACGACGTCGAGGCGAGCACACTGACAACCCCGGAGGCAACGGACCTGCAGGCACTTTTCGCAGCCATGGGCGAGCGCCGGATCGGCGCGGTCGCGATGGAGGTATCCAGCCACGCACTGGCCCAGGGCCGGGTGGCTGGCTCGCACTACGACGTGGCGATCTTCACCAATCTGTCGCAGGACCACCTGGACTTTCACGCCACCATGGATGAGTACTTCGCAGCCAAGGCGCAGCTGTTCACTCCCCGATACGCTCGCGCCGCCGTCGTCAACATCGACGACGCGCGCGGTCGCGAGCTGGCGTCCGGGGCGCGGATCCCGGTCACGACGTTCTCAGTTGACGGCCGCCGCACCGCCGACTGGCGGGCCGTTGACGTCCGGTCCGGAGCCGACGGCTCGACGTTCCGGGTCATCGGGCCCGGCGGCGTGGAGGCTGACGCATCGGTCGCGCTGCCCGGCGCGTTCAATGTCGCCAACGCACTGGCCGCGATCGTCGGTCTCGTCGAGGCCGGGATCAGCCTGGCGGATGCGGTCGCGGGCGTGGCTAGCAGCCCGGGTCCGCCCGGCCGGCTCGAGCGCGTCGACCGTGGCCAGGACTTCACCGTGCTGGTGGACTACGCGCACAAGCCGGGAGCGGTCGAGGCGCTGCTGACGGTGATGCGTGAAGTGACCCAGGGCAGCCTGGTCATCGTGCTCGGCTGCGGCGGTGACCGCGATCGCGGCAAGCGGCGGCTGATGGGCGCGGCAGCAGCGCGACTCGCTGATACCGCGATCCTCACCAGCGACAATCCGCGCAGCGAGGATCCGCTCGCCATCCTGGCCGAGATGCTGGCCGGCGCCGTGGAGGTTGCCCCGCGAGAGCGGGCTGACGTGGTCGTCCAGCCGGACCGGGCTGCAGCGATCGACCTGGCGATCGCCGGGGCGGGCAAGGGCGACCTCGTGCTCATCGCGGGGAAGGGGCACGAGCAGGGCCAGTACGTCGCCGGCGCAGTGGTGCCCTTCGACGACCGCGTCGTCGCCGGAGAGGCCCTCGCGCGCCGCCGGGCGACGGAGGATGCGACGATGACCGGCGGTCCGGTCGGCACCGGCTGGCCTGAAACCGACGGCGAGCCCGCCGGCGGCGACCCCATCGGCTCTTTTCCGGAGGATGCGTGATCCCGCTGTCGGTGGCGCAGGTTGCGGAGGCAGCCGGCGCGAAGCTGACGGATGTCCCGGACCCGGACGCTCTGGTGACGGGGCCTGTCATCATCGACTCACGCGAGGCCAGCCGGGGCAGCTTGTTCGCCGCCCTGCCGGGCACCCGGACCGACGGGCACGAGTTCGCGGGCCGGGCCCTGGCAGCGGGCGCGACGGTGGTCCTGGCCAGCCGGCCGGTCGGCGGCCCGGCGCTGCTCGTGCCGGATGTCCAGGCTGCGCTCGGCCGGCTGGCGCGAGCGGTGGTGGACCGCTCGCCGCAGCTGACGATCCTCGGCATCACCGGATCGGCCGGGAAGACCACCACCAAGGATCTCGCGGCGCAGCTGATCGAGACACTAGGCCCCACGGTCGCGCCGCGCGAGTCGTTCAACAACGAGATCGGTCACCCGCTCACCGTGCTGAAAGTCACGGCGGAGACCCGTTACCTGATCTCGGAGATGTCTGCTCGTGGTCTCGGCCACATCGCGGAGCTGTGCCAGATCGCGCCGCCGCGCATCGGCGCCGTACTGTGCGTCCAGCACGCGCACGCTGGCGAGTTCGGCAGCCTGGAGCGCATCGCGGAGGCGAAGGGCGAGCTGCCGGCCGCGCTGCCGCCAGACGGCGTCGCGGTGCTGAATGCCGACGACTACCGGGTGGCCGCGATGGCCGCGCGAACCGCTGCGCGGGTCGTCACCTTCGGCCGCTCTCCTGGCGCAGACGTGCGCGCTGTAGATGTCAGTACCGATGACCTCGGCCGCGGGTTGTTCACGCTGGTCATGCCCGGAGGCTCCGCCCCGGTCCGGCTCCGGCTCTTCGGCGAGCACCATGTGAGCAACGCGCTAGCCGCCGCCACGCTGGCCGCCGAGCTCGGCATGCCGGTCGCCGACATCGCCGCCGGGCTCAGCGCCGCGGTAGCCCGGAGCCGCTGGCGCATGGAGGTGACCGAGCTGCCGAGCGGGCTCACGATCGTCAACGACGCCTACAACGCCAATCCCGACTCGGTGAAGGCAGCCCTGGCGGCGCTGGCCACGATGGGCCGGGGGCATCGCACGTTCGCGGTACTCGGATATATGACCGAGCTCGGCGAGCAGGCCGTGCGGCTGCACGAGGAGGTCGGCGCCGTCGCCGCTGCGGCCGGCCTGGCCGGGCTCATCGTCGTCGGCGAGCAGGCCGCCCCGATCCTCACCGGGGCGAAGGCCGTGCCCGCCTGGCAGGGCGAGCTCGTGCCAGTCCCCGACGTGGCCGCGGCGGTCCGGGCGGTGCGGGAGCGGGCCGGCGCTGGCGACGTCGTCCTGGTGAAGGCATCGCACTCCATCGGCCTCGAACGCGTCGCACTGGCCCTTACCGGCGAACGGCCGCTTCCGGCGGAGCAGGAGGGGCCGCTCCGGTGAAGACTATTCTCGTCACCGGGGCTGTCTCGCTCCTGCTCGCCCTGTTCGGCACGCCGCTGATCATCGCTGTGCTGCGGCGCCAGGGCTACGGGCAGCCAATCCGCGTCGAGGGACCCAAATCCCACGAGACCAAGCGCGGCACCCCGACGATGGGCGGCATTGTCATGGTGCTCGCCGCCGTCGTCGGTTACATCGTCGGGCATGTGAGCACCGACGACCCGATGACGGCCTCGGGCCTGCTTGTCCTGTTCCTGATGTGCGGCCTGGGCCTGGTCGGCTTCATCGACGACTTCATCAAGATCTCCCGTCAGACCAGCCTGGGTCTGCGCAGCGGCGCCAAGCTGGCCGGCCAGGTTGTCGTCGGCGCCGTGTTCGCGCTCGAGGTCCTGCAGCACCCGGACGGCTACGATCTGACGCCTGCAGATGCGCACCTGTCGTTTCTGCGGGACTTCGGGCCGGCGATCGGCGTCCTGCCCTTCGTGATCTGGGTGGTCATCATGATCGCCGGATTCTCGAATGCGGTGAACCTGACCGATGGCCTGGACGGCCTGGCGACCGGGGCGACAGTGCTGGTGCTGGCGGCCTACGTGCTTATCGGGATCTGGGAGGAACGCAACGACTGCACCACCTTCCTGTCCCGGCAGTGCTATCAGATCCGCGACCCGCTCGATCTGGCCGTCGTCGCGGCCGCGGTCCTCGGTGCCTGCTTTGGCTTCCTGTGGTGGAACGCGCCGCCGGCCAGGATCTACATGGGCGACACTGGCTCCCTTGCCCTCGGCGGCGTGATCGCCGGCCTGGCTGTCTGCACGAAGACGCAGCTGCTGCTCATCATCCTCGGCGGGCTGTTCACGATCATCACGCTGTCGGTGATCATCCAGGTCGGATTCTTCAAGATGACCAGGAGACGGGTCTTCAAGATGAGCCCGCTGCATCATCATTTCGAGATGATCGGCTGGGCCGAGACCACGATCGTGATCAGGTTCTGGCTTATCTGCGGGCTGTGCGTCGCACTCGGCCTCGGCATCTTCTATGCCGAGTGGCTCACCACCTAAGGCCGCTGCCGTGAAGACGATCATCATCACCGGAGCGGTGTCGCTGCTCGTCGCGCTGTTCGGCACACCGCTGCTGATCCGGCTGCTGCGCAAGCACGGGTACGGCCAGCCGATCCGCGTCGAGGGCCTCAAATCGGCCGAGATCAAGCGGGGCACGCCGACCATGGGCGGGGCGGTCATGGTGCTCGCCGCCGTGATCGGCTACATCGTCGGGCACGTCGCCACCGACGACCCGCTGACCGCATCGGGCGTCCTGGTGCTGTTCGCGATGACCGGCCTCGGCATGGTCGGGTTCGTCGACGACTACATCAAGATCTTCCGCCAGAACAGCGTGGGCCTGCGCAGCGGTTTCAAGCTGGTCGGGCAGACCATCGTCGGTGCCGTGTTCGCGTTCGAGGTTCTGCACTATCCGAACCGGTATGACCTCACCCCGGCTGACGCCCACCTGTCGTTCCTGCGGGACTTCGGCCCGGCGCTCGGCACGCTTCCGTTCGTCATCTGGATCGTCATCCTGATGGCCGGGGCGTCCAACGCGGTCAACCTGACCGACGGCCTGGACGGGCTGGCGACCGGATCGACCGCCGTCGTGCTCGCGGCCTACGTGCTGATCGGGATCTGGCAGGAGCGAAATTCCTGCGTGCCGTCCCCGGCACTGCAGTGTTATCAGGTGCGGGATGGCCTTGACCTGGCTGTGGTCGCGGCCGGAGTGCTCGGCGCCTGCCTGGGCTTCCTGTGGTGGAATGCGCATCCAGCCCGGATCATCATGGGCGACACTGGCGCACTGGCGCTCGGCGGCGTGATCGCCGGCCTGGCTGTCTGCACGAAGACGCAGCTGCTGCTGGCGATCCTCGGCGGCCTGTTCGTCATCGTCACGATGTCGGACGTCATCCAGGTCGGGGTATTCAAGCTGACCAGACGCCGGACCGGCGTGGGGAAGCGGGTCTTCAAGATGGCGCCGCTGCATAATCATTTCGAGATGATCGGCTGGGCCGACACCACCATCGTCATGCGGTTCTGGCTGATTTCCTCGCTCTGCGTTGCTCTCGGACTCGGAATCTTCTACGCGGAATGGGTGCGGACCTGACCATGACCGCCGACGCCGCCGCGCTGGCCGGCCGGCACGTCGTCGTCACCGGCCTCGGCATTACCGGCCAGTCGGCGGCGGCACTGCTGCTCGGCTACGGCGCCCGGGTTACCGCCCTGGACTCCCGCGACGACGCCGAGCGGACGGAGGTCGCGAGCCGCCTGATCAAGCAGGGCGCGCAGGTGCGGCTGGGCCCGGCCGAGCTCGGCCCGGAGGCGGAGCTGCCGGGCGACACCGTGTCCGTCGTGACCTCGCCGGGACTTCGGCCGGACACGCCGCTGCTGGCGGCCGCCGTCGCCGCCGGAGTCGAGGTCATCGGCGATGTCGAGCTTGCCTGGCGGCTGCGACCGGAACTGCCGGGCGGCGGCCGGCAGCAGTGGCTGGCGATCACCGGGACGAACGGCAAGACCACCACGGTCCGCATGCTCGCCGCGATGCTCGCATCGGCTGGGCACCGCAGCGTGGCGGCCGGCAATGTCGGGACGCCGATCCTGGACGTCGTCACCGACCCGCAGCCGTATCCGGTGGTGGCGGTCGAGCTGTCCAGTTTCCAGCTCTACTGGAGCGCCACGATCGCCCCGCTCGCCGCAGTCGTGCTCAACCTGGCCGCCCATCACCTGGACTGGCACGACGACCTGGAGTCCTACGCAGCGGCCAAGGCGAGGATCTTCGCTCCCGGCACGCTCGCTATCTGCAACGCCGACGACCCGCGCACGGTCGCCATGGCGGCGGCGGCGCCGGCCAGCCGGACCGCCGCCTTCCGGCTGGGCGAGCCGGGCCCGGGTGAGCTCGGGGTCAGCGACGGCTGGCTGACCGACTTCGCGTTCGGCGACGGGCCGGTCCGGCTGGCCCCGGTGAGCGGGGTCCGGCCGCAGGCGCCGCACAACGTGGCCGATGCCCTGGCGGCGGCGGCGCTGGCGCGGGCCTACGGCGACCAGCCCGAGTCGATCGCGGCAGGCCTGCGGGCCTTCGAGCCGGAGCCGCACCGCATCGCGCTGGTTGCCGAGCGCGACGGCGTCGTCTGGATCGACGACTCCAAGGCGAGCAATCCGGCGGCTGCGGCGGCGTCCCTTGCCTCGTTCCCGTCGGTTGTCTGGGTGGCGGGCGGGCTGTTCCGCGGCAGCGACGGCGACCTGGCCGGCATCGTGGCCGCGGCCGCACCGCGCCTGCGCGCGGCCGTGCTGATCGGCACTGACCGGGCAAGATTCGCCGCAGCTTTGGCGCGACACGCGCCTGATGTCCCCGTCACGGAGCTGAGCAGCACGCAGGATGGGGTCATGGACCAGGTGGTAGCAGCGGCGGCCGCCGCCGCGCGGCACGGCGACACCGTGCTGCTCGCGCCGGCGGCGCAGTCATGGGATATGTTCCGCGACTACCCGGCACGGGGGGATGCGTTCGCCGCTGCGGTGCGCAGGCTGGCGGACTCGCGGTGAGCCCGGTGTCCCGCGGCGACACCATCGGCCGGGAGGGACACGCGGGCGAGGCCAGCAGCGGGGCAGCGGGCATCCGCCTGACCGGGCCCGGCTCGGCGCTCGAGGAGGCGCGTGTCCGGGTCATCGGTCTGCGGGACGGTGCAGTGCGGCTCAAGGCGCTGCTCGACCGGCCGCTGGCCTCTTACTACCTCGTCCTCGGCTGCGGCCTGCTGCTGCTCGCGGTCGGGCTGATGATGGTGCTGTCCACGTCCACCGCCTACGACATCGACCAGCAGCTGCCCACCTACTCGATGTTCGACAAGCAGATCCTCGGCGCCCTGGCGGGCCTCGCGCTCATGTGGCTGGCGGCGAAGGCGCCCCCGCGCGTGTTCCGCGGCCTGGCCTACCCGCTGCTGCTGATCTCGCTCCTCGGCCTCGTCCTCGTGCTCATGTTCGGAAACGTGGACGACGGGGTCAAGCGCTGGCTCACGGTCGGCGGCATGCAGGTGCAGCCGTCCGAGCTGGCGAAGCTGGCGCTTGTGCTGTGGGGCGCCGACCTGCTCGCGCGCAAGGAGAAGCTCGGGCAGCTCACCGACTGGCGGCACCTGCTCGTGCCGCTGCTGCCCGGCGCGGCCGTCATGTGCCTGCTGGTGATGATGGGTCAGGACCTCGGCACCACGTTCCTGCTGATCGTCATCTTCCTGTCGCTGCTGTGGATCATCGGCACGCCGGGCCGGCTGCTGTTCGGGATGATCGCGCTGATGGCGTTCGTGCTGCTCATGCTGATCGTGGTGCAGCCCTGGCGACTGGAGCGGCTGGACGGTTTCCTGTCCTCCCGCGACGCGGCAAACTGCCTGAGCTGCTATCAGCTCGTGGAGGGCAAGGACGCGCTCGGCTCTGGCGGCTGGTTCGGTGTCGGGCTCGGTGCGAGCAAGGCAAAGTGGGGCTGGGTGCCGAACAGCCCGACCGACTTCATCTTCTCGATCCTCGGTGAGGAGCTCGGCCTCGTCGGCACCATCTGCGTGATCGCGCTGTATGGGGGGCTGGCGTTCGCCGGACTGCGGATCGCGCGTCGCGTGCCCGACACGTTCTCCCGCCTCGCGGCCGGGTCGGTAACCGTGTGGCTGATCGTGCAGGCGATGGTGAACATCGGTGCCGTCCTCGGCCTGCTGCCCATCACCGGTGTGCCACTTCCGCTCATCTCGGCCGGAGTGTCGTCGCTGATCGTGACGCTGGCCTCGCTGGGCATGCTCATGTCGTTCGCCCGCGCTGAGCCGGGCGCGGCCCGGGCGCTGGCGGCGGCCGGGCCGGCGGCGCCACGCCGGCTGCTGCGCTGGCTTGGCCTGGAGCAGCGTCCCCCCTGACCCGGCAAACCGAAGTAGGGTGGCCCCGGTCGAGGAAAGGTGTGAGGCAGCCGATGGTCAGCGTCGTCATCGCCGGCGGGGGCACGGGCGGGCACATCGAGCCGGCTCTCGCGCTCGCCGATGCGCTGCGCCGGGCCGACCCCGATGTCGCCATTACCTGCCTCGGGACCGAGCGGGGGCTGGAGACGCGGCTGGTACCGCTGCGCGGCTACGACCTGGCGCTGATCCCGCCGGTGCCGCTGCCGCGCTCGCTCACCCCCGCGCTGCTGTCGGTGCCGGGCCGGATGCTGCGTGCCGTCAGTGCGACCGCCGGGATCCTCCAGCGGGCGCGCGCCGATGTTCTTGTCGGTTTCGGCGGCTACGTTGCCACGCCTGGTTACCTGGCGGCGCGGCGGCGCAAGGTCCCGATTGTCGTCCACGAGGCGAACGCCAGGCCCGGCCTCGCCAACCGGATCGGCGCCCGGCTCACCCGGTATGTCTGCACCGGGCAG
>Ga0335072_10016334_pt1 | contig 10527 bp, 7 predicted proteins | sample Lox_Sample_21_FD_206725 | JGI IMG/M metagenome (GOLD analysis project Ga0335072, IMG submission 206725) | Soil microbial communities from Loxahatchee National Wildlife Refuge, Florida, United States - Lox_Sample_2.1 | ecosystem: Environmental > Terrestrial > Soil > Wetlands | place: USA: Florida... | reverse complement strand
CACGGCTTGCTGCAGGGCCACAAACCGACGCTTTTTGCAGTCCTCTAGCTTCTGCGCAATGGCATGACAAAAATCAGGAAACTTCCGCTGGATGAGGCCTCCGTTCGCATACCCGAGGTGCATCGCGATGCGTCGGACCGACACCGGCGGATCTTGTGCCAAGGATTGTTCGAGCGCTGACCGGATGACGTCAATCTCGCAGATCCTTTTCGCGCCCGGCTGTTTCCACCAATGCGTGCGCGTGCAGGCGCGGTGTCTGGCCGTTATCCTGCGACAAAGGACTGGGTCAACCTGATACAGGCGCTCATACCGCTGGTATCCTAGGCGCCTCGACAGCGCCGGCACGCTGGGACATCCGTCCTCCCGTAGTGCCGCCTTCAGCAGCCTCCTAACTTCCTCCGAACTCCGCAAGGCCTTCACGCCTCGATCATCTCTTGGGAAATATGCTGTGATGGCGGGCCAGTTCACGCCTGCTAATCGCCGGCTGGTGAGGAGGGCAGCAGCCTGAATACCAAGGTGAAAGCAGGCCCGCACCAGCACGTCGAGCCGGGGCCGCATCTTACCAGTAACCCAAGACTGCACAGCACCACTGCTCGCGCGCGTCAACTCCGCAAATGCCTTCGTGTTTCCGGATGCCAGCCGATCGATGCAAATCCGAAGATTCGTACTGAACCTTGCCCTCGATAACCTGCCTGCGGTACTGCAGCGGGCAACTACATCTCCGACGGTGGTGGCCACATACAGCTCATAGTCGTTGTCGTCGGGATTCGCGCGTGGCTGTGATGGTCCCGCCGGTCTTCCGAGCCAACGGCCGCACGAAGAGCAATATCCCGGTCGCGAATGCGCTGCAAGTGGCGGCAGTGCCTTATCGCAGAATGGACATTGTTCCTCCAGCGGCGCGGCGTGGATCGGACAAACGGTAACGCCGCGGATAGTCCATACTAAACGCTCGTAGACGGTACCAGCCTCTCGATCAGCTTCATAGCACTTTGGGCACCATGCTCTCCGCCGTTTGAGCAAGAACATATTGGATAAGAGGTGGCGCAACGGCAACAGCGTGAGAGCATCCAGATTCGGCCAGCGAGTCAATCTTTCGAAAATCTTCACCCATCTCCGCGCTCGTGGCGATATTCCGTTGATATCGTAGGCTGTCGCGTGAAAAAGCTGTCGTTTGGGTCGCCTCGCTCGGTGGAGGGGAAATCGGTTGCAAAACTTGGCGTTCTCTCGGGCCATTGATTCCCGGCCCACTATGTCTCCAATCGAGAGTACATGAGCCTCCGCAAGCCGGGTGATGTAGCCGCTTAGGCTCTCAACATGCGGAGTTCCGATGCCCACAGGTGCAAACGAGTAGAGCCGACTCCGCGACGGAACATTGAAGACCTGCGTTTCCCAAATACCGTATGTCTCTTTAGGTTCCATGGACAGCTGCACTTCTTCCGATGGGATCGCGTTTGGGTCTCCGCTGCCCAGGGCGGCGCCCGGCTTTACGAGGAGAATCTACGCTCGTCGGGGGTGCATTAGACCGATGTTGCCCGGCGCCAGGCGTTCCGCAACCATTCAGGCCCAATTGCACGCGCAAGCGAAGACGACCGTCATTACCCTCTTCAAGGCGTGTTTCCCCTTCGATACACTCTGAAAGAAGCTTGTCACATTGGGTAACGGACAGCGCGCATGCTTCGAGATCCTTTCGTTCCAGCCGATTTGCGCCGCGGCCGAACATTGACGACAGCGCCATGATCAGCCAGTCTTTCACGATACCGACGCAGCCAATACTCCGCTCGTACAGAAACTCCCAATCCTTCACCAGATCCGGAGGCTCCGCAATCGGCAATTGTGCAGCGAACGACCGCAGTACGTTGGCGAAGATCGCCGCTTCGCCGGGACGATCGGCCCGGTAGCGGCCGAAATGCACGTCGAGGCTACGGCGGCTCAGTTGGCCGCTCAAGTTCCGGAAGGCCAGCAGGTCGTAAGTGCCCACCAAAACATGTGGAGTTCCCGTGCAATTGGCGATGGATTTAATCACATCCAACTGGTCCAGGAGTCGACGGCCCGAGCTCATCTTGGCCAGATGTTGGGCCTCATCGATCAAAACCGCCGCGGGCCTACGATATCGAAGCGCCTGTTCGACGGCGTATTGGTACTCAGCGCCAGATGACCTTGCGGCAGGGTCGAAGCGGAAAAGCGACTCGGTGGCTCCGCGCGGTCTGCCTTGCCGGTCGAGTTTGTAATCAATCAGAGGCTCACGCATCGCGCCCAGCAGCCTCTTAAAATGGTCTCGCCAGCTAAAGTTTCCGGTATCCGGGGCCACAGCTTCAACGCTGACGACCGGCATGCGCCCCTTGTCGTGCTTCAGTTCAGGAGCCAATCCCGCCGTGAGGTCGCTCTCGACCTTTGCACGAAGGGTCGTCTTCCCAACTCCGGTCGGTCCAAGAACGAAAACGACGGAGTTCCGGGGCGAATCCGATATAGCGGTGATCAGTCGCTCTCTGGCTGTCAGCAGATGTGGATGGGCAATCGTCACCTTGCGAAATTGCTGTAGCTTCACCCCCGACGATTCCGTCTCTTCGGCTCTGCGATGAATAACCCCGACCCCGGCACCCATCAGAACTCTCCATAAACCTCGACAACATCGGTGGGGGGAATCGCCCTCTCAAAGAGAGTGGCTGTGTCTTCTGGCGCGTCCCGCTGGCTTCCGTTAGGGCCATCGCCCGATCTCACCATCGCGCTCTCCCGGTCGCAGGCCCGTTGCACCAAAAGCGCTTCCTGGGCCTCCACCGATTCGAGAAATACCGCAAGCATCTTTGCATTGACGTTCAACCGTCGCGCTGAGTGCAGCCGATGCCGCCCGCGAATCTCTTCTGTGGCCAGCATCATCTCCCGCTCTGACCGGCCGTGAAACACGGTGTAATACTCGGAATGGCATTCAACCCACTGGTTTCGGCAGAACGTGTAGGCTGTGCCGGCGTCGAACGGATCATATCGGACCGGCAAGTGCCGTCCTTCGAACTCTGGATCGCGAAACACATCGGACCAGTAGTGGACGTGGTTGATCTTGACGCCGCGGCCTGGGCAGAGCGTCGCTGTACCTCTGGCCGTGCCTGGCATCGTGCAAAGAATGAAGTTTCGATCATAAGGGATGAGCTTCTGCAGCCGCATGCCGCTTGCTTCGAAGCCTCTCGCGAATGCTTCCCGCGGGCTTTGCCCCAGGGCTGGATGGTCCATCTGATCGTAGACCTCGAAGAGATACTCGTTCACCCGTTCGTTCAGTTCATATAGCGTCCAGGTGGCCATCCGTTTTGGATCGACGGACACCGTGACTTGACGGACGTTGCGCGTGATCTGCGTGTTGCCACGGAGATTGTGGATGAACTGCGTGTTACAAGTCCCGAAGAGGCGCTCGCAGCACGATCCAAACCGCGCTTTCGCCGGTGGCCTGGTTTTCTTGATGCATTCGTAGCACGCCAGCAGTGCCTCGAAGTACGTGCTCTGGAATTCCGGACCGCCGTCGATCACGACGATCTGGGGAAGACGCCCATGACGGCGCACGCACTCCCGCAAAATCATCATGCAAGAGCGGTAGCTGGGCGCATCAAAAGCCAGGCAAAGCGCAAGACATCGCCGGGAGAATGCGTCGGTAAGTAGGGTCATCCAAGGACGACCGAGGACGCGCCCAGTGTGCGAACAGGCGAGTTCCACGTCCAACTCGGTATGGTCAATGTGGCCAATTTCAAACGGCCGGTCGCCGTGGCGGGGGGTAGTTGGATCAAGTTCCCAATAGAAGGGTTCGTTTGTGTAGGCTGCCCGCCGGCCTTTGCGCTTCAGGACGCTTTCAAAAGCCGGACGCCTTCGTGACGCCGCACAGAATGTGACATAACTCGGAGCCACTATCCCCTTTTCCTGACAGGCATGCAGCAACGCTGCCCACACGGTGAATTTCGACTTCTGCTTGAGCGTCTCGTAGTTCTGATCGATGTACTCGGTGAGCAAGGCGCGGCTCTCTTCCGGCAATTTGCTGCCACGGTTGCCCCGCTGGTTGGTTTTCGGGATCAGGCCCAGATAACCACTGCCACACAGTGTCTCTGCTTTCCTGTAGCTGGCAACCCAGAGGCGCAATGTCCTCTCTGGCACGGCTTTCCCATCGAGAGCCGGTTCGCCATTCAGGTGCCGCTGCACAATCTCGAAGCGCTGATTGGCGATTCTCAAATCGTCCTCGTTTGCCGCCGCCAGTGCACTGGATGTTTTCGTCTCCGGACTCCGCACGTTTGCGCGTGCTACTCGGACGTCCTTCACCAATGTCTCGAAGGTTTCGAGCGGTATCTCCGCGACTGCCGAGTCAGCTTCGCGGAGGGTGACTGTCTTCTCGACGAAGTCGACGATTGTTGAGAGACTACCATCCAACGCGATGCAGGCAGTCGATGCCAACTGGACGAACCGCGGACGCTCTGGGCCTCCCAAATGGTTTTCAATATGCCGGCAAGCCATGGAGGCCTCCCGGCTTGGGAAAACACGGACCTTGTCAGGTTCCATGACTCCGGCGGCCTTGAGATCGACATAAATATCTCCGGCCGCGATCAGTCGGTTGACGTCGTCCCGACTGGCCACCCCGTGAATGTTACGGAAAAGGTCGCTCAGACGTAGGCCAGGCGCCGCTACGACCTCGGCGGTGACGATTTCGCGGATTTCGGACGCCACGCCGACGGCATCGAAGCGCCAGTAGTCTTCCAGGTATTGGATATTCCGCTGCAGCGGCCAGTCGATCTCTGCCGATGACCGGAGCCGATAATACAGTCCGAGACGAACAGCGTGTGCGTCGCCCGGCGGACATCGCCACCGCCCATCTGCATCACGGTGGTAGCGGTGAGGGCTTTTCTGCGCCAGTCGCTCCAACTCACGCTCGTGCTTGCATTCCTGCCATCCTGCCGAATCCGGGTGAATGACGAAATAATCCGGCGTGTGCATGACCGACAGATGCCTCTCGTTGGCGGATTGGTAATCGAGCGGGATCGACGGCGCCTGATCGTAATACTCCAGCACGTCTGGGTCATGCTCCATCTCATAAACGAAAGCGAGTTCGACCCGGTGACTCTCAAACTGGATGGTCGCGCCCATTTTTCGGCTGGGATAGCGGCCGCTTACGTTCTCGCGCCCACCTCCCACGCGGCGTGTTGGACGCGCAGAGCGAATCTTGGTGACGACCTCCTGTGCTTCTTGCGACAGGCCCAGCCGGCGGCACCAAATGAGGAACTCTTCGTCACTCAGCATCACGGGCACCTCGCGGGACCGGCGACTGTCCGGACCCCGACTTAACTCCGGCCCGAACGACGCTCGTTCTTCAGAGCCAGAGCGTACCTCCGGCCGGCCTCTATCATCAACTCGTGAACTTGCCGGCCATTCCCGATGGCGCGCTCCAGTTCGGGAGCGAGTTCATCCGGCACGTAAATAGAAAACCGCCGTTTTCCCTGTCGACCATACAGTGCATAACTGGAGTGTCCCTCTCCGGATTCGCAGAGCCGGCAGCGCTCGCGAATGCAGGGACTCTTCCGTAGAGATACTGAGCCCATCGCAATGGGCCAAATTTCGCGAACCGTATTCTGAAACCACCTCTTCACCTGCTCGGGGGTATCGCGGCGAGCCATATATGTACAGGTGCAGTATGGCACACATACACATCAAAGGCAATATGTTTCGGCGAGTTTTTGGAAACAGACAAACCGCGTATGGCTGCTCTGTCGCGGGGGCTTCACGTTCATTTTCACGCAGTCGCGCAAAAAGCAGCGACGACGCCGTTTGGCCAGACGCGATCTATCGCCTCCCGCACATCCCTGCGTATCCCGGTGCCCCACCGATCGGTGCGAACCGGCACACGTTTCCGCATCCTCGTGCTCATGCAATCTTGCCAGTTCGCCAGTATCGATACGCAACGATCCACTCGGCGCCTTCCGGAAGTGGCGAGGGCAATGGCAGTTCCGAGAGCGAGATCCGTTGCTTGGTCTTATCTCTCCTGCACACCGCGACGAGTTGGTCGTCTTCGGTGATGTCGATCCCTCCCACGAGCACCCTTATGCCGAGAATATCCGTCTCGAAAGGCAATCGAAGGTCGTTCTCCATCATCGTATAGAAGCCGGTCACTTGTTCCGACTCGCCGTAGGCATCCACCAGGGCTTCCTCGACCAGCTCGTCGAGCCGCGCCTTGCTCAGCCGAAGCGGTTGGCCAGCGCCTTTTCCGGTTTTTCGCTTTGTACTCATACCGTTTCTCTATGGGGTCCCCACTCTACCGCTAAAAGGCGCCGGATAATCGGGCGGAGAGGTCTCTTGCTCGACGACGTATCCGATCGTGCTGTAGCCCTTCAGCCTGCGCTCGTACATCCTGGCCAGCATCAGGACGTAGTTGTCCACGTAATCGTAGACCTGCACAAATCGCTTGTTATCGTGCAGACGATGCAATCGGCCCACATACTGTTGCAACGTGCCCTTCCAGGAGATTGGCATCGCCAGGAATAGTGTGTCCAGACGCGCGTCGTCAAACCCTTCTCCGATGTAGCTTCCCGTCGCCAGAATCACCCGCGATTCATTCTCCGGCACTGCCGCCAATGCTGCCGCTGTCTCCCTACGCTGCTTTTTCCCCATACCGCCCTTCAAAACGAAGACGTGTTTGGCAACGCCTGCGAGCTTGGCGGCGAAATACTGAAGATGCTCTGTCCGGCCAGTCAGGAGCAGCGGGCAACGCCCGGATTCCACGGCGCGCAGGATGTCATTGGCGATCATCTCGTTACGCGGGACATCATTCACAAGCGCGGCATAGATGTCCTGAATCGTGAAATCGTTGAGGTCGGCCGCCATCCGGAACTCCGTGTGCCGGGGAGTCACCTTGTGCTCGAAGGGCGTCGTGTCGGTCATCGTCCGGGCGCTCATGCTGAACCGCACCGGGCCACACTGCATGTAAATAATCGGATGGTGCCCGTCTTTTCGCGTCGGCGTGGCCGTCAAACCGACTACATACTTGGCCTTCACCTGCCTCATCACCTGTTCGAATGTGAAGGCGGATATGTGGTGGCACTCGTCGACGATCACCTGGCCGTACTCAGCAACAAAGTCCTTCACTTCGTCCTTTCTGTACAGGCTTTGGATGACGGCGACGTCCACGCAACCCGTCCGGTCGACTTTGCCACCGCCGATATGCCCGATAGATTTGGCGGGCAGATCTAAGAACATCCCAAGGCGCTCCTGCCACTGATCGAGCAGCTGCTGCCGGTGAACCACGACCAGAGTGTTGACCTTCCGCTTCGCGATCAGCCACGCCGCCACTGCGGTTTTCCCGAATGCCGTCGGAGCGCAGAGAATGCCTTCGTCGTGGGCGATGATCTTCGCGACGGCTTCCTCCTGGAACGGCCGAAGCTGCCCCTGGAACTCCGCTTCAATCGCCGTGCCCGCGTACCGTTCGTCCCGAACTTCCGGCCGAATCTTGTGTGCTTCGAGTAGAGCCAAGGTCTCTGTCAGACATCCGCGAGGTACCGCGATATGCTGGGCAAATTCCGTGCCGCATGCGATCACGCGCGGCTTGTCGTACGTCGAGAGCCGCATGGCTTGGGCCTTGTAGAACTCCGGGTTTTGGAAGGCGGCCAGCCGGAGAAGCCGATTCAGCATGGCTGGCGGTAGATCCTTACTTTCCACGTAAACAAGATTCGCGCGAACAATCTGAACGGTCTTTGGCAGCGGTCCTTCGATCGGCCGCTCCTTCCGTTTGCGGGAAGGGGGCAAAGTCCAGGGATCTTGTGCCTCCTCATCGTCGGTGATGCTCATCCTGACGCCGATCAGGTCGCCTTTGCGCTGAGCTTCCGCGACGATCTCCTCTGCGGCGTCGACCGGCATTCGGCGGATTGTCGAGAGGAACTGCCACTGGTCCGGGTACGGGTGAAAGTCGTGATCAATGAATACGCTGTTGTCCTGCTTGCGCGGCACCCTCTGTAACGGCAATGCGATCAGGTTCCCGAGGCCTCCCTTGGGCATCGTGTCCTGGTTGGGGAAGAAGCGATCGTAGGAATCAAGACCGACCTGATGCCTGCGCTCCATGGTTCGCGTGAGCAGCACACATCCGAGTTTGCGCGCGGTGATCGCCGGCAGCGCGCGCTCAAAGAAGATCCAAATGTGGCCGCCTTTTCCCGAACGAGAACGTTCCAAGGCGGCGGGCACGTTCAATTCCTGGCACGTCTCCAGGAAAGCCAGGGAGTCATACTCCCAAGTCGTCTTGTCGAAGTCTGCCGCAACAAACCAGCACGTTTCATCTGGCAGGAGAGCGTACACGCCGATGGTCTCCTTGCCCAAGAGATGATCCTCGATGACGGCGTCGGTAAGGGGAAGGAACTTCCGGGTCTTCTGGTCGACTTTCTTTCGATCTTCCGGGCGGCTTTTGTTGATGGCCTTCCAGTCCTTTAGGACCGCCGGCATATATCCGTGCCGGCCATCAGCATTCTCCCATCGTCGAGCGTATACATCTTCTCTCCCGCGAAACAGGCTTCGAAACAGCGCGATCCTCTGTCTGGCGCGCTCCTCCTTGTCCACCGGTGGCGACGGCTCGACGGTTTTCGTGGGAAGTGGCCTCTCCGCCGGAAGCTGCGGAATCGGAATGCTGTGAACCGCCAGAAGCCGCCGCAGGCGAGCATTCTCCTCGCGGAGACGAACATTTTCCTGCTCTGGAGGTTCGAATGAAAGAGAGTCTGAACCGTTCTCGGTCATACGGCGTTCACCTCTCTGTGCGCTGTGCCAGCACCCCTTCGACGAACTCCTGAACCGTCGCAAACACCGCAGCGACATCTGTCGGGAGCCCGCATTCCTCGGCCAGGGCATGAAACGGGATCTGCCAATCTGCTGGCGGCGGAACCAAGCTCGCCAAATCGTGTGTTCCTCTTCTCTCAAAGGTCAGACGCAGAGCTTCCAGAATGCGACGCTTATCCGGATCACCTGATCCGATCAGAAGAGCCATGTCCACCAAGTCCTTCACCCTACTGTTCGCCGCGTTCCGCGGGAGCGTGTAGGCATGAATCTTCTCGGCTAACTGCTGTTCGCGAGCGATCATCAGGACACGCGACGATTCGATTCCGGCGAATCCCAGCCAGTCCCGGCACACGATTGTTTCCAGAGGTCGCATAACCACGTCACCAACGCCCGCGTCAAGGTGGAATCGGGCGAAGGTCCGTTCGTCCATCCGAGCTTCGATGGGATAACGGGCGCCGCCATACGGCGCGGCGGTCAAATCCATCGACGCCGGCCCAACCGTAAACTCGAACCAATCACCGAGAGAGATACCGGCCGCACTCTGCAGCATTGCCCGGATAACCTGATTAGTGTCACCACCCGCTGCCGTTGTTTCCACTCGCTGCACCGTCAGGTCAATGTCCACCGTGGATCGAGCGGCCTTGAAGCGCAGTTCTAACGCATAGCCGCCCTTCAGAACCCAGGGCGCCGGTTCCTCCCGGAACAGCCTTGCCAGCAGGCGGTCAAATGACACCTGTCGCCGGAGGCGGTTGGGGTCGATCTGATCAGTCAAAGATGCCCTCTTCAGGCGTTCTTCCAGAGCCCTTCGAAACGCTCCCGCCGTCGCATATATTCTGGATGACGGCATTATGCAGCCCGCCGCAGCACTTCCTCTACAAACTTACGCGTAGGTCCGTTCATTCGCGTGTTCCGAATCTGTTGGCGAGTGATCAGACCACGGTCGAAAGCCTGCCTGAGCGCTTGGCGGATGAAGGTCCGCTCAACGGTTCCGGCCTCGAGCAGGTCGAGAACCGCCCGCAGAGGGCGAGTGAACTTGAAGCCTTGTGCGGTCTGTACGTCACTCTCGGGCAGGTCGGCATAATGGAGTACCAGGATCCCCGGAATCTCGCTATTGCGCCGGAAGTCCGTCGGAACGGTCATGTGGAGCTTCGCCGGATTCAGATCCGACAGATCATAAAGGCTGAGCGCCGTATGGTGGCTGTATACACCCTCGACTTCCTCGTTCCGATTCCGGGACCACAGTGCCCAAAGTACGAGTTCGGGCCGATCAGTTGTCGGAAACAGAGCGAGATGATAGATACCACGATGTTCACGGGTCCAATTCCCGACCTGGACGTGGTAGGGATGGGTGTTTTCGGCAAATCCAGCCGCCTTGGCCTGCTTCGTGGTGAAGAAGCCCTGCTGCTGCTCGGCGATCTCAAAGAGGCGCCGGGACGCTTCGCGGTGAGACTGGGCCATAACACAATACTACAACTTTCTTGAATTTAACTCAATTAAGGCAGTCCGCCCGACTTCGGTCATGCCAATGCTGAGCCCAAAATCCGCTTGGGGCAATAGGAGGCAGCAGATCTCAGTGCCCAACCCGGGCCCCCGGCAACTTTATCCTTCAAAACCGCACTTCCGGCAAAGTTATGCTTTCAGCGGCGCCACGCCAGACGGGCCCAAGGCGTTCGACGATGCCTTTCAGACGCCAAAGCCGGCAAGTTTATGCTTTAACTGCGGCAAGATTATCGTTTATGGCACGCCGCCGCCGCC
>Ga0335072_10016333_pt1 | contig 10527 bp, 8 predicted proteins | sample Lox_Sample_21_FD_206725 | JGI IMG/M metagenome (GOLD analysis project Ga0335072, IMG submission 206725) | Soil microbial communities from Loxahatchee National Wildlife Refuge, Florida, United States - Lox_Sample_2.1 | ecosystem: Environmental > Terrestrial > Soil > Wetlands | place: USA: Florida... | reverse complement strand
GCGGTCAAGTCGGGCGATGGCTGGCAGTTGCGGGGCCACAAGAGCTTCGTGCTCGACGGCGGCTCGGCCGGGCTGATCCTCGTGCTGGCCCTGGCCGACGGGGCGCCGTCGCTGTTCGCGGTTGAGGCACATGGAACGGCGGGGATGGTGGCGACCGTGCTGCCGACCCTGGACCAGACCCGCAAGCTGGCCCGGCTGGAATTCGACGGGGTTCCCGGTCGGCTGATCGGGTCGCCGGGTGACGCCGCCCCGGTCATGGACCGGGTGCTGGACGTGGCGGCGATCGCGCTGGCCGCCGAGCAGCTGGGCGGCGCGCAGCGGGCACTGGACATGGCCGTGGAGTACGCCAAGGTCCGCCACCAGTTCGGCCGGCCGATCGGCAGCTTCCAGGCCCTCAAGCACCGGATGGCCGACCTGCTGCTCGAGGTCGAGTCGCTGCGGTCGGCGGTGAGCTACGCGGCCGTGGCCGTAGCGGAAGACTCCGAGGAGGTCCCCGTGGTCGCCCCGCTGGTCAAGGCGTACGCCTCGGAAACGTTCTTCCACGTGGCCGCGGAGAACATCCAGATTCACGGGGGCATCGGGTTCACCTGGGAGCACGACGCCCAGCTGTACTTCAAGCGGGCCAAGTCAAGCGAGCTGCTGTTCGGCGACGCCGCCTACCATCGTGACCGCCTAGCCGACCGGCTCAAGCTCTAGCCCGCGGATAGCGCGGGGCGTGGTCGCGGAACTCCCCGGTAATCCGCCCGTCGGCCAGCCCGGCCAGAAAGCTGGCCGGGCCGTCGAAGTCGGGCATGTCCAGGTAGGCCGCTCCCACGCCCGGCGCGTCGTGGGCGTCAGAGCCGGCCGCGCCGGGCAGCGAGAAGGCCTGCGCCAGCTCGGCCGCCCGCGCGTTCAGCGACTGATCGGCGATCTTGGCGTTGAACACCTCGATCACGTCCACGTCCCCGGCCGCGCACAGCCCGGGCAGCACAGGCCCGAGGCTGGACCGGGCCGCATCGAACGGATGGGGAACGTAGACCAGGGCGCCCTGGTCCCTGATCCGCCCGATGACCTCGGCCAGCGGCAGCACGTAGGGAATCCGCTCGGTCAGGAACAGCCCGATCACGTCGCCGTCCGGAGTCCTGATCTCCTCGCCCACGATGACCCGCACCCCCAGGTCACGCTGGATCGCCGTGGTCGCCGCGTGGGTGACGTTGTGGTCGGTGATGAAGACCGCGTCGAGGCAGGCCTGCCGCGCCCGGTCGGCCAGTTCCTCGAGCGTCAGCACGGAGTCGCCCGAGGCGACCGTGTGCAGGTGGCAGTCGACCCGTACCCGTTTCATCGACGCTCCCCAGGGTTGACACGGCTCCGTCGCCTGCCGAGAATCGTTTCTAGAACCATATTCTAGACGGCTGGAGGCGGCAATGGCACTCGACCACAGCCTGGTAGGAGAACCGGGCGAGCCGCAGCTGAGGTCCTGGGACAGCAAGGACGCCCTGCTCTACGCGGTCGGCGTCGGGGCGGGCCTGGGCGACCCGCTCAGCGAGCTTGAGTTCACCACCGAGAACTGCGAGGGCATCGAGCAGCAGGTGCTGCCGACCTTCGCCGTGCTGGTGGCCCAGGCCCGGCCAGTCCGCAGCCTCGGCGACTTCGACCGGGCGCTGCTCGTGCACGCCGAGCAGGCCTTCGAGCTGCACCGCCCGCTGCCCGTGGCCGGGACCGTCGCCGTCACCTCGACCGTGACCGGCATCTACGACAAGGGATCGGGGGCGCTGGTCGTCACCGAGAACGTGGCGGTCGACGAGGCCACCGGCGAGCCGCTGGTCACGTCGCGGAGCGGCACCTTCATCCGCGGCGAAGGCGGGTTCGGCGGCCCGCGCGGCAGCGAGCCGCCCTGGGAGCGGCCCGACCGGGCACCCGACCATCAGGTCATCAGGGAAACCCGGCCCGAGCAGGCCCTGCTCTACCGGCTGTCCGGCGACCGTAACCCGCTGCACGTGGACCCCAAGTTCGCGGCGCGCGGCGGCTTCAGCCAGCCGATCCTGCACGGGCTGTGCACCTACGGGGTCACCGGGCGGGCCCTGCTGCACGCGCTCTGCGACGGCGACCCGGCCCGGTTCCGCTCCATGTCCGGCCGGTTCAGCCGGCCGGTGCTGCCGGGCGAGCCGCTGACCGTGTCCATCTGGCTGGCCGACGACGGCCAGTCGGCGCTGTTCCAGACGGCCCGGGCCGACGGGACCGTGGTCATCGACCGGGGGCGCATGAAGTTCCGCACCCAGGACCAGGCCGAGCTGGGGCAGCTCGGTGACTAGCGCGGTCAGGCAGCTGTTCAACCCCCGGTCGATCGCCCTGATCGGAGCGACCGACAAGTCCCGCTGGTCCTGGAGCACGTTCGGCAACCTGCAACTGCATCGCTTCGCCGGGCCGGTCTACCTGGTGAACCCGCGCGGCATCCCGGTCCACGGGCAGCCGAGCTATGCCCGCATCGCCGACCTGCCCGACGGCGTCGACCTGGCCTTCGTGATGGTCCCGACCTCGGCCGTGCTGGCCGTGCTTGGCGAGATCGCCGATCGGGGCATCCCGTCCGTCGTCCTACTGACCTCAGGCTTCGCCGAGGTCGGGGCGGAGGGAGCGGAGCTCGAGCGGCGGGTGGTGGACCTCGCACGCCGCCGGGGGCTCACGATCCTCGGTCCCAACGGCAACGGCTTCATCAACGCCGCAGCCCGTATCACGCCCTACGGGCTGCCCATCGATAATCCACTGCTAGCAGGACCGGTCGGGGTCGTTCTGCAAAGTGGGGCGTTGGCTAGCTCAGTGCTGACCTTCGCCCAGTCCCGCAATGTCGGCGTCAGCCTGCTGGTCTCCATGGGCAACGAGTCGATGGTGTCGATGACGGACGTGATGCGTTACCTGATCGACGACGACAGCACCCGGTCCATCGCCTTGTTCATTGAGTCCGTTCGTCATCCGGACGAGTTCCTGACGCTGGCCCGCGAGGCCCTGCTGGCGGGCAAGCCGATCGTCGCGATCAAGGTCGGCCGCAGCCAGACGGGAGCCCGGGTCGCGCGGGCCCACACCGGCTCGCTGGTCGGCGACGACGCCGTGGTCGACGCGGTGTTCAGGCGGAGCGGCATCGTCCGCGTCGACTGCCTGGAGGACCTCATTATTACCGCCGGGCTGCTCGCCGCGAGCGGCCCGCTGCCCGGCAACCGGTTCGGGTTCATCACCGCCTCCGGCGGGGCCAGCGAGATCATCGCCGACCGGGCCGAGGACGAGGGCATCGAGATCCCCGAGTTCGCGGCCGAGACGGTCGAGCGGCTGCGTCAGGTCGTTCCGCCGTTCGCCGCCACCCAGAACCCCGTCGACGTGACCGGCTACATCCTGGTCAACAGGGACCTGATGCGCAACGCCCTCACCGCCGTGCACGACGATCCCAGCCTGGACGCCCTGGTCCTGGTCACCGACCTGCCGCGGACCCCGCCGCCGGACCCGGCCATCATCATCGACAACTTCCGGCTGAGCAGCGAGGTACTGCGGCGCACCACCAAGCCGGTCGTTGTGATGGGCAACACCTTGACCGAGATCACCAGCTTCGGTCGCGACGTGGCCAGCCAGACCGGGTACCCGGGAGTCCTGGGCGGCATCCACCACGGCCTGACCGCTCTCGGTCACGCCCTGCGGTGGTCGGCGGCCTACCGGGCCGCCCAGCAGGGTGAGCCGGAGGCCGAGTACTCGGCCGAGCCGGACCTCGCGGTTGACCACGAGCCGGGAACCTCCTGGTCGGAGCACCGGGCCGCCCGGTTCCTGGCCGCCCACGAGATCCCGGTCGTGCCGAGCGCCCTCGTCACCGGCCCCGAGCAGGCCGTCGAGCAGGCCGAGGCCCTCGGCTATCCGGTCGTGGTCAAGCTGGCCGCCGACGGCATCGAGCACAAGAGCGACATCGGCGGGGTCAAGGTGGGCGTGCGGACGGCGGCCGAGGTGCGGGCCGCCTACGCCGATGTCGTCGGCGCCGGACGGCAGGCGGGAGCGGACGTCCAGGGAGCACTGGTGCAGCCGCAGCGCACCGGCGGCATCGAACTGCTGGTTGGCATCGTCACCGACCCGGTCTGGGGCCAGGTGCTGGCGGTCGGCCTGGGCGGGGTCTGGGTGGAGATCCTCCGCGATACCGCCCTGTGCGTGCTGCCGGTCGATCGCGCCCAGATCCTCAGTTCGCTGCGGGGCCTGCGCGGCGCGCGGCTCTTCGATGGCCCGCGCGGAACCGAGAAGGCCGACCTCGAGGCGGTGGCCGACGCGATCGCCGCACTGGCCAGCCTGGCCCAGCGGCTCGGCGACCGGATCGAGGCGCTGGAAGTCAACCCGCTGCTCGTCAAGGGCTCGCAAGTCGAGGCCCTCGACGCGCTGATCACCTGGCGAAAGGACGCCGGCCGGTAAGCTCCTAGAACGACGTTCTGGAACCGGCCGGCGAGCCGGCAAGGGGGTAGCCATGGAACCAGCAAGGCCACGGGAGAAGGCCGGTTCCTGGCAGTGGGCGCGCACCGCCGAGACCCAGCGCGCGCTGCTCGACGCGGCCCGCGCGGTCTTCGTCGAGCAAGGCTTCGCCGACGCGAGCATCGCCGAGGTGGTCCGCCGGGCCAGCTCAAGCGTGGGCAGCCTGTACCACCACTTCGGCGGCAAGAGCGAGTTGTTCATCGCGCTGTGGCAAGAGCACCAGGCCGCCCACGAGGCGGCGGCCAGCAAGGCGGTCGCCGAGGCCAGGCGCAGTGGCGTCACCGACCCGTTCGAGCTGTTCTCGGTGGGCGCGCGGGCCTTCCTTGAGGGCAGCTGGCAGCGGCGGGACCTGGCGATCCTGTTCGTCAACGGCGACGGCCCGCCCGGCTTCGAGGTCATGAAGCGACGCCGGGGACACGAGTGGATCGTTCAGAACGACACGCTCCTGCGGTTGTCGGAGAGCTCCTTCGACCGGCTGTACGCGAGCATCCTGACCACGCTGATCGGCGAGGGAGCCAGGGAAGTCGCGGCCGCCAGTAACCGGCGGCAGGCCAACCGGATCATCGAGGCGGTCATCGAGTACGTCCGCAGGCTGATGGCCGACGGTCCGTGGAAGCCAGCGACGGCCGCGACCAGCACCTCACGCCGTCGGTAATCGCGACAGCCGGCACGACATGTGGTGCTTGGTATTCGACGCTCTCCCATATATGGTGTCTCTCGCAGCTGGTTCCGCGAGCTCGCCAGGTTCGCGGAGGCAAGAGGGAACCCGGTGTGAATCCGGGACTGCCCCGCAGCGGTGAGTGGGAACGACAGCCGTCCCCGAGCGCGCGAGCACGCGCGGGCGGGATCAGCACTGGGCCGGATCGGCCTGGGAAGCGACGGTCATTAGGAAGCGCCAGCCCGGCGCTGCGCCCGCGAGTCCGAAGACCTGCCAGCGCGCCGCGGGCCAAGGGGCGCGCGGCGGCTCCGGCCGCGTGGGACGGCTGACGGGCTTCAGGCAGCTCACCGCGCTCGGCGCGGCCGGGGGGCCTGGCTGCTCGCGTCTCCCCGCGCCCCGAGCCTCGACGGAACGAGCGCGAGGAGAGAGCGATGACGGTCACTGAACACCCGCAGGCACGCATGCGGGTCCGCAAGCGGAACGGGGACGCCGAGCCAGTCGACGTCAACAAGATCGTGCGCGCGGTCGAGCGATGTGCGGACGGCCTTGACGAGGTCGACCCGCTGCGGGTCGCGACCAAGACGATCAGCGGCCTGTACGACGGGGCCACTACCGCCGAGCTTGACCGGCTCTCGATCCAGACCGCCGCCGAGATGACCGGCGAGGAGCCGCAGTACTCCCGGCTGGCCGCCCGCCTGCTCGCGGGCTACATCGGCAAGGAAGTCCGCGGCCAGGGCATCGCCTCGTTCAGCCAGTCGGTCAGCCTGGGGCACGCCGAGGGGCTGATCGGCGACCAGACGGCCGCGTTCGTCAAGGACAACGCGCGCAAGCTCGACGACGCGGTCGCGCCCACGGCCGACTGGGAGTTCGAGTACTTCGGCATCAAGACGGTCTACGACCGGTACCTGCTGCGCCACCCATCGACCCGGCTGGTCCTGGAAACGCCCCAGTACTTCCTGCTCCGGGTGGCCTGCGGGCTATCACGGACCCCGGCCGAGGCGATTGAGTTCTACCGGCTGCTGTCGTCGCTGGCCTACCTGCCGAGCTCGCCGACGCTGTTCAACTCGGGGACCAGCCACCCGCAGATGTCGTCGTGCTTCCTGGTCGACTCACCCCGCGACGAGCTCGACTCCATCTACGAGCGCTATGCCCAGGTCGCACGGCTGAGCAAGTTTTCTGGCGGGATCGGCATCGCCTGGTCGCGAGTCCGGTCGCGCGGGGCGCTGATCCGCGGCACCAACGGCGCCTCCAACGGGATCGTGCCCTTCCTCAAGACGCTCGACGCCTCGGTGGCCGCGGTCAACCAGGGTGGCCGTCGCAAGGGGGCCGCCTGCGCGTACCTGGAGCCCTGGCACCCGGACATCGAGGAGTTCCTCGAGTTGCGCGACAACACCGGCGAGGACGCCCGGCGAACGCACAACCTGAACCTGGCCAACTGGGTGCCCGACGAGTTCATGCGCCGGGTCGAGGCCGACCAGGCCTGGTCGCTGATCGACCCCAACCAGGTTCCCGAGCTGACCGACCTGTGGGGAGCCGACTTCGACGCCGCCTACCGGAAGGCGGAGGAGGAGGGCCGGTACGTACGCCAGGTCCAGGCCCGCGACCTGTACGGCAAGATGATGCGCACGCTCGCCCAGACCGGCAACGGCTGGATGACGTTCAAGGACGCCTGCAACGCCAAGTGCAACCAGACCGGGCAGCCCGGAAACGTGGTGCACCTGTCCAACCTGTGCACCGAGATTACCGAGGTAACCACTAACGACCAGACCGCCGTCTGCAACCTCGGCTCGATCAACCTCGCCCGCCACCTGACCGCCAGCGCTGACGAGGGCGTGACGGTGGACTGGGCTCGGCTGCGCGAGACCGTGCGCACTGCCGTTCCATTCCTTGACCGGGTCATCGACCTGACCTTCTACCCGAGCGGGGAGGCGGCCGCCTCCAACCCGCGCTGGCGGCCGGTCGGCCTGGGCGTGATGGGACTGCAGGATGTGTTCTTCGCGCTGCGGATCCCGTTCGACGCCCCGGCGGCCCGTGAGCTTTCCGCGCGGATCGCCGAGGAGATCTACCTGACCGCGCTGGAGATTTCTGTCGACCTAGCCGCCGAGAACGGCCCGCATCCCGAGTTCGGCCAGACTCGGGCGGCGGCCGGCCAGCTCCAGCCCGACCTGTGGGGGGCCGAGGTCACGCAGCCCGAGCGCTGGGCGGCGCTGCGGCAGCGGATCGCCGCCACCGGACTGCGCAACTCGCTGCTCATCGCCATCGCGCCCACCGCCACCATCGCGTCCATCGCCGGGTGCTACGAGTGCATCGAGCCGCAGGTGTCCAACCTATTCAAGCGGGAGACCATGTCGGGGGAGTTCCTCCAGGTCAACACCGCGCTGGTGACCGAGCTCAAGACCCGCGGCCTGTGGACACCGCAGGTCAGGGAGGCGATCAAGCGGGCCGAAGGCTCGGTACAGCAGGTCAGCGAGCTGCCCGAGGAGGTCAGGCACCTGTTCAGGACGGCCTGGGAGCTGCCGCAGCGGGCGCTGATCGACCAGGCCGCGGCCCGGGCGGCGTTCATCGACCAGTCCCAGTCGCTCAACCTGTTCATGGCCGCGCCGACCATCGGCAAGCTCTCCTCGATGTACATGCACGCCTGGAAGAGCGGCCTGAAGACCACCTATTACCTGCGCTCCCGGCCGGCGACCCGCATCCAGCAGGCCACCGTGACCACCGTCGCGCCCGTCGCGCCCGAGGCCGCCGTGGCCTGCTCCCTGGAGAACCCCGAGTCCTGTGAGGCCTGCCAATGACCACCATGCTGCTCAACCCGGGGATGGATCTGACTCTGCGGCCGATGCGCTACCCGGCGTTCTATGACCGGTTCCGCGACGCCATCAAGAACACCTGGACGGTCGAGGAGGTGGACCTGCACTCCGACCTGGCCGACCTGCCCAAGCTATCGCCGGGCGAGCGGCACCTGGTCTCCCGGCTGGTCGCGTTCTTCGCCACCGGCGACACGATCGTGGCCAACAACCTGGTCCTCAACCTGTACCAGCACGTGAACTCCCCCGAGGGGCGGCTGTACCTGTCCAGGCAGCTGTTCGAAGAGGCCGTCCACGTGCAGTTCTACCTCACGCTGCTCGACACTTACGTCCCCGATGAGAAGGAGCGAGCGGCCGCGTTCGCGGCCGTGGAGAACATCCCCTCGATCGCCCGCAAGGCCGAGTTCTGCTTCAAGTGGATCGACTCGCTGCACCAGCTGCGCGAGCTGCGAACCGTGGCCGACCGGCGGACGTTCCTGCTCAACCTGATCTGCTTCGCGGCCTGCATCGAGGGCCTGTTCTTCTACGGGGCCTTCGCCTACGTCTACTTCCTGCGCTCGCGGGGCCTGCTCAACGGCCTGGCCTCCGGGACCAACTGGGTGTTCCGCGACGAGTCCATGCACATGGCGTTCGCCTTCGACGTCGTGGAGACCGTGCGGCGCGAGGAACCCGGCCTGTTCGACGAGGAACTGGCCGGGCAGGTCCGCGAGATGCTGGCCGAGGCGGTGGACTGCGAGGCTCAGTTCGCCGAGGACCTGCTCGGGCAGGGCGTGGCTGGCCTGTCCCTGGCCGACATGCGCGGCTACCTGGAGCACGTCGCCGACCGGCGGCTGGCCCAGCTAGGGCTGACGCCGGCTTTCGGGGCGAAGAATCCGCTGGCGTTCATGGACCTGCAAGACGTCCAGGAGCTGTCCAACTTCTTCGAGCGCCGTGTCTCGGCCTACCAGGTCGGGGTCACCGGCGAGGTCGCCTTCGACGACGAGTTCTAGGTTGCCGGTCCCCGGTCACACCACCATCGGGTTCACCTCATCAGTCCCAATTTCCACATCGTCAGTCACACTGATCGCGGAGGGTTACTGGTGCGCCCCAGGGATCTGGAAGTTGGTGATGTCCTCGTCGAAAGCCGCGTACGACTGGTAGCCGATGAGGTCATAGAGCCGGGCGCGGGTCTGCATGGTGGCCAGGTGGGCCTCCTGGGTGCCGTCGCGGAGGGTCGCAAGAACCTCCTCGGCGGCCCCCATGGCCGCCCGGAGCAAGGTAACCGGCCAGATGACGACGTTGTAGCCCAGGTCTTGCAGGGCGCTGGCCGACAGCAGCGGGCTGCGACCAAACTCGGTCATGTTGGCCAGCAACGGGAGGTCAATCGCGGCCCGGAACGAGGCCAACTCATGCTCGTCCTGCAGAGCCTCGGGAAAGACCATGTCGGCCCCCGCGTCGGCGTAGGCCTTGGCCCGGCTGATGGCGGCGTCAAGGCCCTCGACCGCGCGGGCGTCGGTCCGCGCGCAGATCACGAAGCCCGGATCACGGCGGGCCAACACGGCCGCCCGCAGGCGGCGCAGCATCTCGTCCGTGCTGACCACCGTCTTGCTGTCCAGGTGGCCGCACCGCTTCGGGTTAACCTGGTCCTCCAGGTGACAGCCGGCCAGGCCAGCATCCTCAAGCAGGCTGATGGTCCGCGCGACGTTGGCCGGCTCACCGAATCCGGTGTCGGCGTCGATGAAGGCCGGCAGGCGGGTAACCCGGACGATCTGTCGGCCCCGCTCGGCGACCTCACTGAGCGTAGTTAGCCCGATGTCGGGCAGCCCCAAGTCAGCGGCCAGGGCCGCGCCGGAGATGTAGACGCCCTCGAACCCGTGGTTCTCGATGGCCGTCGCGGCCAGCGGTGAGAACGCGCCCGGCAGCCGCTGGATCTGCCCGGAGGCCAGTCCCGCCCGGAACTGCTCGCGTTTCGCGCTCGCCGTCAGGCCGGGCCCTTGCGTGGTCATCAGCAGATCCCTCCAGGCTCTAGCACCTCGGTTCTATGCCCACCGTAACTGCCTTCACGCGCCTCCAATGTCCCCCCAATGCGACCCAGGATCCTCCATGTGCTACGTTGCGTAGAAGGATCATCACTGGAGTAGGGGAGTCGGGGGGAGTCGGCCATGCACTTCCGTCTGGAGCTCAGCCTCACGGCGGCCGACGTCGGCCGCCGGGTCGTGATCCGCTGGCGCCGTCCCGCAGCCGTGGGCGACGACGAGGTTGCCGACGTGCTGGGCATCCTCGAGGGGGCTGACGAAGCGGCTTTCCGGGTGCGCAAAACGTCAGGCGAACTGGTCACCATCCCCCTGGAACGGGCGCTGGCAGGCAAGACAGTACCCCCCAAACCAGGGCGTCCATCATCGCGCCAAGCACGGGCGGAGCGATGATATGCTCTGTGACGTCGGTGGGCGGGTCCCCATCGCTGATGGTCCTGTAGAGCAGTTGGAGTGCTCGCCACCCTGTCAAGGTGGAGGTCGCGGGTTCAAGTCCCGTCAGGACCGCTTTGGTCAGGTAGCTCAGTCGGTACGAGCGTCCGCCTGAAAAGCGGAAGGTCGGCGGTTCGACCCCGCCCCTGACCAC
>Ga0335072_10016332_pt1 | contig 10528 bp, 10 predicted proteins | sample Lox_Sample_21_FD_206725 | JGI IMG/M metagenome (GOLD analysis project Ga0335072, IMG submission 206725) | Soil microbial communities from Loxahatchee National Wildlife Refuge, Florida, United States - Lox_Sample_2.1 | ecosystem: Environmental > Terrestrial > Soil > Wetlands | place: USA... | reverse complement strand
ACATCATCGACAAGGGCGTGATCACCGGCAACACGCACTACATCCTGAGCATCGGCGGAGTGATGCTCGCTATCACGGTCGTGCAGATAGCGTGCGCGGTCGGCGCGGTGTACTTCGGCGCGAAGACCGCCATGGCGCTCGGCCGTGATGTGCGGCACGGGATCTTCCGCCAGGTACTCAGGTTCTCCGACCGGGAGGTCAGCCACATCGGCACCCCGTCGCTCATCACCCGCACCACGAACGACGTCCAGCAGGTCCAGATGCTCGCGATCATGACATTCACGCTGCTGCTCTCGGCACCGATCATGTGCATCGGCGGCATCATCCTGGCGCTCAACCAGGACGTGCGGCTGTCCTCGCTGCTGGTGGTCGCTGTCCCGCTGCTGGGCGTGATCGTGTCACTGATCATTTCCCGGATGCGCCCGCTGTTCCGGCAGATGCAGGAGCGGCTGGACAACATCAACCGGGTCCTGCGGGAGCAGATCACCGGCGTCCGGGTTATCCGGGCGTTCGTGCGAGACCCGGAGGAGCGGGACCGGTTCGGGGGTGCCAGCACGCAGCTGTTCGAGTCACAGCTCGGCGCCGGCAAGCTGATGGCTGCGATGTTCCCGTCGGTCATGCTGGTGCTGAACCTGTCGACCGTGGCAGTGGTCTGGTTCGGCGGGCACTTGATCGCCGGCGGAAGCATGCAGATCGGGTCGCTTACCGCGTTCATCACCTACCTGGCCCAGATCCTCATGTCGGTGATGATGGCGACGTTCATGTTCATGCTCGTGCCGCGCGCCGAGGTCAGCGCAGAGCGAATCATGGAGGTCATCGACACGCGGCCGGCACTGTCCGAGCCAGCCCGCCCCGTGCCCGTAACTGGCCGGGCCGGGCACCTGGAGCTGCGTGCAGCCGAGTTCCGGTACCCGGGGGCGGAGGAACCGGTCCTGCATGAGATCTCGTTCACCGCGCTGCCGGGTCAGACTACGGCGATCATCGGCGGTACCGGCAGCGGCAAGACCACCCTGGTCAACCTGATCCCGCGGCTCATCGACGTGACCGCCGGAGCAGTGCTGATCGGCGGCGCCGACGTGCGCGAACTCGATCCGGCTGCGTTGTCCGCCGCGGTCGGCGTCGTGCCGCAGAAGCCGTACCTGTTCTCCGGGACGGTAGCTAGTAACTTGCGCTACGGCAATCAGCAGGCGACCGACGACGAACTGTGGCGTGCCCTCGAGATCGCGCAGGCCCGCGACTTCGTGGAGCGAATGCCGGACGGGCTGAATGCCAGGATCGCCCAGGGCGGTACGAACGTGTCCGGCGGCCAGCGGCAGCGCCTCGCCATTGCCAGGGCGCTGGTCCACCAGCCGCAGATTTACCTGTTCGACGACTCGTTTTCTGCGCTGGACTACGCCACCGACGCCCGGCTCCGGTCGGCGCTCGCGACGGAAGTCACCACCGCAACCATGATCATCGTGGCGCAGCGGGTCAGCACGATCAGACACGCTGATCAGATTCTGGTGCTGGACGCCGGCCGGATCGTCGCGCGCGGTACGCACACCGAGCTGATGGACTCGAGCGAGACCTACCGGGAGATCGTCCTTTCCCAGCTGACAGAGCAGGAGGCCGCGGCGTGAGCGGGGGACCGAAGCCAGACAAATCCGATGGGCGCGTGTCGGAGCCAGTGCCGGCGCCAGTGTCAGGCACCGGGCAGGTACCGGCGGTAGTGCCAGACGACGACAGCGGCACCGGTCAGGTCCTGGGCACGGGGGAGCGGGCGACACCCAAGCGCGGGCCGGCGCCTGCCGCACCCATAGGCGGGCCAGCGCGCTTCATGGGCGGCATGTCGACGGAGAAGGCGCTGGATTTCAAGGGCTCGAGCAGGAGGCTGCTCGGGCTGCTCAGCCCGTACCGGCTACTGATGTCCCTGGCGCTCGCGCTTGCTATCGGCAGCGTCACCCTGGCAGTGCTCGGTCCGCGGATGCTCGGCGAGGCGATCAATCTCGTCTTCTACGGAGTCGTCGACCACCGGGGCACGGACTTCAACCATGTCGGGCAGATCCTCGCGGTGGTCGTCGCACTGAACGTCGGCAGTTCCATCTGCGCGCTGTTCCAGGGCCGGCTGGTTGCCACGATCGTGGCGCGGGCAGTGTTCGCGCTTCGCGAGCAAGTCCAGGCCAAGCTCTCCCGGCTGCCGCTGCGCTACTTCGACCGGCAACCGCGCGGGGAGATCCTCAGCCGGGTTACCAATGACATCGACAACCTGCAGCAGTCCGTCCAGCAGACATTGAGCCAGCTGGTTACCTCGCTGTTCACGATCGTCGGCGTGCTGACGCTGATGTTCATCGTGTCCTGGGAGCTGGCCCTGATCGCGCTGGTGACGGTGCCGGCGTCCGCAGTTGCGATGCGCAAGATCGCCCAGCGCGCCCAGCCGCAGTTCATCAAGCAGTGGAAGTTCACCGGCGGGCTGAACGGCCACATCGAGGAGATGTACACCGGCCACGCGCTGGTGACTGCATTCGGCCAGCGGGAGAAGGCCATGCAGACCTTCACCGAGCAGAACGAGGCGCTCTACAACGCCAGCTACCGGGCGCAGTTCATCTCCGGCACGATCCAGCCGGTGATGATGTTCATGTCGAACCTGAATTACGTCCTCGTCGCCGTCGTCGGCGGCCTGCTGATCGCTCGCGGCTCGCTTACCCTTGGCGCAGTCACCGCGTTCATCCAGTACTCCCGCCAGTTCAGCCAGCCGCTCACCCAGGTCGCGAGCATGGCTAACCTGCTGCAGTCCAGCGTCGCGTCGGCCGAGCGGGTGTTCGCGCTGCTGGATGCGCCGGAACAGGAGCCGGACGCTGCCGAGCCTGCCCGCCTGACGGGAGAAGCCGGAGTACGCGGGCGGGTGAAGTTCGTCGACGTGTCGTTCCGATACTCGCCGGACCGGCCGCTCATAGAGCACGTGTCGCTCACCGTCGAGCCGGGCCAGACCGTGGCTATCGTCGGCCCGACCGGGGCCGGCAAGACCACTCTGGTCAACCTGCTGATGCGGTTCTACGAGATCGACTCGGGCAAGATCCTTCTGGACGGCGTCGACACCGCCGCCATGAGCCGCGCCGACCTGCGTGGGCTGACCGGCATGGTCCTGCAGGACGCATGGCTGTTCGGCGGCACCATCGAGGAGAACATCGCCTATGGCTCGTTCGGCGCCAGCCACGAGCGGGTAGTCGAAGCGGCCAAGGCGACTTACGTCGACCGGTTCGTGCGGACGCTGCCCGAGGGGTATGACACGGTGCTCGACGACGACGGCACCAACGTCAGCGCGGGGGAGCGGCAGCTGATCACCATCGCCCGCGCGTTCCTGGCGCGCCCCGCCGTGCTCATCCTGGACGAGGCAACTAGTTCGGTCGACACCAGGACTGAGGTGCTGATCCAGCGGGCGATGGCGTCGCTGCGGGAAGGCAGGACCAGCTTCGTGATCGCGCACCGGCTGTCCACCATCCGCGATGCCGACGTAATCCTGGTGATGGAAGAGGGCCAGATCGTCGAGCAGGGAACGCATGCTGAGCTGCTGGCGGCTGGCGGCGCGTACGCGCGGTTGTACCAGGCTCAGTTTGCCCAGGCGATGGCCGAGGTCGGCTGAGGACAGGAGCCGACAGCGGCTCGGTCGACCTTCGCCGCGAGTCGGCGTTGTGCTGCCCGGGTAACGGCGGTCAGCCCTTGCGGGCGACGCCGCCCCACATCGCCGATCTCGCCTGAGCCTCAGGCTCGGACCGCGGTCGCCACTGCTGGACCGGAACCACGCCCGGCGGGAGGAGCTCAAGGCCAGCGAAGAACCTGGACACTTCAGCATGGCTGCGGTGCCGCTGGGTCTCCCGAGCCATCCGGTTGCACCGCTTGGCTGCCTCGGCCATCTGCTCAGCCTGAATGTCAGACGCCACCTGCGACAACGCCAGGTAGCTGCCAGCCGGGACGGCGCCCATGAGCGCGCTCACGGTGCCGTACGGGTCGTCGTCGTCGCCGATCAGGTGCAGCAAGGCGATCAGCATGACGGCCACCGGGCGGGAGAAGTCGATGGTCCGAGCGGCCCGCTGCAAGATCATGTCGAAGTTCTGGAAGTCGGCGTCGATGTAGTCGGTAGCGCCTTCTGGCGAACTCTCGAACATCAAGCGCCAGTACTCGAAGGTAAGGGATTACACCCTTGTGATTCACACGACGGCTATTGAGTACCCGGCTTCGGGCGGCTTGGGGAGCGGCAACCCCTGACTACTGAGGCGACAGTCGGGAGAGGACCTCGGCCAAGAGAGCATCGACTCGATCGAATCTGGCATCGGCGGCGTCAAACCGGGTGTCCATGACGCCGAGTCGGCTGTCGATGGTGTCGAGCCGGGCATCGATGGCCTCAAACCGGGTGTCCATGACGCCGAGTCGGCTGTCGATGGTGTCGAGCCGGGCATCGATGGCGTCAAACCGGGCGTCGTGAGCGTCAAACCGGGCGTCGTGAGCGTCGAAGCGGGCGTCGTGAGCGACCTGGGTCGCCAGCACCTGCTCAAGCTTGGAGTCATGAGCGAGCGCTTTGGCCTGAAGGTCGAGAACCGTGTAACCGATCTCGCGGATGTCGTCTTTCAGGCTGTCGATCCTGGTGTGTGCATCGGTCATGTTGTCACCGTAATCCGGGCCGCTGACAGTTCGAGCGCGAGCTGATTCTCCTGCTTACTCCATGATCGAGGTGGCGGTTTCGGGCGAGTGAGGCAGTCCACCGGTTTTACCGCGGCCCGGCAGGCGGCTGAGAGGCGGACGGCCCGTTCCCCCGATGTTGGTCTGTCTTGCCACTTCGGGCGCTGAAAAGCGATAGCGCTGATAGCCAGCCCGGCAGCGCGATCACGGTGCGGCGGCGCGTCCGTCGTGGCCGGCCGGACGTGGCGCGGGCCGTCGCGTGAAGTTCCGGCCCGTTCGGCGCGCCGGCTCGCAGGCCAGCGGTGATCAGGTCGAGGAGCCGGCCCGCTCTAGCCTCGGCGCCAGGTCCGGGGTCGATGCGCCAGAGAGAACCGAGGATCAGCAGCACGTCGTCGGGATCATGACCGGCCCGGATGCTGCCGTCCTCAGTACACGCTTGGAGCAGTTGCGTGATCGCCCGACGTACGGGCTCGTAGGTCTCGCCGACCAAGCCGTCGCTGGTAGCGGCGTGCAGTACGCGGACAAGCCCGTGCTTGATCATGCCGTAGTCCGCCAGCGCGTCGAACCACAGCCGGAGCGCCTCGATCGGGAGATGTTCAGCGAGCAGTTTGGGGGCGGCGTCGGCGAGCTGCTGCACGTCATAGCGGTAGACCGCCAGAACGAGGGCCTCTCGGCTGGGAAAGTGCCGGTACAGCGTGGCTGGGCCGACACCTGCCTTCTTGGCGATCGAGTTCAGCGATGCCTCGCCGGAGGCGGCGAGCGCGTCGCGGGCGGCTTCGAGAATGCGCTGACGGTTCTGCTGCGCATCCGCTCTCAGAGGGTCCTGCTGCTGCCCGGTCATGGATCACATTATCGAGCCGGCCGGCTCGAGTGTGCTTCGAGGAGATGCCGCTCAATGGACCGGAGAGCCCTCCGGTTAATTGATAGACATCTCCAGTTAAGAACTGAGAGATATCTCCGGTTAAGGGTCTCCGTTTCGCGGGCATCCTGCACCGGCTCAGCCCGAACCCGCCGCCGGGTCACTTGGCCAACGCCGATGTTCGTGCCGGCGTCGATGATCGCTGAGGTCAGCTCATTTTCGTGCGGGATCTGATGGGCTCAGGGCGGCGCGCTGAGTATCGAGGAACGCCTGTTCGACCGGGTTCGCGGTGAGGCCGCGGGCGGTGGCGTAGGCCGCCGCGGCTTCGGTGGTGCGGCCGAGACGGCGTAGCAGGTCGGCGCGTGAGGCGTGGAACAAGTAGTAGCCGTCCAGACCCGACGAGCGCAGGGCGTCGACTGTGGCCAGGCCGGCTGCGGCGCCGCGGACTTCGGCGAGCGCGACTGCCCGGTTGAGGGCGACGACCGGAGTCGGCGTGAGCGCGTAGAGCTGGTCGTAAAGCGTCAGGATGGCCTGCCAGTCGGTGCTGTCAGGGGTGAGTGCAATGGAATGGACAGCGTTGATGGCGGCCTGGATCTGGTACGGGCCGGGCCGACCACGCTGGACGCACGTACGCACGATGGCCTGGCCTTCGGCGGTCAGGCCCTGGTCCCAGAGCCGCCGGTCCTGTTCGGCCAGGCGGACCAGCGAGCCGTCGGCGGTGGTGCGGGCGGCGCTGCGAGCGTGCAGCAGCAGTAGCAGCGCCAGCAACCCTTGCGCCTCCGGTTCGTCGGGCATCAGCTCGGCGAGCACGCGGGCAAGCCGGATACCCTCGGCGCACAGATCAAGCCTCATCAGAGAGTGGGCGGTCGCCGCGTAGCCCTCGTTGAAGATCAGGTAGATCACGGCGAGGACGGGTTGGATGCGAGCAGGAAGTTCGGCTTCCGCAGGCACGCGATAGGGGAGGCGGGCGTGCCTGATCTTGCGCTTAGCCCTGACGATCCGCTGGGCCATCGTTGCTTCGGGAACGAGGAAGGCCCGCGCGATCTCCGGCGTCTCGAGCCCGCCGAGCAGGCGCAGGGTCAGCGCGATCTGGGCTGGCTGGTTCAGCGCCGGATGACAGCAGGTGAAGATCAGCCGCAGCCGGTCATCGGGCACGGCCTCCTCCTCCGGCGCCAAGGCATTGTCCTCCGGGGCCTGAGGGGCAGCACCGTACAGGTGATGCGCTTGCGCCTGCCGCTCGTCACGGACCGACTCGCGGCGCAGCCTGTCGATGGCCCGGTTGCGGGCGGTCGTCACGATCCATGCACCGGGATTGGGCGGCTGGCCGTCCGACGGCCACCTGGCGACCGCCACGGTGAACGCGTCCTGGACCGCTTCCTCCGCGGCGTCAATATCGCCGAGAAAGCGGATCAGGGTGGCGACGCAGCGACCGTACTCGTGGCGGAAGACGGCCTCGACAGTCACCGCGAGAGTCTATGGTCCCTGCACGGATGTGGTCACTGCGCGCCGCGCCACGCTCCGTGCTCGTCCTGCATCTCGGCCTGCAACTCCTCGGCGTCCCGCTCGTCGAACGGGCTTACCTCGATGGGCATCCGGCACGCGACCGTGGCCAGCTTGGCCCACTCCAGGGCCGCGTCCAGGTCGGCGGCGCTGATGACCCAGAACCCGCCGAGGTGTTCCTTGGTCTCGGCGTACGGCCCGTCAGTAATCAGGAAGTCGCTGCCGGACTGACGCACCACGGTCGCCGAGTCCGGGAGCAGCCCGCCAGTGAATACGAATGCACCGGCGTCCGTCAGCTTCTCGTTGAACGCGTCCACGTCGGCGAACGACTGCCGCCACTCCTCGGGAGGCAGGTCCGGGCCGGCGCTGGCGTGGTGGACTGCCAGCAGGTACTGCGTCATGACGATCACTCCCGGTTGTCCTCCGGGGCCGGTCGCTGGCCGGCCCTCACTCCCGCTACGAAGTCGCTCCCGCCGAATCGACACCTGCCTGCCACGATGCCAGAATCTTTGCGCCAGGCTCGCCGTTGTTCTGGCGCTTCAGCCTCACTCGGCGCGGAGGGCGGACGCCGTGCTGGCCGTGGCGGCCCAGCCCGCCTGGAGCAGTGCTCCGGTCACCGCGATGGCAACCCCGGCCAGGGCAAGGATGGCGAGCTCCGGACCGTGGTAGACGTTCAGGAAGCTGGCCGGCAGGTCTGTGCCGGCCGCAGCGGCCATGCGGGGCAGCACGTACTTGTGCAGCGCGACGCCTGCCGGGATGGCGATCACGCCTGCCGCCTGGCCGGTCCCGCCGCCTGAGCAGACGACCACGGCGATGACCTGCCGTGGTGTCATGCCTGCCGCCTTGAACACTCCCAGGTCGTGCACCCGCTCCCTGGTTTGCAGGACGACGGTATTGAGCACGCCGAGCCCGGCTACCGTCGCCAGCAGCAGCGTCAGGATGCTGATCAGGCCAATCACGATCGGAAGGTCCTGGGTGTCGTCGTTCGCGCTGACCTGGTCCGCGGGTCCGAGCGTGTTGCTAAGCGCCTGCACGTAGGCGGCCGTGGATCTCCCCGGGCGTAGCTCGACGTCGTACTGGCTCGGTGCGAGGGGGATGGCCGGGGCTGGCCAGTGTCCGCGAGTCAGTGATCACGACCAGCCCGGCATCGAAGATCTCCCCGACGATGCGTACCGGGACCTGCCTGCCGTTGAGGTCGATCGTGAGGGTATCGCCAATCGTGGTGCCGGTCTGGGTGAGGAAGTCTGCGGGCACGTCCGCCTGGCCGGGGCTGGTGTACCAGTGGCCGCGGACCATGGGGTATCCGGTCCAGGCCGCGCCACCGGTGAATGCGGTCACCGAGACCTGCTTGGCAGCCCGGCCACGCTGGCCTGCTCGTTCGATTCGCCGACGTAGTGCCGCGTGCCGGGCTGATCGGCCAGTGCCCTGGCAATCGGCTCGCTCGCCTTGGCGTGGCCGCGGGCGACGACCACGCCGCCAGACCCGGCCTGGATTCTCACCTGCTCGGTACTGGTGAGCGACAGGCGCCCGCCGGATGGACCAGTTCGAAGCCAATCTCAGCGCCCTCGACCTCACGCTCAGCCCTGAGCACCAAGAGCGCCTGAACGAGGTCTCGGCGCCACGGCTGAACTTCCCGGCGGAAAACAACGCCACCCCTCGCCCGCCTCGCGCACAACGGCGGCACGACCGTCGACGGCCTCGCCACTCCCGCACCAGCGCGCCTCCACGAGGCCTGCGTCTATTGATCGCAGCGCGGCGTTGAGGACGATTCAGGGTCCTCTGCTGATTCGTCGCTTGTAGGCGGAGGGGGTCTCCCCGCAGTGCCTGGCGAAGGATCGAGCGAACGCGCCGACGTCGTCGAAACCCACGGCGATCGAGACCTCGAGGACCGAACGGTCCGGCTGGGCCAGCAGGGCCATGGAACGAAGCACACGAGCGCGGAGCAGGTAGCTTCGCCACGACATGCCCAAACTGGCGTTGAAGATACGGCGCAGGGTTCGTTCCGAAACCCCGACCGCGCGGGTCACGTCGCTAACCGTGACGTAGTCGAGGCGAGCACGGGTGAAATCAGCGGCTGCGGTGACAACCGGATCGCTCGAAACCGGCAAGTGCAATGGCTTCTCGTCGTCAAGCGCGTCCGCGACCACATACCCGAGGGTCTGAAAGAAGGAATCGGCCTCCACTCCGGACTCGGTACGCGAGATCGGCCATCGTGCCGAGTAGAGCATCATCTCGCGAAGCAGCGGTGCGACGGCGATAATCCGAACCCGGTCTCCGGCCATCGGAACGAGTCCTGGCTCAAAGAGCACCGCGAGGGTCTGCACACCAGCGTTCAACGTCGTCTGATGATGCAGGCCCGCCGGGATCCATGCCGCTTGGTGGGGTGGCAGCAGGTAGTGGCCGGCCTCTGTCTTGACCTCCACCATCCCGCGGCAGGCGTACTCGATCTCGTGCACGTCGTGAAAATGCCAGCCGGTGACCAGCTGGTCGCCACCGTCATACATATGGCTGCCCCCCGCCCAGCGGCTGTTATCCCGGAGGTTCACGAAGCCAGTGGTGGCCGTTCGGACCTGATCTTTGGCCGAATCAGCAGGGACGGTCATACCTCGGGAAGTCTACAGTCTGTTGCGAACGCCGACCGTGCCGTTGCTAGCGATCGAGGACGCGCCGAGAAAGGGTCCTGATGCCTACGTTGATCTACTCCATGTCCGTGTCGCTGGACGGTCATATCGCCGGACCAGACGGCGCCATCGACTGGGCCGCGCCTGACGAGGAACTGATGCGGTTCCACAACGAGCAGACCCGAGAACTCACCGGGCACCTATGCGGGCGCGGGCTCTATGAGGACATGCTGGGCTGGGAGACGGCCGAACAGACCCGCACCGATCCACGGGAACTCGAATTCGCCCGCATGTGGAAGGCCATCCCGAAGGTGGTGTTCTCGACCAGCCTGACGACGGTGGAAGGTAACGCCCGCCTTGCGAGTAGTGATGTCGCTGACGAGGTTGCCAAGCTGAAGAATCAATCCGGTTCTGGCATCGTGTCCGTCGGCGGTGCCAGGCTCGCCGCTTCCCTTGCCGAGAAAGACCTCATCGATGAGTACCGGCTGTTCGTAAATCCCGTCGTGCTGGGGGGCGGCACCCCGTACTTCCCGGCACTACCGAAGCGGCTCGACCTCGAACTCATCGAGACGCAGACCATCTCGCAGGTCGTCTACCTGCGGTACCGGCGGAGCTAGTCCTGACCAAGGGCGTGTTCGGACTCTGCCCGTGGGGGCGCCGGCTGTGACGCCGGGAGCGGACGTGCTCAACTCGCCACGTACCGCTGCTGCTCCGTTTGCAATCTGCGGCCGGGGCCCGGGCTAGCGTGACAATCTGTCTAGACATGGCTAGACAGATCTGTGGAGGTTCTCATGACCTCGCCTACTCACGACTACTGGCAGATCCAGGATGCCAAGCAGCGTTTCAGCGAGATGATCCGCGCTGTTGCGCATGACGGGCCGCAGATCATCACCCG
>Ga0335072_10016330_pt1 | contig 10529 bp, 6 predicted proteins | sample Lox_Sample_21_FD_206725 | JGI IMG/M metagenome (GOLD analysis project Ga0335072, IMG submission 206725) | Soil microbial communities from Loxahatchee National Wildlife Refuge, Florida, United States - Lox_Sample_2.1 | ecosystem: Environmental > Terrestrial > Soil > Wetlands | place: USA: Florida... | reverse complement strand
GAGGACGCCCACACTGACATCGGGATGCTGGATGCGGGAGAGCACGGGGCGGTCACGTCGTGGCTGGTGGGGACCGTGTTCGGTCGCTTCGATCCGCGACTCGCGACCGGTGAACGCGCAGTACCGCCGGAGCCGGAGCCTTTCGATCGGCTGCCCATTCGCTCGCCGGGGATGTGGCCCGAGGGCGAGGAGCCGAAGGGCGCGCCGGACGTTCTCGTCGACGACGAGGGTCATGGCGCCGATCTCACAGCCCGTGTGAGACAGATTGCCGAAAGGGTCCACTGGCAACCGCCTGACAATCTCCGCGCCTGGCTCGCACGGGAGTTCTTCCCGCTGCACATCAAGATGTACTCGAAGAGCCGCCGCAAGGCGCCGATTTACTGGCAGCTTGCGACACCCTCGGGCAGCTACTCCGTCTGGCTGTATCTGCACGCGGTGACGAAGGACACGCTCTTTCGCGTGCAGCACGAGTATGCGGGCCCAAAGCTCCTGCATGAGGAGCGGCGGCTCGAATCGCTGCGTTTGGAATTCGGGGAGAATCCCTCCCGCGCCGAGCGCAAGCAGATCACCGAACAGGAATCATTCGTTTCGGAGCTGCGAGCCTTTCTCGAGGAGGTGGAGCGCGCGGCACCGCTCTGGAAGCCCGATCTCGATGATGGTGTGGTCATCAACTTCGCGCCTCTCTGGCGGCTCGTCGGGCACTGCACCTCTTGGCAGAAGGAACTGAAGAGTACCTGGGACGCACTGTGTGAGGAGAAATACGACTGGGCACATCTGGCGATGCATCTCTGGCCCGAGCGGGTTGTCCCGAAATGCGCGCAGGATCGCAGTCTTGCGATCGCCCACGGACTGGAAGAGGTTTTCTGGGCAGAGAACAGTGAGGGGAAATGGGTTGCCCGGGAGACCCCGATGCGATCAATCGCAGAACTCGTCCGTGAGCGGACATCGGCCGCCGTCAAGGCCGCTCTGGAGCGTCTCCGCCAAGCGCCGCAGAACGGCGGCCGATCGAGATCTCGGCGAGCGCGCGCGACAGGGGACGTCTGATGCATCCGTTGCACGAGTACGTTGCGAAGCAGCTTGCGAGCCATATCGGCAAGCGTCATGTCCTCGTTTGGTACGACGTCCGGCAGGAATTCACACCCTTTATAGCTGAGCTTCGGCGCGGACCGAAGGAAGCGGGGGCGATTGTCGCGGTATCGATCGCGGGGATACGGGCGCAGCTCGCGGAGTTCGACGGTTCGTTCCTGGAGCTGCGGGCCCGCGTCGAGCCCTACGTGAGTCAGGATGAGCCGCTCGATTTCATCCTCTATGTGCCGGGCCAACGGCTGAAAGCCGAGGAGTCGCTCCTTCTCGAGCTCGAGCAGGCCGGCACCCGCTATGAGCCGCAGCTCAAGAGTCTTGCGCGCAACGCGCTCAGGCGGACGTACACCGACGGTGTGATCGATGAGCTGCTGGCACCGGAGAGCGTTTCCTACGAGGATCTCGCCCGTGCCTCGCAGGGAGGGGGCGGGTCGGAGCCACCCTCGCGCCTCAAGATGATCTTCCACGGCGAGCGCCCCGGCGGAATTCTGCCGGAGTGGCTGATGAGCGCAGCGCGGGATGAGGAGATCCTCTCCAAGGAGTCCGTCCGCGAGCTTATCAAGCTCATTCAGTCCACCTGCGGTCTCGAATTGCCCGAGGAGGTGGCCCTCGCGAAGGCGCGCACCGTGACGCTGCGGTATCTCCTGGTCAACGAATTCAGAGCCGCGCTTGGTGGCACTGCGCCAGGATGCCTGGAAGGCGTGCCAAGGCCCAGAACCCAGGAGCAGCGGACGGGCGCGACTGAGCTGGTCCACATCCTGCGAGAGCGCTTTCCAACCGAATATGTGGTTGCGGCGGATCAGATCGAGGCGGAGCTCGGGCTGCCCAAGGCCGCCATCGCGGTCGAGTCGCTGGCCTCGCTTGAGACATTCCGATTCGCGGAGGGCGCGGTGCTGGCGCTGTGCGCCGAGCTCATCGCGGGTCGACGATTCGACGAGGCGCTCCGCCTGCTCGATCGGTACCCCGCGAGCTTTTGGATCCGGAGGGACATTCCGCGGAGTCTTCAGTGGCAGGCGTACCGGCAGCTCGCGGAGCTCGGGTCGGAGGTACAGGCTGTGCACGCGGCCGCGCGCAAGCTGACCGGCGGCGTCGACGCCTGGATCGCCGCCTACACTGATGCGCGCGGCTGGTATCGGCTCGATCAAATGCATCGCCGCCTGGAGTGGCTCGCCGGTCGCGTCGAGGAGGAGCTCGATGAGCGCGCCCTCGGCATCGTGAGGCGCGCGCACGAGGATGCCTGTCAGGTGATGTCGGAAGGGTTCACCCGCGCACTCGAGAGTGCCGCCTGGACCGTTCCCCGCGCGCTGCACCAGACCCGCGTCTTCAGCGAGGTGGTCACGGGCAGGCCGAAGCCAGTTGCGTACTTTCTCGTGGACGCGATGCGTTACGAGATGGGTGTCGAGCTCGCGCAGCGGCTGCAGCCGCCCGACGGTGCGCCGGCCGTCGAAGTGCACATTGAGGCCGCCGTAGTGGCGCTGCCGAGCATCACGCCGGTCGGGATGGCCGCGCTCCTGCCGGGGGCCTCCGGCAGCTTCGCGGTCATCGAGCAGGGCGGAAAGCTAGGCGTACGGATCGCGGGGGCGTTCCTGCCGGATTGGCCGAGCCGGCGGAAATTCCTCGCTGCGCGGATCCCCGGACTCGTCGATCTGACGCTCGACGAGGTCTTGGGGCTGTCACGTTCCAAGCTCGCCAAGAGAGTCGAGGGCGCGCAGATCCTGATCGTGCGTTCCCAAGAGCTCGACCATGCCGGCGAAGCGGGCTTCACCTATCAGGCGCGGCAAGTCATGCACACGGTGATCGATAATCTCGCCCGCGCCGTTCGCAAGCTCGCGGCGCTCGGCATTGCAGAGGCGGTCGTGGCAGCAGACCACGGACACCTCTTCGCCTCGGAGCGCGAGGAGTCCATGCGGATCGACGCTCCAGGCGGCGAGACGGTCGACCTGCACCGGCGGTGCTGGATCGGACGTGGCGGCAAGACACCTGCAGGCTGTGTGCGCGTGGCGGCGACCGCGCTCGGATACGAGTCGGATCTGGATTTCGTCTTTCCCCGGGGCTGTGGGGTCTTCAAGTCGGGCGGCGACCTCGCGTTCCATCATGGGGCAGCATCACTGCAGGAGATCCTCGTCCCTGTGCTGACGGTGCGCTCAGGTGACGGCGGTGTCAGGGTGCCGGCAGCGGAGTCGCTCCACGTCACCGGATTGCCCTCGAAGATCACCAATCGCATTTTCAGCATTGGACTCGAACTCAAGGGGGACCTGCTGAGCGTCGAGCAGTCAGTACTGCCACTGCTGCTGGCTGAAGGACGACAGGTCGGCCGCGCGGGCATGGTGGTGGACGGGGCGCTCGATCGGGATACCGGGACCGTGAAGCTCGCTCCCCGCAAGCCCGTGACCATCGCCTTCCTACTCGATGATGATCGGGTGCGTACGCTGCGCATCGTGATCCAGGACCCGCGCAGCGACGCCGAACTCTACCGCTCACCGGCGGACATCCCGGTGGAACTCGGAACCTGAAGCCATGACTGCCTCATCCCCCGCGCGCGATGCGCTCGACGACAAGGTCAACCGCCTCTTCGCCGGCAAGGTGGTCCGCAAGGACCTCGTGCGTAAGGTGAAGGTGGGCGCCAACGTGCCGGTATTCGTCCTCGAGTTCCTGTTGGGCAAGTACTGCGCATCATCAGACGAAGTCGCGATCCAGATGGGCCTCAATGTTGTCAACGACACGCTCGCCCAGAATTACATCCGGGCAGATGAGTCCATGAAGGCGCAGGCGACCGTCAAGGGCCGCGGCCGACACTCCTTCATTGACAAGGTCAAAGTGCGGCTCGTCGATTCCGATTATTGGGCCGAGGTCACGAACTTCGGCCACAAGTACGTACACATCCCGGAACACTATGTCCGCGAGTACGAGCGACTGGTCATGGGCGGAGTGTGGGCGCAGGTAGATGTGCGCTTCGAATCCGACGAGGAGGCGGGCGGCAAGAATCCGTTCTGGATCGAGAAGCTCACGCCCATCCAGATCGCCACTTTTGATCTTGAGGAGTACCGGCGCGTCCGCAGGGAATTCACGACCGACGAATGGCTCGACTTCATGCTGCGCAGCATGGGCTATGAGCCCGGCGAGATGTCCCGGCGCCTAAAGATGCTGTTCCTGCTGCGGCTGATCCCGCTCGCGGAGCGCAACTACAACCTGGTTGAGCTCGGGCCCCGCGGCACGGGCAAGAGCTACGTGATTCAGGAAATCTCCCCGTACGCCGCGCTGCTCACGGGCGGAACGACCGTGGCGAATTTGTTCGGACACATGTCCGGCCGGCAGAAGGGGATGGTGCAGATCTGGGACGTCGTCGGATTCGACGAGGTTGCGGACCTGCAGAAGATGCCGAAGGAAGTCGTCACCACCATGAAAACGTTCTGCGAGTCCGGCACCTTCCAGCGTGGCCAGGAGGCGGTGTCGGGCGATGCCAGCATCGCGATGTTCGGCAACACCAATCAGCCGATCGACGTCATGGTGCAGACGGGGCATCTCTTCGCACCGATGCCGGACGTCATCCGCGACGACATGGCTTTCATCGACCGCCTGCACTGCTATCTTCCGGGCTGGGAGATCCCGAAGATGCGGAATGATCTCTTCACGGATCATTACGGCTTCGTGGTCGACTATCTCGCGGAAGCACTGCGCGAGATGCGCAAGCACAATTTCACCGAAATCATCGACCGGCACTTCTCCCTTGGTGCCCACCTCAATGCACGCGATCGCAAGGCAGTACGCAAGACCGTCTCGGGGCTCATGAAGATCCTCTTCCCGCATGGGGAGGTCTCGCAGGCGGACCTGGCAGAGCTCCTCGAGCTCGCCCTCGAGGGACGCCGACGTGTCAAGGAACAGCTGAAGAAGATGGGCTCCTTCGAGTACTACCACACCTCCTTCAGCTATGTTTCAAACGACAGCGGCGAGGAGAAGTTCGTCGGGGTACCCGAACAGGGGGGGCGCGATCTCATTTCGCAAGACCCGATCGCGCCGGGAACGGTATACACGGCCGGCGTGACCGCCGATGGAACAGTCGGTCTCTACCGGCTCGAGGTCTCCGTCGCGGGCGGTACCGGAAAACTCAAAATCGCCGGGGGCATCACCGGTGCCGCGAAGGAGTCAGTGCAGCGCGCGTTCGGCTTTTTGATCGCGAAGAAAGCGGAGCTCGGGATCGGTCGCGATCTAGACACGTCCGATCTGCACGTAGAACTCATCGATCTGCTGGCAAACCGGGTGGAAGCCGAGATCGGCGTAGCGTTCTTCGTGGCCGCTTACTCGGCTCTACGTAAAGTACCCGCGAGCCCAGCTCTGCTGATCCTCGGTGACATGAGCGTCCAGGGCAACATCAAGCCGCTGCGCTCACTAACCGAACCCTTGCAAGTAGCTAAGGACAACGGCGCAAAGCGCGCGCTTATACCGATCGAAAACAAGCGGAACTTCCTGGACGTCAGCGCCGATATCATGGAGCATGTGGATCCGATTTTCTACGGCGATCCGAAAACGGCTGCGATGAAGGTGATGGGAGCTGCGTGACTAGCCACTACGGTCGAGGCAGCGCAGTTGGACACGATCGCAAAACGACGGTACGTCTCCCGTCGAGATCGCGCGTCCTGGCGTCGGCTGGAAGTAGATCAGGACTGTGCTCGCGAGATGAAAAGCTCGGACAAATTGAAATGCTCGGGCCGTGGTGTGGTGGCCAGATGGCCGGTTCACCAGAATCAGTCAGAAATAGCGATTCCGGAATGCACGTCACTTCGGTTCCTTATCAAACCTATGATTCGCGCCACGAGTTATAGGGATGGGTATTATCTCCAATGGACCTGAATCTCGTCCGGGTTCTTAACCGACACGACGAAGTAGCCCCATTTATTGAAGCCGTCAGCGGAGCGTCCGACGCAAACCGCGATTTCCTGGGCTTCGTTCCACGGGGAATCTTCGACGAGTTCGCTCGGCGGAACGATCTTTTCGTTCTGGTGATTCGCCATGGCGACAACTATGAATATGCCGGGCATTTGCTATTTTCGAGGCGATATCCCCGAGCCAGGGTGCTTCAGCTGATCGTCCTTCAGGAGCACCGGGGGCAAAAGTACGGGCGTCTTCTGTGCGATCGTCTGGTGGAGTTGCTAACAAGCGAAGGATTCACGTCCATTTACGCGCGAGTCGGTGAGGATATGCGCGATGCCAACGAGGCATGGCAGGCCATGGGGTTCAGGGTACAGAGAACGGAGCCCGGCGGAGTCACGACCCGTCGCACTATTGTGGTGCGGGTACGGGAACTGGAAGGCCCTCAGTTGTTCCCCACGCGTAAAGTTGACCAAGCGGACCCCCTCGGATTGTCGCGAAGCCTTTCCACAGAAATACCGCTGTTTCTGCTAGATCTGAATGTGTTGTTCGATCTTTCGCCCCTTCGAGCGCGGCATGAAGATGCCCTGACCCTCTTCCAGGCCGAGCGTGCTGACTTCTGCAAGTTGGCAATCAGCGATGAGATCTTTGCCGAACTTGCACGAACAGGACCGTCCGGCCGCCCCGATCCGATGATGAACCTCGCACGGACGTTCACTAGATTTCCTGTTTCCAATTTGAAGATCGACAGCCCGATCGGCATAGATCTTGCCAAGCTGGTATTTCCAAACAAACTTCCAGGAAGCCTTTCCCAGAACGACGTATCGGATCTTCGTCACTTAGCTACGGCGATTGAAAATCATTTGGCGGGACTCATTACCAATGATGAGGCTTGTCTCAGGGCGGCGCGAGCGATCGAGCGGAAATTTGGCGTGCAGGTGCTGTCATCAAAGGCGTTTGTTCCTGAAGATGCGATTGGCCTTAATACAATAGCGTATGAGACGGCGCGTTCCGATCTCCAGTTGCGGTGTGCCAGCGATAGCGATGAGGCTGAAGTGCGCGCGCTGTTGGAGAAACTTCGGGTGGCGCCAGCTGAGATCGCTTCCGGGTGGTTGAGCCGCATCTCAACTGCGTTTGTTGTCCGCAATGGACCGATGCTTGTCGCGTACATGACTTGGCCGGCGTTGAAGCACGAGGGTGCAACGACGATCAGGGCTGCTGTTGACGAGTCAATCTCTGGTGCCATGGAGGCCGCGCGCGGCGTGATCACCCATGCTATGGACCTGAACGTGATTGGGCCAACGACATTGAGGCTCCGAACCCCTCCAAACCAAGCCCTGCTCCGCGAAATCGCCAGAGGAGTCGGCTTCTGCAGCGGGGAGGGTACGAGCGATCTGACCAAGCTTGCGTTTGGCCGTGTCGCGACGAAGGTTAACTGGAACCGGAGGCGTTCAGAGCTCGCGGATGTCTCTGGACTGAGGATGGACGCAAAATTTCCTCTGTACCGTCGTATCGAGCAGCAGATCCCCTACGTCACGTCGGATGGCGATCAGGGCCATGAGACCTTGGAACGAATGGAGACGCTGCTGTCGCCGGTATTGTTTTGCCTCCCGGAGCGGCCAGCGGCCATAACTCCTATCCGTCACGAGTACGCGAAATTGCTTCTCGGGCACAGCCGACAGGGGTCGCTGTTGCCGGCGCCCGCATCGAACCTCTTCCAAGAAAAGCACTTTATCAGTGGTCCGAACGCGTTCAGTCAACTGAAACGCGGGACGCTGATGTTCTTCTACGAATCCAACCCGCCCCGCGGAAAAGGAGAGCTGGTGGCGGTCGCCCGCGTGAGGCGCTCATACCGCAAGGACAGCGCGGCGCTGGAGGATGCTGACTTTGGCCGGTCAGTATTGAGCGAAGAGACAGTCGATGAGATCGGGAGCGCCAAGATGAAAACTGTTACGGTTTTCGATAATCTATTCACCCTTCCTTTTCCGATCTCATTGCAGCGTCTTCAAGAGATCGGCTGCGGACAGTCTCACGATCTGATTACGACCCGGGCGATCCGTGACCATCAGGTGCAGGCAGTCCTGGCGGAGGCATTCCGAGAATGAGCACGGCCGATAACATTCTAATATCGCTCGACGTGCGCCATGCCACGAATATCTTGGAAGGCAGGAAGTTTGTTGAATTTCGTCGTCGGCCGATGAACGTGAAGCCAGGCGCGACTATCTGGATATACGCCAAGCTTCCAGTTGGATCGATCGTTGGCCGTGGGACAGTTGTGGGGGTGCGGACGCAAGCGCCGTCTACATTATGGCGGAAATTTGGAGGGGTTTCGGGCCTTTCGCGACGTGAGTTCTTTGAATATTTCGAAGGTGTCCAGCAGGGAACGGCTCTCGAGCTTGCGAACTGCAGGAAGCTGTGCGCATCCGTTCCGCTCGGTCTGTTGCGCGGCTTCAGTGCCGGCTTCCAGCCACCCCAATTCTTTACGCGCCTCAAGCAGGGCACGCCTCTCCTGAGGGCGATCTCGGAGGCTGATCAGCGGCTGGACTTTCACGGCCAGCCCGCTTTGAATTGAAGTGACCGCGGTATCGAGATCTCCATCGCGGGCGGCGCCGGGAAGCTCAAGATTGCGGGGGCATCACGGGTGCAGCGAAGGAATCGGTCCAGCGGGCATTCGGCTTACTGCTAGCGAAGATGACCGAGCTTAGGATCGGTCGCGACCTCGACACATCTGATCTGAATGTCGAGCTCATCAGCTCATCGACCTGCCGACGAACCGGGATCTAGTGGCAGGAGCAGAAGCGCTCTTAGGTAGAGTGCTGAACCCAAGCTGTCTTTGCAGATGGCGGTGGACGGCGGTGCGATAGCGAAGTCCAGCGTAGCCCAGCAGGGGGCAACTCTGGGGGCAGCTATAGCCCCTAAATGAGCGTCAAATCCTTTTGATTCATTGGCTTAGTGAAAATTTCGATTCCGCCCCTGGCCACCACCAATTCCTTGAAGTTTCTTCGGGCTACCTAACTTCTACCGGCTCGACTCCACCTTGTCTGTCACCTCCGCGGGTTTCGAGGTCCTGACATGAGCTCATCATGAGCCATCCACTATTCAAACTGCTGGCCAGACTCGACCTAGCAAAAATCCGTTACTCGCTTGGCCGTCATCAAGCCGATACGGTGATGATTGCGATGACCTTGGTGGGCGAGCGCGCTGAGGTGCTGATTTTTGCCGACGGACACATGGAAGTGTCGCGATTCCTGGGAGATGAGAGCGTCGTCGGCGGTGCGGAAGTGGTAGACCGACTGATAGCCGATAACCGCGAGTAGCCCGAGCCCGCGATCCGCAGTACCTGGCCGGTCTCGTGCGCGGGTAGGTCGTAGTTACTTGTGGCAGCGAAGCCTTTCGTGCAACGCCACTTTGCTCCTGCTTCGTGAACGCTGTGAGCTGATCTGCGAGCCCCTTGAGGTACCGTCGGCCAGGGCTGCGCTCCAGGCCAGGCCACGGTTGGTATTTATTCTTAATCACAGATAAACATAGAATATTTTTTATCAAGAATGTGCTTGAAATATTCGCTTGAAAGAATATAATAGGGATATCCTGAATCGCGAATATTTTTGCGTATGGATTACCACATCAAGACCCCAGAGCAGCTCAGAGTGGCGCTGCGCCAATTACGACAATCTCGGGGACTCAATCAATCCCAGCTTGGCGGGCGGGTCGGGTTGTCCCAGGAGCGAATCTCAGCCATTGAGTCACATCCGGAGAAGATCACTACCGACCAGCTGCTCACCATCCTCATGGCTATGGGCATGGAGCTGGTGATCAAGCCGCGTACGTCCAATAGCGCTCCCCAGGGGAGCTGGTAAATGGCTGGCAGACCCTCGCATCGTCAAACGCTGGCGGTCTGGATGAACGGCGAACGCGTCGGGGAGTGGCAATTCTCTCCGCACGGAGGACATGCCTTCCGCTATGACCAGCAATGGCTTACGAATCCCTTGCGACGGCCGCTATCTTTATCATTGCCGCTCGAGTATGGCGCTGAGCGTCTCACCGGACCGCGCGTCGAATCTTTCTTCGACAACCTGTTGCCGGACAGCCTCGATATTCGTAAGCGCCTGTCGCACAAATTCGGATCCGGAACGCGCGCCATGGACCTTCTGGAGAAGATCGGCCGCGACTGCGTCGGGGCCGTCCAGCTGCTGCCGCCGGATGCAGATCCACCGAATGTCTATCACATTGAGGCCGAGCCCCTGACGGATGCCCAGGTCGAGCGAATCCTGGATCGGACCATCACGGAGCCGGCACCCGGGATGGCGGACGACGAGGATCTTCGGATCTCCATTGCCGGAGCTCAGGAGAAAACCGCATTGCTGTGGCACCAGAACCAATGGTGCAAGCCGCTTGGACCCACCCCTACCACACACATCTTCAAGCTCCCATTGGGCGAGGTCGGAGGAATGCGCGCGGATTTTACGACGTCGGTAGAGAACGAATGGCTGTGCGCCGAGCTCGCCCGCGAGTTTGGACTGCCGGCGGCGGGCTGTCGGATCGCCACCTTTGGGCGGCACAAAGTGCTTGTGGTCGAGCGGTTT